>JAABUH010001944.1_pt1 | contig 21103 bp, 20 predicted proteins | sample 5559121 | NCBI WGS metagenome assembly JAABUH01 (sample SAMN10711871, study PRJNA513364) | rock metagenome | isolation source: Antarctica rocks | place: Antarctica: Victoria Land, Battleship Promontory nord | collected 2015-12-28
TGAGAACAATCAATTTGATGGGAGTACAGGGAGAAAGGTAACGAGGAGAAAGGAAAGTGGAGCTGTCCCATAAAGGGGGGTGTCCCAGAAGTAGGGGAATGACGTTACTCGAGTACCGAATCTGCGAGACGATGCATGTGGGAGTCCGCAAAAATCCCGTCGTGGTGATCCTAACCATTATCGCTCGCTCACATCGCTATCCTTTCCGGGGGATTAGAATCATGCCACATTACAAAATGAAAATTCGACGTTACGACCTTACCAAAGAGTTGAACACGCATTACGCGATTATGGGATCAGAAAAGGCCAGCCCCAGGCAAGCGCCATTACACAAATAGTTCTAAACAAAGAATCCCGAAGCTTTCCAATGTCTGGTCCACAAAGCCACCAACCCCGGATCAACAGCCTTACAAAATGCAAGTGTAGGCGAGACCTGCGTCGTCCTGTCCACCTTGAAATCCACAAATGGCTTCTCTTTCTCTTGACCTATCCGATTTTGGTAGAAATTCTGTTCATATGAAGGACACATCAGCTTAGGTAATCAAAGAAACCAGGAAACGCAGGACAGACAGACATACGAGAAGCTTGAATGTAGGATTTCTCGAAACATCCGGATCACTCGCCGCCAGCTTCTCCAGCCATACTCTCCGGTCCACCGTTTCGAAATCCAGCCCTCCCTCTTTCAAGCCGGAAAGTATGTCCGTCCATCGTCCACACTGTCGATTCAGGACGTGGTAAACTTCCGCGTGAGGTGATGAGAGGGTGGGAGAGGTGAGGGTGGAGAGGATGATCTCGGAGATTGCTTTCCCGGCGAGATCGACGGGTAGCCAAGCGAGTTTCTGCGAGAGTCAGCGGGTCTTACCAAAAGTACGCGCCAGGCATGGAGAGAGACAATAGGGAAGAGGAGGACGCGAGGTGGGAGTATGGAAACTGGGAGACGGGGAGGGACATTCTAGATGAGGGACAGAGCAGGGGTAAGGCGGGGAGTGGGATGGAAGACCCCGAAGGAGTTGACATACTTCTTCAAGAATCGGCAATGACTTTGCCGAGTTCGCTGACTTAAACATCAACGGCCAAGCCTCCGTCTCATTCCACACCCCACTGCTTTTATCAGCGATGTGAACCCTCTCTGACCACATCCCTCACTCACTGTATCGTATCACCAACAAGCTGACCTATCCTCAAAACCCCAACTCTCGAACCTCGCTCCCCAGCCTTCTCACAGATCTTCTCAACGACCCACTTACTCCTTCCATACCCCATCCCTCCTGCCGTTTCGGGATGATCGTTGAAGCCTTCCTCAACCACAGGGTCACCTCTACCTTGTCTCGTCGCAACCGATGAAGAAAAGAAGAAAGCAGGTTTCTCCTTCATTGGCGAGGAGAGAGTCAAGTTGAGTAGGTTGACAGCTCCTCCGATATGTGGATCAAATGAGTCGATGGATAGGACGAAATTCACTGGCCATGCATTATGAATTACCGCTGTAGACTGAAGTCGAAGCATCTCGTATTGCTCAGGTTCCAGGCCGAGATCAGGTCGGTTCACGTCGAAAGCGAAGGAAATAATCTTGGCTTGAGCTTCGGGAGAAAGGGTGACAGCTCGTTCGAAGAGGGATTTCAAGACCCGGATGAGAGATTCTTCGTGTGTCGTTGCGCGGGAGAGGCAGATGACTTTGGATACTGAGGGATTGATAACGAGCTGATTGAGGATATGTGCGCCTAACGAGCCGGTCGCTCCAGTCAAAACAACCACCTCGCCAGTATGGGTATGTCCGTTGGTATGGGTGTGTCCATGCGAGGAGCCGGCATTGTCGACCGGGAGTAACTTGGCGGACCACTTCTTGACCATATCCAACATTGTCGCATGTGCCTTCCCCGCCGAGGTGTCTCCAAGCTCCCCACTGCTCAGCGCGAGGAGGTACTCTGCCAATTGTTTGATCGAGGGATGTTCATACACAACATTTTGCCCCAAGCTCGTGTTCCCCAGCTCAAGCGATTTATCAATCACGTTCCGAACTCTCGTCGCTTGTAGCGAGTCTACACCATATGCGAAGAGATCGGTAGTCAGGGTCAAACCGGATGTAGCTTTCTCTCCGAGAGCGGTGACGATGCTCTCGGTGAGGAAGGTTTGCATCTCGGAGATATCGGTGATGAGTCGTTTGGATTGACCGGTACCTCGTGCGAAGCGGTCGTATATCTCGTTGATCATCGGGGCAAAGAGTTTGTAGCATGCTGGGCGGAGAATAGACATTTTGGTGGCCTGAAGGAGGCAGACGCAGATGAATAACATGGGTATGGAGAAGAGGAGTGGATCAGTCATGAATCGTTATGACCATGGGGAGACGAGCGAAGAAAACTTAATTAGCGGGACGCAGCTGTCTTGACCAGTAGGAGCCTCACCACAGGTATCTCCGTCCCATAAGGCAAAACCTCCACCATCTCAGGCAAGATCCGACTATGCGTCGGAGCCGCCGCGTTCGCCTCCCCAATGACCGGCCATATCGCCTCGATATACGCTTTCTTATTTTTACTGAGTTCCGCTCCTTGTTCTGAAGGAAGGATGAGAGCTCCGACTTGTGGTCTAGCATCTCCGAAGACGATACATTCCTGTATCAATGGTGAATTCCCACGCTATACCTCATTCAGCTCTCGTTCCAAATCGCCCATCCCGTGAAAGGGTGCGATGATAATTTACTCACAATGGCCAACTCAATCGGTACAGGATTCGTCTTCTCCCCCAAAGTCTGAGTGAGGGTATCATCCAACCTCCCGATATATTTGAACCAAGTCTTCTCCACCGGATGTCTCAAGACGAGATCTTTCGTACAGTAAGCTCCATCTTCACGGTTCGACATGATCTTAGCCGGCCATCCGTCTTTGATGATGATTTCGAATGTGTCGGATCCCTGTGGGGAGAGTTCGAGGTATTCGGAGATGGGGCCTTCCGCTCGGAGCCAGTTCCATGCTTTGTCGGTTTCGCAATCTCGGCGGGAGGTTATGAGACCGCCGGTTTCTACGGCGAGGCGTCAGCCGAGCTCCCTGTCAAGCAACGGGAAAGGGCGGGTGCCCCCGAGTTGAGATAGAGAATAGATGGGAGTTTACCGGTCGTTCCGTAGACTGAGATGAGCGGGACTCCAGCAGCGACCAATCGATCACCTAAATCATCCTACTCCAAGTCAGCTCCTCTCCCTCTTCTTTTCCTCTCCTCTCCTTTCCTCTCCTCTCCTCTCCTCTCCCTCTTCTCTCCTCTGTCTTTCCGGTTCCGTGGTTCCAACCCAGACCCACAACCCCATCCACTCACAGGTACAGCCGCCCCCGCAAAAGAAACCGCCTCAAACGAAGACAACGTCTCAACCCCTTCCCTCGTCTCCCCAAGCAATTTCAAGACATACGGCACCGCGAAATGCTGTAGAGGTCGAGTAGGTGATTCCCGGATGATCTTGCATATGTTGGCTGAAGTCAGGGGTAGGTTCGGTGGCATGAGCGTGAATGCTTTGGCATTGTAGACGCATCGAAATCTGAGTATTCATATCAGCTTGTTATCAGCTTGTTCAAATACCTACAGGATCGATTCATTGGGGAGTTTGAAATGGAGGTAATGAGGAGGGCCTTACATCGAGAAATGACCGAATCCATGGAAGAGTGGTAGAGCCGAGAAACCAGTCTTGGGGATGGACAGAGCGATATTGGCGATCAATCCATAATGTGTGATGTAAATCGGTTTAGGGAAACCTGTCGATCCTGAAGAATGAAGTATAACCGCTGTCCTCTTTGATTCTTGATCGGGCTTGAGTCGAGCGGGGTATGGGGGGATTGGGGGGGAGGACGATATTCCTCCTTCTCCCCATAGAGGGAACCTTTTCTCGGCGATGATCCTGATCTCATATCCTTCCTTCGTAAGAGTCTCTTGCACCTCCTTGGCGACGGATTCGTATCTGGGTCCGTAAATTAGGTGTGAAGATTTTGTTAAACGACAGAGGTGGACTACGGCGGGTGTTGAGTTGTTTATAGAGAGGAGAAGAGCTGTGAGACCGAGTTTGGCCAAGGCAATCTCGAGCAGGGTCTCGTCCACCGCTGTGGAAGTGAGGACGGCGATGATTTGTTCTGGGGGGATGGAGGAGGGTGAACATGGATGTGGGAGGGAGAGGGAGGCATAATATGATGCGAGGCGGTCGACGGATTCGGCTAGGTCGGAGAAGCTGTTACAGTCAGCCTAGCGATCAAGTCATATAGCGAAACAATGACAAAGTAGCTTACGTGAGGGTCTTTAGCTCTTCACCAAATTCGGCTGTACCCGTGTGGACGGCTGGCTCGTCCGGCTGCTCCGCTGAAACCTCGTCAACAAGGTCAAGAAGGTGTTAAGGAAAAGCCTACCCGCTCGGATAGCTATCAGCTCGGTGAGAGACCTAGAGTGGAATGCCGGAGACGGCATGGTGATTGTCTAGTGAAGAATTGCTGTTAGTCGAGAGGAAGGATATGAAGAGAGAAGGGAGGAGCAAGACTACCCGTCGTGTGCGGATCGTCGAGAGTGTACTCTTTGACACTCCCAGGAACACTGCCCGGCCCGGTGTGATGCCGAACGGTAATCCACGGTAACATCAGCTCTTCTCCCGTTGCAGAGCTTTTGGCCTCCCGTAGGCACGGATCATGACCGAGATGAAACGCTTACACCGTGCACACCAGTGAAAAGTGTACCGACTGGATAGTGATTGCTGGAAAGGGGAAGCAAACCTGAGGCTTTCCTCGCTTGCACCCCATCGTGAAGCATTGAGGAGACTTGAAATGCTACCGCAACAACAGACGTCTGAGTCACCTGTCACGGTATCGATGTTGAGCAGAGTGCGAGTTCACGAACGAATACCGAAAACATCTCGGTGCTTGGCTTTTGCTTCATCTACGTCTTCAGCTTCATCCTTGCTGAACTTCCGTAGCTGCCATTTTGACTTTTCGGGGAAGACGGCTGTGACAACGATAGATGATGTTGGAGCGTGACGGCTGGGCTGATAATGTCATTCCTCTTATGACATCCCAAGTTCTGGTCGATCCGTGGGATGACTGACCGACCCGATTGCATGCTAAGCCTCATCCAGACGCCTGATGTTTTGGCGCTGAGAACTCTAGTCCATTTCCAGCGTAATCTCTCGCAAAGAACCTCTGAGGGTATTCGACTCCCTGTGGCAGAGACATAATCAGCGATTCGGCATTACGAAGGCCTTCGTCTCCCCCCCCCATTCGCCCCGACACCCTCTTCTTCTCGGCCCATTCCCTTGTCCCAATTCCCGGATGACCTCACAAGCTCAAACCGTCTCTGTGTCTCTTCCCAGAAAACCCCAACGCACCGCTACCCTTCCCCACAACACAACATTGACCATGTCCAGGAAGAGAATAGGCCGATGATGAAAACTCGAAAACTTCGGAAACCCACCTGGATCCCTGAATTGACCTTCCCCGGCTGATCACACTTGATCGCAGCAGCCTTCCCACCCTTCACCTTATGTTCGTATATCCTCGTCTGTAACTCGAGCAACGCTTCCCCCGAGGGAAGGGAGAAACAGGCGTGTTTGCTTGATATTGGCCAAGGGGTCGGGTAATCTGGTTCACGTTCGTATGCTACGTGGATCTGATGATGCATAAACGCGAACCAAACGAGATCGGTCAGCTTTGGGCTGCTTTCTTCGGTTGAGTTGGGTCGGAGATAGAGGGGTATATAGAAGGCAGAGGGAGAGACTAACCTGTTGAGGACCATGGCCGATTCGTAACCTACCCAACAAAATCAGCCAAGTCAAGGATGATCGAAGTCGCAAGAAAGGTTTCAAAAAAAGGGTGGAGGAGGTTTCGACGTCACGGACCAGAGTAGAGAATCCTTTTGGAGGTGAGGGACAGGATCACTCCCGAAACCAATGATGTCGCAGTAAAACTCCCTGGCTGAGTCGAGCGAACCGACGGGTACGGTGAAGTTGACATGTTGGATCATGGTCGGGGAGAAGGAGGGTGACATCTTGAGTCGATCTAGTCCAAAGTCAATGCAAATCAAGGATCATTGGCGAGGGGATATGAGATGAGGGAGAAGGAGATTGTCGAACTTAAATTAGTACCTTAGGATAGGAACAGGGAAGAAGGGAAAGGAAGCCGGCCGGCCCGGTTTAGCCGGAATTGGGAATGTGACAACGCTGGTCGTTGTGGGGCCTCTCTCTTCATTTGGCCACAGGGAGACAAGGAAGCAAAGACCGTTAAACCCGATTGAGTTTGGCTTCTACCGGAGAACAGTCATATTTTTGGTACTCGTAGCGTATCTCTTAGCCGAGAACGAGAACAAACGATACAGGTGCCGAGCCGATTGCGTCAGTCAATATGGGAACACATCTCCCATCACCCTATCATTTCAACGCCATCCCATCATCGCATGACTTATTGTTCTTTCAGTATGAAACTTTGTATATAGGACCCCCTTCCTTTCCGCGTCACCTTCCCTCCGAGCCGAGGAGTTACGCCGCTAGAGTCGGAGGCTGGGGCGTGGGGGCGCGGTGCTGCATCCGGACATACATACATGCGAGACATATATGCATGAACCAGTATTTGATGGTTCTTTCTCTTTTCTCGTCATCCGAAGTCTGTTCCTCTACCCAGTACCACAACCAGAAAACCCAGTCACAGTCCCAAGTTCCGAGAATAGGATCGCGGTGATCAGTCTGGACGAGATGCCTTCAACCTCACCCCCCTTCGTAGTCCGCTCACTGGCTAGTGGAGTCTTGATCATCTGCTCTGCAGTCGTCCTTGGTATCTCCGCTCACGTCGAGAAATCCGCGAGTCGTAGTCGTGTCGCATGTTCCCTAATCTTGACGCGAGTTTACGAGATGAGAGTATCTTTATCTGAAGATGGACCGATAGGTCCGCCTGTTCGGAACGAAAACCTCGACATACACGTACGACGCCTTCGTCGGAGCCTTCACCCTTCTCGCCGAGGTGATCTTCCACATCCTCCGCCTGGCAACTCCTCGGTCGAAGGTCGTAAGCCTTACTTGCGAGACGGGACTCGCTCTCCTCGTCTCTTTCCTCTGGCTCGGTGGGTCGAATGTCAGATTTCGATTTGGTCATAGCTGATGTGGGGGGAACCTAGCGGCTGGGATCGCAACGACAGTCTTCACGGAGGACGAGGACGGCCGGTCGCCCGGATGCCGGATAAGTTTGACGATGTTATGTATGCTCCGGACTGTCGGCAATGGAGCAGCCGTCATCGTGCGACCCTTTTTGAACACGGTGACAACGGATCAGAGAATATCTCTGTTCTTACCGATAGTATCGCAAGAACGACAAAGCGGTCAGAAGCCTTGATCAAGCGCTATGCGTAGGTCGTCAAAGGAGCGACCATGGGAACGGCCTGAGGGCAAAAGACGAGGAATCCCGCGACTACTGATGATGATTTGCGTTTCCATTGATTCACGAAAGGACCGCGCTTTCTCCGGCACACTTGACATCGTGCACGGTAGGATGTAACCTCCGAAGAAGCGGAATAAAAGCCCAATGATTACATAGCGATGGCGGAACATCTACATCCATCCCTTGTCCCCAAGCCGGTCACTCACCCCATAAGAGATTTGCAGACAAGGCACTATACTTTTTATTTCCACTACTAAAATATTCGTCTAAACCTCATACGCCTTCGGAACGATACGACACGAGCATTACTGATAACAACAGGAAAATTCGAAACGAACAAAGAGCAGAACAACTACAGCAACAGAGCAGCGCATCTGGAGGAAATAGGACTTTCCCCCCTCTTCCTCTACTCGGTCAACCTTTTCTCCCCGACTCAGCCCAGTGGAGTCATGTCCCCGCTAAGGCTTCCAATCCGGGTCCTCCTCCCCTGCAACCCCAACGACAGGACCCTGCGAGCTCCCAACTGGGTCGACGAAAGGGTCCGAGCTATTATGTACCGTCCTCTCATACCCCCTGAAAGAGGTGTTCCAATTCTAAGACGTCTCCATCAGCTTTTCCCGTGGCAAGGGGAAAGGAGGATCGATGTTGGAGCTTACGGCTCGACTACCTCGTATAGCGAGGATGATGGCATATCCCAAGATGAAGGATACGACGATCCATCCGATCCACAGGAAAGCTAGTTCTGCGTGGAGTTCCGAGCATACCGATTCGAAGATGTTCCGGATGAGAGCTAGGTTCCAACCCACTTGATCAGTATTCACGTTCCGGGAAAAGCAGGGGGAGTAATGGGGCCGAAGGGACTTACCAAGCGTATTTGCATCGAGACCTTCAAGTTCTGGCTGATTGAACAGATCATCAACGGTACATCGAGGCCTGAGGTGGAAAGCTGTTCCAGAGAATGTAGGTTGAAAGTCTGTATCATCACTCTTCAATCATGCTGATTGTAGGAAAGATATCTAAGAGCAAGCGATCGATTTGGAGAGCGGCCCAATTGGGCATCCTTTGCGTGGAACTAGATATCCGATGTAGGCAAGATGGACATGTGGGTGTGTCGAACCTTTGCAATTCTTCATCGGACACTGATCAATCCCAGTCGTGCTAAGTTACATGACAATGGGCTGGGACGGATGACCGGCATTGCCGAGCTCAACTGCCGCAAATGTACCTTTCTTTCTGACCTTCATCTTCCTTTGCTGTCCCATCCCAAAGATATGTATAGTCCATCACTGGTAAAGGTCACAATCCGCTCGTGAAGAATACTCCTTGGAAAGGCGTGATTGAAAAGCTCCATCTCAAGCACGAGTATGGGGATATCTGGTGATTCTCTCTCGACAAAACATGAGCGGATTGAAAGTGTTTGGGGCCAGTCAAGAGGGAGTTCTTGATGGAGTTCTTGATCTTGCCGAGTTATGGAGCTTCATCAAAGAGGCAGGCATCGATATCATCATCTTCATGGACTCGTAGGTCAAGTCAACTCAGACAAGATTGTGTCTGAAAGTGAAACAGTACTCGAGTAAGGATAAAGATGCCTTTGAACCTGCTTATCGGATCATCAAGGATTATTATAATGACGAAGGTGTACCAGCTTTAGGTCAGTAATGATTTCGGGATTATGAAGCCTCTGACGCCTCAATGGAGAGTGGTGCGTGTGGAAGATTGATACGGCTTCCATTGGATCTCCTGAGGAGCTGGAGAGCACATCCTGGTCCAAAGTGAGTCGAACTTTTCAAGTATCAGGACTGATAAGATCAGGATGCGCTGAACACAAGTCAACCATTGTACATTCCCGTCTATGAACCTACTGCAACCAACGGTATGTCTTCAACTACCTACTCTCGGATGCTCTCGCTAATTTTTTGATCAGTGCTCAGATCAGCAAAGTACACTCAGTTGCCAATAAATAAAGGCAATGACTTAGCTGACCCTTGACTTAGCGTTTTGCCTCTCGTCCATATGTGGTGGCATTTGAGATCGGAATCCGTGGGAGAAATGGCAAGCTGCAGGAGCTGCTTGACTACGTCCACTTGTCATCTTGTCCCATCGATAGCATTGGCTTCTTTGCCGCTCTAGGAGATATACATCCGAATGACGGACATGACATCAGGTAAGCTGTTGTAAGATGAGTCCAGCTCACTTACATGTCAAGCTTTGAGATGGGAGACTTTGATATTCACAAAGCACGTGAAGCGGGTAATCCATTGCTCAGCTTTGAAGAGAAGTGAGCCAAAGTTAAGTGTAGTTACTCACCCATGGACTATGATGACGAGCTTCTGGACGGCGAATGACCTTCAAGCCGAGATGAGCGGACAAATATAGGTTGGTCTTACCGCTTCAAGTGGTCTCAAAACCCGCTGACTGGTGTGTATGACAGAGGAATATCGGACGATGGGGTCTACCTGGATGATTTGTATGACAGCTTTGTTTTGGTCTCGGGGTTAAGGTGTTAAGCTGACTTTCATCAAGGCGATCTAACACCTAGTTCCGCTGCTGATTTTGCGCACAGCCAAGGCCGAAAGCAAAAGGATGACACATGCTGAGAATGGTAACGTACGGTTTCGTCCGTCAAAACCGCCGAGATGGCCGAAGGGCGCCGCAGAGATAACGTTTTCTTCCAAAGGACATGACTCAAGTAATGTGTGGAAACATGTACGATTCATCGGTATCCTTCGCCACACGCAGACAGACTGATCACCCCACACGACGCCCCTCTTCCCCCGCCTATAGCGTCACCACCAACCTCGTCGCACTGACCCCCTTCTTCAACTGATCCAGCGCACCCTGTAAATCCCCCAACCCATCCCCAACGACCTTCGTTCCAGGCCTAGCCAAGAACCTCCCTTCCTCCAGCGCCTTCTCCAAGTAATCATGATAGACCCTGGGTCCGATCTCGGTGGTCTGAGGTGAAGTCCCATGGATCATATCCCCATACTTCGGTTCACCTTCCACCTCACCTTGTACAGGTTTGACGCCAACGATCTTCGTCAGCCCGAAAGATTTCGCAATTTCTCTACATGGTCCGGTCGTTTCAGGTGAGGTGATACAATCGAAGATCCCAATGAGTTTAAAACCGCCAAGAGCCGAGATGATATCCTTGACGACGGTAGGACTTGATCGATCGAAAATTTTCGAAGCTCCGACTTCCTTCACCATTCCGAAATTGGCTTTACTTGCAGTGGTATACACCTCATACCCGCTAGCCTTTGCCAGTTGGATCGCTGCACATCCGACACAAGAACTTCCTCCCCAGATGAGGATGATCCCCTCTTGTTTCGTCGGGTTCAATGAAGGGTAAGGTAAGGCGAATCGTTCGGGGAGGTAGAGACCGGTTGAGGCGGTACTGATCGCCAAAGGGAGGACGACGGCGTCGGTGTAACTGAGGGAATCGGGGATACGGACGGCGGTATTGATGGGTGCGCGGACGTAGGTTTGGAATGAACCTGTCGCGGCAGCTTTAGGGTCGGCCATATACCCCGCGTGGCTACGGCGGTAGGTATCAGCTTTCAGCTCAACCCTAAAGTCAACGAAACATGGTGAGGACGGAGGGGGGAATATAACCAAGGTGAGGCGAAAATTTGAACGAGGAGGATATAGGAGGAGGAAAGTAGGTGATTAAGCTGATAAACCCACGCCATGACCCTATCGCCCTTCTTTACCCCCTCAACGCCCTCCCCAACCTCCACAACCTCACCCGCAACATCCGCCCCCAAGACATTCGGGTAAGGGATCGGGAAGAATGCGAAATCCTGCATCACATGATCGATCGGGTTCATCCCCACAGCAGCGGATTTGATGATGACCGAACCGGGTCTGGTCTCGGGGTAAGGAGCTTCTTTGATGACGAATGGGTTGGCTTTGGGGGTGAGGACCCAGGCAGCTGTGTTGGTTGGCATCGTTGGGTAGGAGGCTTGATTGTCGCTCGGAAGGAGAATGATCGGGGTTGTCGTGGTAACAGGGAGAACAGTTTAGGAGGTTGTTGAAAGGAGGTTGAGATGCGGTATGGGTGTTGGGGTTTCTGATTATTCATCACATACCCGAGCCCGAGGGTGGGTCTACGAATCAGGTCCCGTCCCCGACGGAGCGATGGCGGAATGCTTATGTCAGCTTAATCGAGCTTATGAACGATACGGTGTCAACTTCTTTCGAATCGCCCGATGTTCTACATTACTCGGCTCAAACTCTACTCGTACCGCTTGACTCCCGCTCCCACCAAGTGTTTCCTATCGGTTTTCGCCTCCGTAGCTGACGATCGATTGGGATCGCAATTCTTTCTGTGCGATTGATGTGTGGCGTTTGGAATGCAGAACGACTTTAACGACAACACACAGGACCCGTATCGCAGCCTAGCCAAATACTGTCGGTGATACAGGTATCCGTATAAGTCCCTGACCAGAGTCGTGAAGGCGAGTGACATACCAATATCAGGATACAAGAGTCAGTACGAAGCCATCATATCCCTTACTAGTTTAAGACAATCAGAAATGCATAGGGAGACTCAATCAGTCACTCAAGACCAAAACGTGCGTCAGCTTGCTGCACAAGCAAAGAAAGCGGCTATGCAATAAGAAACAATCGCGGTACACAGCGTAAGAATGCCCACCAATTGGCCGGAAAAAGTGATGGGAACGCCTCCCAAGCGAAAAGGAAGCCGGAGCCATCATCGATTTGTCAGGTCTGATCTGCTGACCACAGTCGATGCCGGACTCAAGCACAGGTAACACAAGCGCACGGACAACTATATCAATACAAGTCACTCCATCCGAACCGGGATTTAATGGATGGTCCCCCGCGATAACAGATACAAACCAGTCTGTGTTACGTCGCAAGTTTCTTAAGGTTCGGTCACCTTTTTATAAGACTAACTCAGATTTCGTGCGGGACTCCAGAGGTTAGGGGGTTTAGTTTGATCTTGAGTTACAATACCGACCGGGTAATCAGGAGGTCACCTACTTCGTGGGGATTTTCCCGGGAAGCGGAGCCCTCTCTGTATTTGGGTCAAAGACCTGTATCCATCGGATGTTCACCTGAACTCGAGAATAACAGTGCTGCGAATTCAGCTGGCGGGTCCTCAGAGTGCAGCATTCAAACCGTGTCAATTTGATTTTGCCTCCTTACGTATCCTCGGAATTGACTACCTTGTAAGATGATCGTGCCGTCCTTGGTGCCTTATGCGATGATATGTAGTCGAATGATTGCAGGGAAATTCGAACCTGTCGTCCCGGGATCCGAGCTAATAACTCCCCATCCTCCCTCTCTCCCCTAAACCCCTTCTTTCCTCAACACCCCGTCTGACTCCGCCTTGCTCCACCTCCTGCTTATGACCAGGCACATCGAAGAATGGCAACCTATCCACCAACTCACAAGGCGGTGGTCCCCAACCCCACTTGGCCTCCCAATACCTCCTCCCACCATCGACCTCGGCATCCTTAGCCTGTCTATCACTCTCCATCATCCCATCCTTATCACCTTCCCTCCATGAATACTGATCCATCGCTTCTTCGACACCCTTCACAAACTCCAACCGAGTCTCCAAAGGTTCGGTCTCATCGTATAACCTCTCGAAGGCTTCTTCGCTCAATAATCCATGTAAGTGTACGACCGAGAGTGGTGGTTGCTCGCAATCCTGTACTTTGAGTCCCGCCAATCGAAGTCTTTTGTAACGATCGCAATCCGATCCGTACTGAGGCATCGCAGGATCCCAAGGTGCGATCATCTCAGCTCGAAAACTCACCGCGCTCAACCGATCGTAATCAAACCACAAGACTCCGAGCGTTCCATCCTCATCAGCTCTCCTGACTTGATCCATCGCATCCTCATGAACAGTGTACCTATCCGTATCGTTATTCGGAACGATGAGTACATCGGTATGACTCCAGAAATAAAACTCTGCTCCACTGGCTCGACCGAGTTTATCGAGATATCCTTGGAGTTGAGCGAATCGAAGTCGGACGGGTGTGGGGATGACTGAGTTTACTCCGTATTCCATCTCCAGGAGTTCTCGTGCTGAATAGGCATCACCGTCCCAGCTGTTGTCTACCACGACGATGTTTGACCAGTTTGCTTTTTGGTATCCACGGAGGGTTTGAAGTAGCATCTCCCAGCCGAAGGTGAAGGGGATGTAGGTGATTGGGTCGGTAGAGGTGGTGGTAGTTGAGAGGGAAGATGAGGAGGAAGGATCTTGGAAAGGCCATTTGAGGGTTGGGAGGAAAGTTGAGGATTGGAGGGAGATGGAGGTCGTGATGAGAATGAGGGTGATGAATGTGAGTCCGCCGAAGAAGGTGAGGAGGGTGCGTCTGCTGTATTGGGGTAGGAGCATGGTGATGAGAGTATAGAGTATAGATTGGTGACGTGACGGACGGATGGATAGCGGATGGGAAGGGTTATCGAATTGATGATGGCGAGATGACGCTATACACGAAGCGGAGAGGAGGATGCTGCGGCGGTGGTGGCGGGACGGGTAGTACTGGTTGGTGAACGGCTACTGGTTGTGATCGAGGATATAGAGCTACCCCCTGAGTCCTGTTGGTCTATACCCATCGACCTACAAAACAAAGCATTGTCGGAAAGCCATTTACGAATGAAAGGGATTGAGGTTCAGGAGATAGCTGAAATCGGGTTTTGAGAATAGATTTTACGCAGTGATTACGTCATAAGAATACAGACTCGTAATGAGTTCCCGCTGATCGCGTAGAGTTGACTCAACCGGTCCTCTGCGCAGACTTTTCCATATGTATGCTGACCTGCTGATCCTACTTTCTCTTTTCTTCACTTCTTCTCTACATCTCAAGCGCCCAACATGAATGTGATTCCCAACGGGTGGTTTTACTCCCTTCTAGCATATGAGACGGTACGTCCTTCCCAAATACCCTTACGCTTCATGAACGAAAATGGGCTGAGCGATGGACCCCTCACCAGGCCTCACTGGGTGGGCCCGCTTTTGTCAACCTCACAAATCCACTTCAAATTTTCAAGGACAACTTACCCCGGGCTGGGACAAGGAAGGGGATCAAATTAAGGTCGGCGCGAGGGTTAAACTTGCAGGTGGACGATAGCGCTTGGTAAGTCGGTTCCAAAGATCTCCCACGACTCACAGTACGACAATCAGTCACGCTGACTAGTGGTAGTGAACGGGCTGACACTTGGCTTGACTGACATCGCCATCCACTTGCAAAGAACGAGCTCGCGGGACAACCTGTACTGCAAGAAAAGTGACAGCGCATCGTTGGAGCTTAGACCCTTTCAGACGTAAGTCCAAATTTACAACAGCTTCCACTGGAAGCTATGATTAAATATCTCCACTCCAGTGGTAAAGGCCAGCCTACACGTGAGCAGTTCATCCACTATCTTGTTGTAAGGTAGCGCCTCCTTTCCGGACCGCCTCTACCGACTACAAGATCGAGCCGTATTCTCGGCATCATCAAGTCGAACCTCTTGACCGGCTTCTCTGCATCGCTTTTGCGACTCTGTAATGGCGCGGCGAAATCGGCGTTCAAACCGCCGTTCATGAAATCGGTACGAAGGTGTGAGCAGGATCAAGGGGTGGACGAGGCTGATGAATGGAATCTTCGTCATGACCGATACCCCAAGGATCACCGCATGAGTTTCAGTCATTGAAACTTGAAATTCGAACTTGTCATAAGGGAAGAATCTCACGTCCAACAGGTATCATACGGGGTTGGCGAACTCCGGTGTATCTGCCTCGAAAACAGCTTCGTCTGACTCCGCCAACCGATATTGTCTTTTGCCGATTTGTTGAGATCCTCCGAGATATGGGCAAGTCGAGCTGGTGGGAGAATCGGAACGAGGTGAGACTTAACACTGAAAAGGGGTTTGATTAACAGAATAACTTGATCGACCTCTTGTTGAAAGCTATGTAATTAAAAGTTCGGACCAGGACCGAGTTTACCGACAAGCTCATCGACAAAAAGAAAGATCCCTCCATGCCTTTTGATCCCATCGGCCAATTCGATCAAAACGTCCTATGATCTGGTTTCGGATTTGGGAGTGATGGGAAGCCTTCGATCCGCTTAGGCGTCAAGATGCGAAGCACAGGCGGGTGAAGTACCAGGACGACAAGGGCGGAACCCAGGGTACAAATCAATGGGATCGCAGAAGAAAGCATGATTCATGTCAAGTCTTCGGTGGGTGGTGGGGAGGGAGGTTGAAGGCGAAGTGAGGGAGGGGCAGAGCAAGGAGGAGCGGGAAAGGTATGAGAGTGATGAGTAGAGCTCGATCATCCCGGCCTGTCGGCGTGAGTCGTCTCACTTCGTCGGGAGTGCCTTTGTCATGGATTTTCGCGTTCTCTACCATCGGAGACTCGGCTCTTCCATGACGAGTGTTCAGTACTACCGGCCAGTCTATTGACACGCTGAGATCTTCATGTGCATTTTTTCGTTAAGATAGTCGCTTGTGGCGCAGACCTCACGTAACCTTCACTTCTTTTCTAACCCGAGGTCGCGCAAAGACACTTCCTTTCCAGTATTCGCCCTCAGCTGTCGGGCTGAACCTCCGCAGCCGGCGGCGCATCATCCTTCCCAATCCCAAGCCTACTCTGAACCGAATCGAAGATCCCAACACCATCACCCGACTTGCCGTTTCCCTTCGTCCCCTTCCGATTCGGCCCAAAAGGCCAAGTCCAATCCCTCAATTCAACCGAATCAATCCCATTCTCAAAAGCTTTATCCCTCGCGTCGATCCTCCAACCCTCCAACCTCTCCCTCACGACACTCGCCTTGTTCTTGAGGTTCGGAAGTCGGTCGATCGCGTCGATGGCGAGGGAGAACCGGTCGGCGCCGTTACGGATCGCCAACTCGATCGGGGTATCTATGTTCCCTTTCTCCCTGTATCCGGCTACGTGGATGTTCCTCGATCCGGCTCGGCGGTAAGTGAGTCTGTGAATGAGCCATGGGTATGAGTGAAAGTTGAAGATGACCGGTCTGTCTGCGGTGAACAGAGCGTCGAACTCGAGATCGCTCAAGCCGTGAGGGTGATCATCGTGCGAGATGAGTTTGAAGAGGTCAACGACGTTGACGAACCTGATCTTGAGGTCTGGTAGGTGTTCATGCAGTAGAGCCGTCGCAGCGAGAGCTTCGGCGGTGACGGTGTCGCCGGAACAGGCCATGACGACATCTGGATCCTCGTGAGGTTGAATACATGCCCACTCCCAGATCCCGATCCCTTTCGTACAGTGGACGACGGCGGCTTCCATATCAAGGAACTGGAGGTGTTCCTGCTTGTCGGCGACGATGACGTTCACGTAGTTCTCACTCTTGAGGCAGTGAGCCATGACGGATAGAAGGCAGTTACCATCGGGAGGAAGATAGATCCGTGTGACCTCGGGGCTCTTATTGGCGACCACATCGAGGAAGCCCGGATCCTGGTGGGTGAAACCGTTATGATCCTGCCTCCATACGGTCGAAGTGAGGAGGATGTTGAGCGAAGACACCTTTCGCCGCCACTCGACTTCCAAGCATTTCTCGATCCACTTGCAATGCTGATTGACCATCGAATCGATGATATGGATGAACGGTTCGTAACTGTTGAGTAACCCGTGCCGCCCGGAGAGGATATACCCCTCTAGCCAACCTTCGCAAGTGTGTTCGGAAAGTATTTCCATGACTCGACCGGCATGAGCGAGATTACCCCCATCCTCGTCCTCGCTCAGATACTCCCCCATCCAAACCTTCTTTCCGGCTTTGTAAACCTCGCTCAGCTTGTTCGATTCCGTCTCATCCGGACCGAAGAGTCGGAAGTTCTGCATGTTCTGCGCCATAACGTCTCGCAACCATTTAGCCATGTTGGCCATACCACTCGAGCTCGTCACACCTTGATCGACGGACAGACCGTACTCCCTGAAGTCGGGTATGCGGAGCGGAGTGCGATGGCCGCCGTTTGAGACTGGTTGAGCCGACATTCGCCTGTTTCCCTCGGGTACCAGTGCCTTAAGTTCCGGTATGAGCTTTCCGTTATCGGCGAAAAGCTCTTCAGGCTTGTACGACTTCATCCAAGATTCGAGGAGCGCGAGGTGTTCCTTGTTCTTCGCAACATCAGGCAAAGGGATCTGATGAGCCCTCCAATACCCTTCGAGATGATGACCGTCGACATCTCTCGGCGCGGTCCAGCCTTTAGGACTCCGGAGGACGATCATCGGCCAACGTGGTCGGAATGGTTTACCGGACTCGCGAGCTTGTTTCTGATAGCCTTTGATCTCTTGAACGCAACGTTCCAGAGTCGCTGCCATCGCTTGATGCATCGACTCAAGGTCGGAACCTTCGACGAAGTAAGGGGTCCAGCCATAACCACGGAAGAGGGCTTCGAGTTCCTCGTGAGAGATTCGAGCGAGGACGGTAGGGTTGTTGATCTTGTATCTTTGGTAAGTGTTAGCTTTCAAAGCATCTATCCGGCGAGAAGAAAATGGAAGAACGAGACGTACCCGTTAAGGTGAAGAACCGGTAAGACCGCCCCATCCGTGATCGGATTCAAGAACTTATTACCATGCCAAGAAGTGGCCAAAGGTCCAGTCTCACTCTCTCCATCGCCAACGACAGTCAAAGCGATGAGGTCCGGATGATCAAAAACCGTTCCGAAAGCGTGCGAGACGGAATAACCCAATTCTCCGCCTTCGTGTAACGATCCGGGAGTCTCGGGGGTGGCGTGAGATCCGATCCCACCTGGGAATGAGAATTGTTTGAAGAAATGACGCATGCCTTCTTCGTCTTGGGTGATGTTTGGGTAGACTTCGGTGTAGACTCCTTCGAGGTAGGCTTGGGCGATGACGGCGGGGGCACCATGGCCTAGACGAGGTCTATCAGCTCACGAGACATAGCGGATGGGATTGAAGGTGTGAAGCGGATAACCCACCAGGACCGGAAATGTATAAGGCATCTAGATCATACTTCTTGATCAAGCGATTGAAGTGTACATAAGTGAACACCTGTCCAGCATCCGATCCCCAATGTCCAAGCAAGCGAGATTTGAGATGTCCGAGTACGAGAGGTTCCTTGAGTAAAGGGTTCTTCTGGAGGTAGAGCATACCGAGACAGAGGTAGAGTGAAGCACGCATGTACGCGTCGGTCTTGCGAAGTTCATCTTGGTCGAGAGGGGTGTCTTTCACCGTTGACCGGGTGGGACCGAAGGGGGAGAGGGTTTGAGAGGAGTCAGTCATTTTCGGAGAGAGATGAGTTTTCGAGTCAAAACGAGGACTGAGCTTCTCTATCCAACGAAAGATAGGAGCACAGTGGGAAACACGGATGCTGTACTCTGGTGAGTATCAATGACGACACACTCAGATCTCAGGAAACGCGCGGAACCGGAGAAACGTGCCCACGTGGGTCACAGACGATACTTTTTTAAGAAAAAAAACAGGTTAGCTTGGATCCTAGGACACAAGTGACGACATGCTCGTCTCGGTGGCAAAGCAGCTAAATAAACAAGCACCAGCATTCTAGGATTGAGGATAAGGGTGAGATGTGTGCTCGACTATTTGAGTGCTGACCCAGGCTGAACACGGATTTTCATCATAAGAGAATGGACTCTAGGCCGCTTCTAGGACTTCTGCCCTTGGATAGAGGCATCACCGCTATCCGGAACAACCCAATCCATTTCAAATCCTGCCGTTCCTGCCGATATCTCATTCCTTTCGGTCCACCGTGCGATATTATCTTCCGTATCTCTTAGGACTCAGCTTTACGGAACTAATCAACCCCGCCGCACCTCCCTGACTGTGACGTCATGGTTGCGGGATGGGGGCGCGAAGAAGTCCTGCTGGTTCGTGTTAGGCGTGCGGTAAGTTCAGCTTCGGCTCCGACTAGGCGGTTTAGAGAGTCCCAAACATCGCCGGGGACCTGACACTGTCTTTCGGGTTACACATTCCCCCTCTGTGAGAAATATCGAAGCTTTGCTGTTGCATCGGACTCTCGGCAAAGTAGTTTGGGACACGACTCGGTAAACTAATATATATACTCACTTCGCGCTTCATTCAATGTCCCACTAACTCACAGCTTGCGAAAGCTCGAATCGCACGACAAGTACTCCGCTCAGATGAGTCTCGATAACAAGCACGCCGAAGCATGCCTCAAATCGCTCTCCTTGACTGATGTCCCGACCACCGCTGTAGTCGTCGGCGGTACCAGGCGATACCACCGATAGATTGAAAGGCGTTGAAGACACCGAGGACGGAACCGCGAGGATCTGACGCGATGAGTATATCAACCTGTGTGGACATAAGGAGACTCATGATTCTCACGATTGAAGTAAACCTGCCAGTTGGTAACCGTCTGAAGATCGTTCATGATTGAGCCTGAAAATACCAGCATGAAGGGAACGATAAGCAAGCGAGGGGGAGAGTCACCGTCATAGCCCTTGTACATCGAGGTGATCAGGAGGAGGAAAAGGATTAGGTTGGGACGGAGGTAGTGTCCCTTGTACCACTGGATCTCCCTACCTTCAAGCAATGCGTTGAGCTCTCCCTGATACTGAGCCGAGCCCACATCGAGAGGACCGACGATCTCCATTGTGGTTATGGTCAAGACGCAATGTCGTGGGTGAGGCGATCGGTTCGGTATATGATGACTTGTCTTCCGAAAATGAAACGAGCCCTCTGACTTTACTCTTCCCCAAGGAACTAGGTCTGGAGCAGATCTGAAGTTATCTCCGTATGGCATTAGGAGTCTTGCATCTCTCCGTTTCGCCTCACTTCCGTGACGTCTTTCCCGTCGGGGGTCTCTCCAAGGAATCCATCGAAAATACCCCGTGTGCCCTTCAATTCTTCGCCGCTGATACTGAATGTGGAGCCAAATGGGGAATAACAGGCAAAAATCGGGGCCACCTGGTATCGGCAAGAGAATCATGCAGTGCTGGACGCGATCTTGGTTCCTGGACATCAAAGGCCAATCGACCGACAGAACCTGGACGTCCGTCAAAGCGGCGATGAGTACATGATGGCGCCATGACGAAGAGAAGAAGCGTTCAAACAACCGTCAACATCTCATGTTAACGATCGTCTCGGAATTTGGTTCTGATCGGCCACATAAAAGCTTTTTTTGACCGTATATGGGCCACCATATCAAGCGTCGTGCTTCTTGGCCAAGACGACACTGGGCTCAGGTGATGGCCAGGAAGTGGCGGATCATCGAATCAGGTCAGGTCGCCATTGCGTGAAGGACGACGTTATACATGAAAGCATCCTTGTGATCCTCGTGTAACCAAAAGAACGACCTCTTCTGCGCCCAGCTTTGGGTTTTCGAGGTACGCTAGCTGCATTTACAGATGGAGTACAATCGGACGGTGATAGAAAGGCAAAGAAAGCGGTCTTGTTCCAGAACCAAAGGACGTTGGTCTCGCCCGGTTACCCGGGATGGAACTACAGGGGTGTCACGAATGGAGGAGCTAACGCCGAAACCCCGTCAGCGTGCCAAATCACTCTCCTCTGACTTTTCGACCTCCATATGGATCCATGTCCTGATATCTAGACCCAATGCATAGGTACAGCCCTCTACTCTCCCCAAGTGACCAGTAGCATACCCTCCTGCATGTCTGACCTCTTCAACCCGCCCTGAGAGTGATCGCCAATAGTGAAGGCCACTTCGTCGGTGTAAAGGTAGTCTTGGACATCGTGATTTGCACGCATTGTTGCCCATTCAAGTCTGTTACGCTCGTCTGCTGGTCGGATG
>JAABUH010001945.1_pt1 | contig 21102 bp, 28 predicted proteins | sample 5559121 | NCBI WGS metagenome assembly JAABUH01 (sample SAMN10711871, study PRJNA513364) | rock metagenome | isolation source: Antarctica rocks | place: Antarctica: Victoria Land, Battleship Promontory nord | collected 2015-12-28
GATCACGGTCACACCGCTTGCCCCGGCTGTATCACCTGCAAGTCGCTCGGTCGCGATTGCATCATCCTTCCAAGCTCGGACGCTCGCAAGCTCAACAAGTATTTCCATTGCACTCTCTCCAAGCAGAAATGCTCGATCGACCGTGCGCTGAACAAAGACGAGTTTGATGAGCAGCTGCTCAGTCCCCGCTTCGATTTCACTATGGACATGTCCAGCGAGGACGAGAACATGGCGATCGACCAGCGAGCGGACGCCTCGGATGCTTCATTCGATCACGCTTCAGTCGTTTGCAACACTACTGCGATTGTTGCGCTCGACAAGGCTATCCTCTCTCTGGAGAGCACCTTGAAGGATCTCAGGGCTACTCGATCAATTCTACTTGAACCACTCTCGAAATTGAACAACTCGGACGACCATTCAAACAGCTCGGACTCGGACGCCTCGTCTGTGTTCAACCTTGGCGGTCCCCTCGCTCGCTCGGCCTAGCATCGCACGCTCGCTACCTCGAGTGGGAGTATTGGAAGGCTCGGATAAGCTCGCGCGCGACGCGTTCGTTCATAGTGTGAAAGTTTTCACTTCGCTCGTGCTTTTTTATGCATCCATCATAAGTCACAACAGTGGTGCTCCCACTGAGATGCACCACTGAGTGACATCTCAGTGGGAGCACCATAAGTTACAGCAGAGCTGAGAGACTAACGATATCACCATCTCTTCAAGCTGTTGTCGACATTTGGCTCCGTGATCAACGTTTCCGTCAGGAACCATCTGTGCATCAAGACAGAAGTTGATCAAGCTTCTATCGACATGCACACACACACACTTGGACACACACCGCGAGGAATGAAACATGTCAACAACTCGCTCCCTCGCTGAAACTTCTCTCAGCTTGCTCAACTTGACTCCTGCACTGACACTGCGCCTCCTCTTCCTTACTTACTGCTTATTCAATCCAGGTGATCAGGGCATGTCAGCCTAGTCCGGCATGCCCTCCCCACCAATATCCCCTACCCCACGTCGGCCCCAAACCGACTACGCAGCCCTCCTCTCCTCCTTCGAAGGCAGCTCCAGCTCAGAAGATAGCGCTAGGGGGTCTCCAGGATGGACGAGTGCGCGAGAATCGCTCGATGAGGGGGAGGGATTGGCGGAAGAAGCACGTTTGGCTCAGGAGTTCCTCACTGCTCCTCCGTCTCCGCGGCAGCAGACGCTTCAACGGACGCCGGTAATTCGCACAATCTCGCCATCGCCGCAACGAGAAGATGTCGGCTCGCCATGGATGTCAGCCAGGTCGAGCGACGAGAGACTGAGTCCATCGCTTCCGTCGGGTTTCAGGGCTCAGCTATTTGGCGAGTCGTCGACGAGTCTCTTGCGAGAGAGCGGTTTGATCCGGAGCCCGGGACCTCGAGGCGATGTTCCGAGACCACGAGAAAGCCCATCTCGTAAATCTTGCATGCTCCATTCCTCCTACCGATCAATGCTGATGGTACACGGGATTGCAATAGCTCCACCACAACAGCCTGTTACCAACACGCCTTCAAGCAATCCTTTCTCTCAGCGATCCGCTCTCCCAACTCCACCTTCCGACCCGACCTCGGTCCGAGCGCAGACCACCGGTACCATCGATGCAGCATACGATGGCGTCTGTTCCCAGCTTGACGCGCTGGCCGGCCAAGGCGCGACTCAATATTCCACTCCACCGTCCACCAGCTCAAACCCTTCCAAGCCATCAGCTCGTAGCGCTGCTCTGCCTTCCCAGGTAACTCGTACTCCTGAATCCCATCCGGAGCTCGCCCCACCCGTGACTCCCTTTGTTCGGCCTGTTCCAGGTCTCGGTACACGCACTCCCGCTGAAGCCGAAATCTCTCGCTTATCGTCGGTGAGCGAGCGGACTGAGCCGGATCCGACATCGTCCAGTGCTCGAAGTAGTCCGACGGGCGACCGTGGTCTCTCGAGACAGGTTGAGACAGTCGTCGAATCTACAACAAGGACTACCACCACTACCCAGTACACCAAAATTCCCATCCAAGATACGGAGACACCTACATTCCCACCCGTTATCGGCCGCCTCGCACTCCCCGCAAGTCCAGTACGAGGCCCTCGACCGCCGGCACCCTTACCTCAGAGTTCACCGACGAAGGCAAGCGAGCTAATAAGGTTATTCGAGGCACGAGCCGGCGGGCCTTTCCAACCATCACCACCACAACCCCAGCTTCGACCTACTGTCCCAGACATATCAAACGATACGACGGCAGGAGGCAGAGGTCAGCCGCATTTCGAGCTCCCACCACCGCCATCCTCATTCCGTCAACCCTTCTCTTCCCTCACTCCAATCGTATCTACTTCTCCGCCCCCGAAGTCTCCGTCTCCCCTGTCCCAAGTCCGGACGATGATCGCTTCTTGGCGGGCACGTGCTGCATCGCCCTCTCAACGAGTACAGGGCTCTCCAGGACGTGCTAGAGACACACCAAGGCTTTTCGGGAGGGATCGAGGCTGGAACGTCAGTATTCGTCGGAGGCGGCGAGATGAGGGAGTTAAAGAAACCGGGTTAGCGGAGCAGGGCGTCGAACCAACTGCACCGACGACGCAGTATCAGGCAATCAAGCAAGAGAGGGAAGTTGTGGAAGGAGAGGGTCAAACGCCGCAACGCACCAGGACGCCATCCGTCCGGTCATTACCGCCATCTGCTCCACGTGCTCCTAGCCCAAGAGCTCTTACTGGCGAGGTCCGTTCCATCTCTTACGACCTAGTGTAAGCTGAAAATAGGGAAAGCCCTTGCGTACCGGCTCACTATACTACCTCAATGTCCATGATGAGAACGCAGCTCCGAACTTCCAGTGGGTCCAAGTGGATGCTCGACTCTATCTCGAGGGTCTTCAGCTCGTGTGGCGTACGGCAGAAGGGTCTCAGGCTTTGGTCACACTTGATCTCGAGAACTGCGAAGAGGTCGCATCGACGTACAGCCCGAATAATCCGATGGCTGGCGATGACATTGGTGCTGGGGCTGCTAGGAGGCAGGGGGAGTTGGCCGAGAACTTGTACCCTTTTAAGCTCGTGAGTCTCGTATGAAGTCGCCGAAGGAGACACTCGCTCAAGGCAAGTCAGGTGTATGATGATGGGACCGAGCGACTTGGGTGTGACAGCGCGAGAGACAGAGGTAAACCACAAGGCTATCTTGCGGCCAAGAAGCTGGCTGATGTGTCTCGAAGTACGTTGGGTAAACGCTATCTGGACTGTCTTGGAGCGTACTCGTGCGACTCCAGCAATGGACCGCACATCCTCACTCCGAGTCAATCGCCCAACGTCACTCATCTCCAATTCTGAAGCCGATGGATCAGCTTCGACGTACTACGTTCCTCGTCCGCCCGGTACTGCTCCAGGTTCGGAAGGGCACCTCTCTCCGTCCCCCTTTGCTGGACCGTCACGGCAAACTTTCACAACGGACGACGCGGTGATCCAGACTACCGGCGGATTTACCGCATCACTCGCTCAGCGCGGCAGTCGTCGTCTCGCTGTCGGTGGGCTCGAACGAGGGAGAAGCCTTCGGCGCGTGGCAAGCGAAGGGGACCTTTCTGAATCCGCGGGAGTGCAAGAAGAGCCTCTCTTGACCCCAGGTAGATTCGATATCCCTCTTACAGCAGAGTCCGCGCGTCTTCGAGCCTCGTCCCGCGACTTCACCTTTGCGCGCGGTATATCGCCTCCACCGTTAACCTCCCCGCCACCACGGTACAGGTCGCCGGTCGCTGCCTCCATACAGACTGCGGTCGTCTCTACGGCGATCGATACCTACGATTTACCTCAGCTTGCAATTTCCGAGGCATCTTCAAGCGGTATAAGCGGTACGATCCAAACTGCACTTGAAAGTCAGACACGATCCTCCATCTGCACCTTCGCGCAAGAGTCTTTAGGCTCGGCCGCTCGTGATCCTGCATTGCCCGCCGCTACTCGGCAGCTTGGGTCGCCTTTCAGGGAAGATGAGGAGCGATTCATATCCGATCTAGCGTCTAGCGACCACTCGGTATCGTCTTATGCCTCTGCACCTCCGCCAGTCCCATCACGAGACTCGAGATCTGGAAGTGCTTCAGTCGGTCCTAGCAGACAAGCTAGTCCGATCCAATATCAGCTGCATGATGCGGCTGTCTCAGGGTACTTCGACTCAGCCGTCCCCGACGAGCGTTTCGATAGAGCTTCTGCCGTAACCCATGCGGGAAATCGAATGTCTGGTGCTTACCGCTCAGCACTCTCGACGTTTGGTCCCGACTCTTCGGACTACAGCTCCGCTCCGCCTCCACATATCTCCCGCTCAACATCACCCGGGATGCCCTCGCTCCGATCCGACCTGCAAGATCGGGAGGAAACAGCGACGGGCGTCAGCGAGCCTGAGTCTGACATCGAACTCATCGCAGATCTCGAGAGGTTCTCTTCTATGGGCAGTGACGCATCTCGACCTCTGCGACGCAGAGCTGAAGTGTATGCCAAGTCGAGGTATGATACTGCCGAAACACATTCCTCCTCGGATCAGCAGTCGCAGAGCTCCGTAGACACGCTGTATGTCACCGCGAGGAGCACAGCCTACGCTACGGCTCCGTCCTGGCACACCCAGATGTCGTATACTGAGGCAGCTGATGGAGGTCGAGAGTGCATCAATGTTCTATGAATATGGCTTGCTACTAATTGCAGCTTCAGGTCATACTACACGGCACAAACGTCCCAGACCCCACTCCCCGCACTGTCCGCGAGACCAAGATTGAGCGTATCCACCGCACAGCCTGTTGCGAGCTCGGCCCGGATCAAGAGGGTTCCAGTACCGTCACTACCATCGCCTTCGTTCCCTTCGTCGCTGGATGGATCTTCGTGGCCTGCCTCCTCGAGAAAGCCCAGTCTTCTGCCAACCGGTATACAGAGCACGGACATCAACCGTCTGCTAGTGAGCGGCTTAGCCTAACATAGCAAGATTACACTAATGCGTTACGCCCAGAATTACCTGCAAGGTCAAAATCAGGCCCGCCAAGGGCAGACGACACGGGTGGCGAACCAACTCGACCGCATCGAGCGGAAGGTCGGGCGGATCGCCGATGGAAAGGGCGAACTTCCTCCACCCGTTCCACCGAAAGGCGAATCGCCACCCTCTTCCCCCTCATCAGTCTCGTCCGCGTCGACTGCGCGTCCTATTACACCTGAAGCAGTCATGGGGGATGCTATTGCCAAGCAATTCGAAGACATGCGACGTCTCATGGCCACTCTCATCGGGCAGAACAACGATATCCTTCATGAGGCGGAGAAGAGAAGATCTCTCGAGGTCGAGCTGTCACCCCGCGGTCCTGGTTTACGCCGAATAGAGGATCTCTTGCGTCGTGCACTTTTGCATCTGGGCGATAGCGAGATCGCTGCGGAGCTCGGCAGAGAATCGATACATGACGACCAGACCGGTAGATATCCCGAGCCTCGAGTTCTGTCTGAGGAGGACTTGGATCGAGAGGGCTCGATGTATCCTGGAAGCGAGGGAATGTACTCGGATGAGTTCAATCCGAAGTCCAAAGCACCGGCAAACAGCTTTACGGACAGCTATGCCCGTCGTCGACGTCGACCCTTTTCGGCTGTCCCGGAATCCCTCCTCGAGGGCGACCTGCCCGAGTCAGAATTTGATGAAGACTTTGCCATGCGAGATCTACCTCCGCAAACGCCTCCTGCCGAATATATCATCCCTCATGCCCAAGTTCCGCCTCATATCGCTAATCGCACACTCCGGACACCTCAGGAAATGCAGGACGAATACCCAGAAGACTACTCTGACTACAGCACGGAGCGATCCGAGGAGGACCCACAAGAACAGCAGAATCCTGTTCCTTACCGACCTGTTGAGCAATCTGACCGAGGGCCATCGGAATACGGCGATGAAGAGGGCGAACGAAGTCCTGTGCGACGACTGCCTACTCCGCAGCCAGTCGATCTCCCTACTCCTGTTCGATCGCCCGGTGCCTATCCACCGCAGATGAGTGCGCCTTATCCGAGGGGCGGGATGCCACCGCCTCCACCTGGAGTAAACGAGATGTTGAGGCCGTCGTTACCGAGAATTGCAGGGGTCCGTGATCCGATCTCGACTACATAGTAAGTTGCTCTCATACTCGCTGGTAGATTGCTGAGATCTATCAGCTTCCGACGAGGGTTTCCGCCTCCCGGACCTATGATGGGTATGTTTCCTGGTCCCATGGGTGTTCCTGGTCCTGTAAGCGAATTTCGCGTGACCTAGAGCTCAACTGAAGTATGCTTAGGGTATGGGACCCTTCATGCCTGGTCTTCGTCCCGGCCTCAATGGCTTCGGCGGACCTCTTGGACCCGTATGTCCAACAGTCTCAGCTAGTGAAACATCTTGACGGCTACCATAGAATGTCGGACCCGGCCTTCGTCGACCAGGCTTCAATCCGCCCGGCGTCTTCGGAGCCACTGGTGATTATGGCCGTCCCCCTGCTCGTCAAGGCCCAGGGCTTCTTTCCCGGCTTGCTGCCGATGTCGGGTTGGGTAACACCACCAGCGAGTCGACAAGTCCGACCACTGTCGGCGAAGTGCTGGTAACGCCGAGAGGCGACTTGGTGAGGACAATCTAGAACTTACTGCTTCAATCAGTTGATCCGCATGAAGGATGATGGCTTCAGACGCGCCGTTGACAACACCCAGAACCTTGCCGCCGCTCAAGGTGAACAGCAGAATGAGATCGGTCGTTTCCTTCACGGTATGAGCGATCAAATCGAAGGCGCTCGGCACGCGACGCAAACCGAGCTTGCTGGAATTCTAGACGACATCGGACGTCTTCGCGAGCAGCTCAAACCGAAGCATGTCCTTGGTCACGTCCTTCCTGATGGTCGCGTCGTGCTCGCGAATGGTGACGTAGTCGACGGTGTCCGCGGAGCGCCTGCGCCTGGGATGGTCGCTTTGTCTCCTCCTCTGCCTCAAGCGAGCCACGTGAAAGGTACGATCTTGCCTGATGGCACGGTGATGGCCGGTGGTGAGGTCGTGGATGGTGTTCGTGGTGCGATGTCTACCGTACCATTTGAGGAGATACCACCAGAAACGTTGAAGGAGCTGCAGCAAGATCGTCAATTGGGTACCCTAGCGGATAAAGGTGGGTCGATGGCTTGAGTACCAGAGCGTCTAAAGCTGACGGGTATCGCGCAGTCTCTGAGCTCATGCAGCGAACCAAGCCTCGCTCAGCCGATGGTCTTCAAGCACTTGATGACGAGGCGGTGTCTCAGGCCGTTGCCCCGGGTACCGGTGCGGCCATCCCATCTCCGAATGCGACCAGAATTAATCCTCGAACCGGTAAACCTCTGATGATGCCCAAACCACTCTCCTTATCGCCGCACCCCATGTCACCTATTGTCCCTGAATATCCCGATGCTGCAGGGGGTGGACTGATCTCAGAAACGCATGAGGAGGTAATTACCTTTCAAGATACTATTCCGAACTGACGAAGCGGCCAGATTATTCAGCATCCCGCTAATGGTGGACCTCCGGTACACACCCAGACGACAACTCGCAAGTATAATCAGGCGACAGCCCCGTCAGGAGCCGCTGGTCCTGCTTTGTCCGCCCCGGATCTCGGTTCCGACGCACCTATCCCAGCCATGATTGCTCAAGATCCAGGTCGTCATACATCGGACCACCAAAGCACGGTTACCCGACCCCTACCGGTCGTCCCTGGTGGGCAGGTCATGCAAGAGGATGTAACAGCCGTTCCAGCAGCTGCACCAGCTGACTTCGGGGATGCTGGCGTCTCGAATGTCCAGACGCCTGGTCCCGCCCAAGCCAGTGATCCTGGGACCGGCCGAGCAGCTAAGGGGACGAAACCGGCAAAAGAATTTCGGGATACCAACCATCCCAGACCCGAACGGCAACAGCCTGATACATCGTTACAAGAACCGGCAGATGCACCTGCGCCAGCTCCGAGTGGCACTCCTGCTGGTCCCGGCATCAATGACGTGGATCGTAGAGCTGTGCCGCCCCGGCCTCCAGCTGCTGGGAAAGGAGCTACTGCTTCACCAGCCACTCCGAAGAGTGGCAAAGCTGTACGATTCGATCCTCAAGAACCGATAACGGACACCAATCGACCTGCTCAGCGAGTCCCGCAGTGAGTCCTGATCACAAATGCCGCTTGCGCGCCCTGACGAGAGGCTAGAACCACAGACGAGTCAGATCCATCTAGAGCTCCCGCCGAACCCAATGGCGGCCGTTCTCGCCTGACGAAAGCCGAAAAGCAAGAGCAAGATCGGGGAATGAGGGCTGACGATCAACCCTCTGATCCTGCTGCTGGAGGTGAGCCGAGTTCGGGTGGACCGCAAGAACAGCAAGACCAGACTACCACTCCCGCCGGAGCTGCTTCTGATTTCGCCCAAGAGAAGCTGCCGGGCTTGTTGACTAGGCTTCTACCCTCGAAGTCGAAGGACAACCTTCAAGGGACTACACCTGGAGGTATCCCCCGTCCCGCATCAGCGACTAAAACCTCAAGGGCAGACCGAAAGGACAGTCGCCCACCTGCTGGCGATGCTGAAATCGTCCCTCCTACTGGCAAAAACGCGAGGTTCACCGAGACCGCTCAAGCGATCGAGCCAACCGGTGAAGCGACCGAGGAAGCGATCCCAGCGACAGGTGGCGAGCTGGAAGTGCCTGGTTTACCGGATGTTGAACGCCGTGCTGGTGCTCAGGGCAATCTCAAAAAGGGTCGTCCAGCCGTTATCGAGGGCGATATGGGCACGCCTTCTGGCGGAAGCGTACCTGCGGAAGTACCGGCTAGCGCTAGACGCCCGGGAGGCAAGCAACAAGACATCCCGGGCGGTGGGAGACCGGTCGACCAGGCTACTACTGCGCCTTCTGCCGATGAGCAGGCAAGGGCCCAACAAGATAATGAAGCGTACGTGCCGCAAGACGCTGCCCCCGATGCGGCCTCGAAGACAGGTAAAGTCTCGGCAGGCAAACCTGGTGGCCCCACTCAAGAATCGAAAGGAGGGAGAAAGCAGCCTCCGGCGCCTGAGCCTATCTTTCTGCCTACTCCTGGCGGCGAGGAGAATCTGGCAGATGAAGACGTTTGGAAGGACAAGGGCAAAAATACCGGAGCGCCGGGGAAGTCGAAGAAGAAAGGTCCTCCGGCACCCGGAACGGTATTGACGCCTGAAGAGCAAGCTTTGGAGGATACTATATCGCTTGCTCGTAAGTAGTTGCGATGGTACTCGAGAGTGGTCGTTGTTGACCTTTTGTCGCAGAGAGGCAGAAGGCTGCGGCCCAACAAGCAGGTAAGCTGTTTTAACATGTAAAAGCGAGGTTCCGCTGACGCTAAATGTCAGCATCCGAAACGGCCGATCGCGACAGGCAGGACAAGGAAAGGGCCGATAAGCTCAAGTTGGATGATGACCGGCACCGTCAGAACGCCGACACCTTAGCGAATCTCCAGAAGGCTCTCGTACGTGCGATTCATGCTTGAAAACGATGTCTGACTTTTATTTTCAGAACTCGCTGGCGAACGATCAAAAGTTCTCGCGGACAAGTATGGACGAAAGAGTCAGGAACCAAGATAAGCGCCGGGGTGACAAAACGACGCGGGACAAGAAGGTCCAAGACGCTCTGGACAAGCTTGTAGCCGAGAGAGACGAGGCGAAGAAGAAGCTGGCTTCGGAAGAGAAGAAACCTGGTACTCAAGCAATCCTCGATGCTTTCAAGTAAGTTAAGGAAGATTCTAGTTTGCTCGCGGCTGATATGTCGCTACAGGAGCCAGGGCGATGGCCAAGCAGGCTTCTTGCGCAAGCTCGCCACCGAGATCATGGAGCAGAATTCAAATCAGCACAAGCTCTCTCAAGCCGAGGCGAAGAATGCTGCCCGCGAGCAGGTCGGGTTTAACCTGGCCGGCTACCTGGACGACTTCTCGAAGGCGCTTTCAGTCAGTATCATTTTGCTTATGCGTTCGGATTGAGCTGAGATGTGGGTTTTAAGGGAGAAGTGCGGGCCCTGCTGAATGAGGTGGGAGATCTGAGGGAGTGGAGACGAGCGCTGTACCTGTGCGTACGATTCGGGAATTCTCATTTCGCTGATGGTCTGCTTAGGGAGCTTGCCGATCTACTCCTCATGAAAGGGCGGCAATCGCAAGGGTTAGTTATTTAGTGGCTTTTATACTTTAGCTGATCGCATTCATCCTGTTTGCCTTCACCACACCCGCTCCTGCCCTTACCGCTCCGATCCCCTATGTCTTGCTTGTTACCAACGCAGCGATCTGATGGGAATTATCCCTTACCCTACTGCGCCTGGCAAAGCTGCAGGCAAGCAGGAGCCAAAGAAGGTGAGCGTTATACTATCTTCAAGCTCATCTTGCTGATGAAGCTCAAAGGATGGAGGCGTCGGCGGTGGAGGTGGGGGTGGTGGCGGAGGGGGTGGCAAAGCGCCTGGAGGTGTTCCCGCTTGGTCGACATTCATCCCTCCTCTAGGTATCACGATGGGTGGTCCCGCTCGTCCGCTCCCGACTCCCGGAGTGGGGGCTCCAGGGATGAACCTGATGGGTGGAGTTGTTCCGCCGCCGCCCGCTGCTCCCGCGGTGAGTGCTTCTAGGCAGCTAAAGCTAGTCTGATCCAAGAGCACAGATGAGGCCGCTGCCTCAGGTCTGATCCGTAATACTCAATACCCTTTGACCAATCTGTCCTTCATGAGTATCCAGGGCTTTGGGCCCTATAGATACCGATTCCTATGCGTATAATTTCCTGCCTCTGTCAAATACCCGATCACGATTACGCTTATGACCGGTCACGCCATGCATACGTCCATCTTGCCTCTTCGTCGTCAAGCTCGCGACCCGCATTCTGACGAGCTGCTCTGATACCGTCACCACCATTGCCGGATATCACCCTCATTGTGACTAAACAACAACCTCAAGGTCCGCAGAGGCTGGCAGCGCTCGCAGACAGCTGCGCCGAATGCAAGGAAGACAAGCGGGGTGACTCGGAAGCTAACGACTGGCGGACAAATGAGCACCCCTCGACCTGTCTTGCTAGTGCTCACCTGTGATCATTTGAGCCCTAAGCCAGCCAATCTGGCTCGTCCAATCCTCCATACATCCCCCAATCCCCTCTCACACTCCCTCTTCCACTCCTCACTGTCCTGGTGCTTGATCACCCCCTTCACCTCCTCAGACTCGACAGCCGGCTCGTTCGTCGGAAACTCCTCGAGGAGGGGCTGTGGTGATACTGGGAGTCCGAGAACACCCTCCATCTCGGGCACGATAGCGGCTCGCGATCGACCGTTCACGAAGGTCACGTAACGTAATCCCGGGTAGACCGTACAGTACAGCTCGTTGAGGTGGGCCAACCTGCTCCATCAGCCCAGTTTTCTTCCCTAGTGGAAAGGCTGGACCCACCGATCCAGCACGACCTCTGGTGTCGCCCCACCCTGTTCTTCCCCACTCATCTCACTCAATCCTTTTATCTCCCCAATCAACGGATGTCCACTAAGAAAGTCCGCCTTCTGGTCCCATGTCCATCCCCCGGCCACGTCCGCACAAATGTCTATAGGCTGATTGTACGAGTCTGGCGGGGAGTCTAGAGCTGTGAGACGGAGGAGGACGGAGGGGACAAGTAGGGAGCGCAGGGGCGGGGAGGGCTCGAATAGGAGGGAGAGGAGGGAGGTCAGGGAGGAGGCGGAGGTGAGGTCTTCGAGGGCGAGTATAGGTTGGGAGGAGGTTCGGGGGGCCCTCATCGTAAGCGAGATCGGTTCTCCAGATTTGAATCAATGTCGTCTTGAACTTTTAAGGGAAAACCACGGATTCCAGCTGCAACTCCGTCCTAAAGCTGGGGCACCGATTACGTTCGACGATCGATTTTCCAGCGAGCTTCATTTGCACTCGTCTTCCGGAGATGCCCCGCCGCCAACCGGCCTCTGCGAAGCAACGCAAAGCCCAACTACAAGGTCGCCGCGCCCTCAAACGGGGCGACATCGATCTCCTCTCGGTCAAACCCAAACCCTCACGACGAGGACCCAATACCCCTTTTACCGCCGAATCATCAAGTCGCCGTCTCCAATCCAGATTCATTTCCGTCTCACCCGACTACCTCGATCTCACACGCGATCTCGCTCACAATACCCGACTCCCTCGCCCGATCCCAGCTAGTTCCGCCGAGTTCCCGATTGACATATTGGTTGGGCAGGATGCGGTCAGGAAGTTGAGCTGTCCTGGACGACCGAAGTTTAGGGTTGGAGCGACTAAGAAGGAGGTGGAGGGGAATGAGGAGGGGTGGTTTAGGAAGTGGCTGGAAGGGATGGAGGAAGTCATGCGGAATTGGGTCGAGGGGGAGGACTCCAAAGAAGACGATGTCGAAGGACCCGAGGGAGGACAAGAGGAAGGGAGTTCGAGGTGGCCGAGGAGTACGTCTTGGTTCGAGACGAACTTAGAGGTCTGGCGGCAGCTGTACGCTCTTATCACCACCTGATTTGGTTTGATACTGATTGGAATCGCTGGGTAGATGGCGAGTGACCGAAAGCTCTTCTATAATCCTCCTCCTCCTCGACTCCCGCTGTCCCCCACTACACGCCCCACCCTCCCTTCGCAGCTACATTCAATCCCTAAAACCTCGTAAGGAGGTCATCCTCGTCCTGACCAAAGCAGATCTTGTGCATCCAGAAGCATTGAGCAAGTGGAAGGAGTGGATTGTAGGTTGGTGGGGTGGGGAGGGTGTGCAGGTGGTCAGTGTTATGTCGTATGACTTGGAGCTGCTTCGTGAGGGTGAGTCCGGCGTCACTGATCCTTATGATGATTAAGTACTAAGGAAGTGACAGGAAAGGCGAAGCATAAGCCTGCGATCCCGGACGGAGCAATGGACGAGCTCATCGAGGCATTACGGATGGCCCACTATCGACTACTCATTCCTCCACCGAGGATCAGAGATGATCCGGAGCGGATGAAGAGCTGGCGACCAGCGGTCAGGCGGCAGATAGATTGGTCCGTCCTTGCTCGGCACAAACTCCAAATTCAATCGCTATCGAGCTCGACCGATCCTAAACCAGACTTTGCGGAAGCTTCGGTACGAAATGGCAGTGACGAGCGGCGAGATCCTGAGCTTGAACCCCTGACCATCGGGCTCGTCGGTCAACCGAATGTCGGCAAGTCCTCCCTCCTCAATGCATTACTCGGGGAACAGCGCGTCCGAGCGAGTCGAACCCCCGGCAAGGCGAGGCATGTCTAGATAGTCCAGCTTGAGCTGATGAATTTGGTACAGACCAAGCACTTCCAGACCATGTTCTGGGGCTGGAAGAAGGATGTCAAGGTTGTGGACTGTCCGGGATTGGTTTGCCCTAGCTTGGTCGGGCTTGAGATACAGGTGAGAAGACAACTCATCATCCTATCTCTAGCGCTAATGCTGTATTAACAGGCTCTAGCTGGCAGTGAGCAAGCTCCAGTGACAAATACTCGTCCATGCTAATGTCAAGCAAGTCCTTCCGATATCCCAGATCCCCTCTCTCCCCGCGTGCATCCACTACGCCGCGACCGTCCTCCCCCTCGAGACAATCTTCCGAGTTCCACCTCCGACATCAGCGGATACGGACTCCTCCGCGGACAAGCGGACGTGGCGGGATCCTCTGCGAGCTGAAGCTGCACAAGCAGAGAAGGCGAGGAATGCCGGCTGGACTGCTGGGGGGATCATGGAGGCTCGCGCCCTCGATCGAGGTTACTGTAGGTCATCTACCCGTTAGTGAGCATGCGTAAAGCTGAACGAGGGGTCAGTGACAGCGAAAGGGGGGAGGCCGGATGGCAATCGCGCAGCGAATGCCAGTGAGTCTGACCTTACTTCAGGCCTCATTCTTCAGTTGATAGGGTGCCTGTCACAGTGATGCGTGCGCTTACGGATGGGAGAGTGAGGTGGGGGTTCTGGCCGCCTGGTTCGGCTGATCGGGAAGGCGTAGGAATCTGGCTTGAGGGGACGGGGATAGAGGATGCGGACGAGGATGAGGAAGAGGATGAGAAGGATCAGGGGTCGGAGGGGCGAGACGGTAGAGATGACAGCGACAAGGACGCGACGAGCGAAGAAGAGGAGGTCGAGGAAGACGAGTCGGAGAAAGGAAAGGCAGTTGAGGGGAAGGAGGAGAAAGCGGTCGTGAAGCCGAGCGTTGGCGGATTCTTTGCGGCTCTGGAGATGGATTCAGGCGAAGAAGACGTCAGCGAGGAGGAGGCGGACGAGGAGCATGAAGGGCAGCATGAGGAGCAATGATACCCCGCACATTCATACCTTGATGCATAAGATCACGTCGATGCCCGCGATAAGCATGTCATGATCTCGCCGGGAGGAATTCTGCATCTTTTTGTATGCCTGATATGATACACGATGACCCCGAAAAATCCAGAGACACCAAAATTTAGCCTATTGTAGAACCCCACACGGCTCGGATTGGCCGGATCGTCACGTGCCAAGAAAGGGCTGGCTCACGGGCATCGCCTTTTGTCCCACCAACAAAGGGTCGAAGCTGATTTTCTTCGTCAGAATTTGCGGGGTTCTTGGAGTTTCTCTTCACCTGTTGTCACGACATTCCCTCGTTTCCTGAAAAAAGGTGTCTGCCAGGATACCCATCGAAAAAACCGAGGTATCCCACCCTAGTCGACCGCAGTCGCCCATACTTGGTGCATCACTTTCCTTTGATCGGGTGAAACACATTCACGCCAAGCGTCATACCATGTGTGAGTTCCCCTTTCTCTAGCGATTCCCCGACCTCTTAGCATGTGTATTCGTTCCCACACTGTATAGCATCTTGGAGAATACCCGGCGCTAATCAATCCTGCTTGAATCTGCCCTGTCACGCTGCACGGGCCTGCCTTTACCCTAGGCGTGACCTTTCAGTCAACGTCATTCTCATCACATCAATTTTCAACCCCGCTCTCTTCTTTTCCCCAAATTTCCTTTCCATCCACCCACTTTTTCTAGCGTCAACATGGCCATACCCGCTGACGCCACCACTTCCTCCCTAACCACCTCTGCTACCCCCACTTCACCCACATCAGCTTCCGCCTCCGCGACCACCACTTCCGCAGCTGCGACCACCGCTCCCGCCTCCTCCTCTACAACACCGACAACCTCCACCACCACCTCAGCCGATGCTACTACCTCTTCACCGGCATCTTCCACCCCTCCTTCTTCCTCTGCTGGTGCAACCACTTCTCAACCCCCTTCCTCCGCGTCGGGCTCCTCTTCGTCCACCACATCATCCCCAGCTTCATCCTCCACCACAGCCAGTCCCAGCGACTCTGCGTCAGGCGTCTCAACCACTTCAGCAGTCAGCGGTAGTTCAACGACGGCCGCTTCAGCTTCGACAACAAGCGCAACGCAATCGCAAATCGTTTCAACCAGCTATGTGTGAGTCAAAAGGAGGCCGAGTCTCACCAGTCTAACAATGTCCCATAGCGTGGTGACCACAACCAACGCGGATGGCGCCGTTGTTACTACCAATTCCGCTGCTAGTACCGTTACGTCCGCAGCCAGCAAGAAATCCGGAGGTACCAGTGCGTTCTCTGCTCGTTGTCCTACCTGTATAGCTCATGCTCTCCGTAGATACTGGCGCGATCGTCGGTGGTGTCGTAGGCGGCGTTGGCGGTCTCCTTATCATTGCGGCTCTCCTCTTCTTCCTCCTACGCAAGCGTCGCAGGTCTCACCGAGACGACTTTGACGATATGATGGTGCGTAGCTGAGTGTTCTGTCCGACTAGTTGCTGATAAATCCTAGTTCGACCCCACTCGCGCTCAGAATCATGCCCAAGTCGACCTCGCTGATAACGGTGCCCCGACCGTCGAGCCATACTACGGGAACGGTCTTGCTTCCACTGCTGTCCACTCGCCCGAGATGGCTCAGTACCCCCGACCTGCCGCCACCACCTCTGACGGTGGGCACGGTGCACAAGACCTAGCCCGCGGTACATCTTCAGCTACGTCCGCTGGCTTCGCTGGACGGGGAGCCGGAGCATATCCGCAAGGCATGCCTTCGTCTGCCGAGCCGATGCCTGCTGGAGCTGCTCTTGGTGTGGCTGGCGGTGGCGCGATGGGTGCGAAGCAGAGGGAAGCATATCAAGAGCAGCAGAGGTTTAGGGTGGCGAATCAGGGGTTAGCTGGATCGAGTGGCGCTGGAGGCGAGCCGATGAGTCCGACGGACACGGACAGTACGATGCCATTCATGTATACGGGTGGAGGTAGGGCGGATGAGGAGGAGGCGCCGCCTATGAACCTAGGGGCTGATATTCCCCCAACGTGAGTCCTGCCATTTTCACGAGGAGAGGGTCTGATGTCACCCAGATACGACTCGATCCGCAAATGAGCCCGGGAGGCCATCTGTTTATGTTCTCCTTGTGGACATTCGTGAATTTGATCTGAACATCTGTACAAAAACACCTCAATGGGTCTCAGTCCCGACTCGCTCATTCATGTCGTACATTCCTTGTGGTAGTATAATGCTGTAGTGGCCCAAGACATAGATGTCCTCCGCTGCTTCTTTTCATCCACGATGATGCTCGAGAAGCATGGTTGCGTCGCCGGAGGATAGTCTTCTGTGGAACGGACGGGGTCCGAGCTTCCGAAGGAACGCCGCAGCCGCCACAACATCCTCATGATCCCTGGCTCACGCGCCTCGAACGCTCATATCCCAATCTCAGTCCGGGTACACTCATCAAGCCCATTCCTCGAACCCCTCGCTATGCCAATTTCCGTTCTGACTCAAGCACCACACACGACCTCCCCACTTGCTCGGGATATCCCGATGCATGCGCGAGAGTCCGCGCCTCGATCGAGTGGTGGTCACCCTCTCACTTCCTCATCCTCGATCACGTATGTCAATGGCAGCTCGGGCATCCGGGCTTCGTCGGAACCAGTGGCGGGAGCGGGAGGGGGGCGGAGCAGCGAGGTGATGAGTGGAGCGGAATCGAGTGTGGGTGCGGGTGGGGAGAAGCCGAAGAAGGGGAAGAAGAAGGGATGGAAGGGGTGGGCGTTGGTGGTGGAGGATGAGGAGGGGAATGTCATTGAGGTTAGGGATCGGGGGGAGTCACCTTCTGGTCATCGGGAGCTTTCGCCTGAGTTCAGCAGAGGTGAGTGAGAATAGCTGTCTGCGTAGCGGCTGGAGGGATTGGAAAGAATCAGCTGATGGAGGATTTAGAAGGCTCCGCTGCAGCTGTCAGCGAACATACCGGTGTCAAGCGGCTGCACAAATCTCTTAGTCCTCGGAACATGCAGCGTGAGTCATGTCTCACCTTCACCTTGACTCTATTTCCAGGATTTGATTGCGAGATTGCATGATAGGCGAGCTGAGACACTCCTTTTTCATACCCGGCCCGATCACACCCTGCCCATTCATTCCGATTTATCCTCACTAACGGGGCTTGCTCCCTCTTTCCGACTTCTCAAATTATTATCAACTACGCTTCGACCCCTTCCATCCACTATCTCGCCATCCATGGATTTGTATCATGTCCACTCCATCGACACGCGCGATCCGTGCCGCTCGTCGATCCGAATTTCATCTACCTCCTCCAATGCTTTCGCCACCGCCTCCGCATCACCAGCCGCGACGAAGGACTCGATTTATGATGCTCCGGTGGGTAGGAAAGCAGAAGAACCCAAAGCGACAGCTCAGCCCGTGCCCAAACGTCGACGACATAATTCTCCATCATCAGGCTCACCTCAGCCAAGCCGGGACCCCGGACCTTCGGTTGCTCCTCGTCCCGCAATCACCAAACCCGCCAAACCTCGCCCTTCGGTACCGACTGCTGCTCCGATTCGAACTACGACGGCTGCAGTGCGAGAGGAAGCGAAGCGGAGTCGGCCTGCGACCCCAACCAGACTAGACGGGCCGACCCTCACTCAAGCTCCAAGGGTGGGGATGGGCGAGGTGTACCCTCCTCCACCTGAAAGTGATATTCGGAAAGAAGCTCAGTATATTATTGATGCTGCTGCGCGACATCGTGAGCGGGAACGGCAGCGTTCACGTGAATTGCCTTTCCACGATGAGAAGGTCAATGGCAGAGCGCGGAACACACCCCCTACGACGGGCGATCCTGCTTATCCATACCCTCCATACCCAATGAATGGCCATTCGAATGGCCAGCGACTGCTCACAACGAACGGCGGTCGCGCCTCCCTCCACTACGCGACCGCCGGTCCGTCCTCCTATACCGTCCAACCCGGCTCTCGACCCTCGACTGCGACCGAGAGCCACACCAAGCCGCCATCCTACCCACAACCTGTCGATGACTCCTTCGAAGAGGAGTATGCGGCCGTCCAATCATCATACGACAAGCTCGCCGAAGCCAATATTGCCTCAATGGAAGAATCTATACCACACAGTCGTCCAATAATGGCCCAAGATGAGCCAAGGCAGCCTCATTTTCATGAGGAACAGCGACCAACGATCGTACTTGCGCCAAATGGAGGTGGGAAGGCCAAAATCAGGGATAAGGTGGAGAGAGCTCACCAGGAGGGGTATGAGGGGTTGACGCCGGAGCATGTGGTGGATGCTTTTGGGTTTGTGGAGAATGTCCGGGTAAGTGCTCACCGAATCCATCGATCACGGCTGATGAGATTGCTCCCTTACTTTCTTCCTGCCGCTCGCATCGACTTCGTCGTGATGACAACTATTGTCTCGATAATTTCCCTCGTCAGGACAACCTCCGGAACATCATCCTCCATTACTTCCCGCAACCCTGCGCGAGACGAGACGCCTTTCTCGAGCGTGTTGGACGAGGCTTGGCGGATCTCGGTTGGCAATTGACCGATACTAGCGACGCCGCGATTCTTTAGGCGTCTTGTCGGGTCCTTGCGGGCAGCGAGTGGTCAGGAAAGAGATCGGAAAGCGAGACCCAGCAGCGAGTGCATTGGCGGGGAGCGTGTATATCGGCATTTTCTTTTACATCTGGCTCTCGACATATTCAACTCATACTGCATCAAAGCCTCATATGCATCGATCATCCAATCACCCTTGACATGGGACTCAACAGCTCGGCTGCCGAGAACTCTACTTCCCGATCACAAAGCCGATCCCGCCTGGTTATAGAAGAAATGTCATACATGCGGATGCGGGACACGATAAATAAACAAGCCTCTCAAACTTTGTCAATCCGATCAAGAAGAGGGAATCGTGATCTCAGCAAACTCGACGTGGTCGTTCAAGCGTCACCGTGGTTCGAATCCGCAGTCCTTGGCTTTCGGTCGACTTGGCTTTCCCAGTCAGCGTTTCGAGCATCTCCCGCATCTTCGGAATCCTGGCGCCGACGCGACAAATGTCACACTCCGCTTTCTTCTTCTCGATCTTGAGCAGCTCCATTGGCTTCTCGTCGCACTCCAGATCATACTTGATGTGACTAATCGACCTTTCAGGAGTCAAGCTGGGGATGACCGTCTCCTTGGTCAAATTCTTCGGAACCTGGGATTTGGCGTCGTTGATCAGCACCTCATTTATGAGAATGAGCAATGTGATGTGTTTGCACACCGGCCGAGTGATGTCTACCTCAATGCTGCGATGTCGCTTCTTCAGTCAAGGCGTCACCCATTCCATGAGTTTCTTGTGGCCAAGTGATCCTCGATCTCACTTTCCAAGCTCAAGATCTTGCTTGGCGGATCAGCATATTCCTGTAAAACACCTGTGCGACGGGTCGTGCTGGGGGTTATGACTATGAACCTGCCTACGTTAGGCTTGAACACTTGTAGCAGTTGATTCGATGAAGTGGTCATTCTAAAAATGTGTTTGATTTCTGGTTCAAGAGTGTGAGATCTCTAGGCGGCAAGTCGTAGGGAGTTGGTTGGATAGTTTAGCCGAACTGTAGCTTATATATACCACGTCACTGTCGGGACGAGAAGGCCGGCGGATGCCTTGTCCGCCATGCGCCACAATGGAGATTGAAACGTCTAACCTCCTTTGGAATGTTCAGCCGTCAAACTTGAATGACACGAATCATTCAATGATCCGGGCCCTCGCTTTTCGCGAGACTGCCGGAACTAGGCTCGTCTTCGCGAGAATCAGAAAACCTGGAGCGGGACGATGTTCACGCTATTGTGCTACCGGCGGCTTATAATGACGACTCATCAAAAGAAATCCTAATAGGGTTTAGCTACATCGAATATCGCGAGAGTCGGATAGCATGGGATATCATGGGACCCGGCAGCTTCCGTTCCCATGGATGTGGCAATGGCACTCCGTGGGCATGCAGCACAGTTCCGGATGTATCGCAACAAGAGATTTCCCCGTACCAGTGATCCTGCCTTAGGCTTCCCACGTATTTGATAGTGAGTCAGGAATCCGACACGATGACATACAAGCCACATGCGCATACCGTAAACGAAAAGGTTACAAGGGCCATTCTCTTCGTCTCTGTGATCTCGGGAAGGGGCACGGCGGTGTGACTGGACGAGACCTCCAGTTTCAGACGGCGCTTCCATCTCCTCTCCAGTCGCAGCTTTCCGTCATTACTTTTCGAATTTGCTTGTCGAGCGTCGTTTCTGTATCTGTCATCCTGTCGCTGATGTGTCTCATGGTGCTATTCACCTTAGACTCCTCGATCTTGAGCAGTTCCATCTGCTGCCTGTCACAGTAGAGGTCGTGCCAGAGGTCAGCAATCGACCTTGCAGGCTTGTGGTTGGGAGGATTGCTCCCCTTGCCCAGATCTCTTGGAACCTCTGAGAGCTCAGACCGTCTTCAGAAGGAGTGAGGCAGTCCAATGTCGATGAATGGGTAGCTTAGGGCAGCGCAAGGAAAACGACTTGATTGCCGTACCAAGCCAAAGTGCGGTTCTGCGCAGACTCCGGCAAACACAGTCGGAAGAAGCTCAGAATACATGCAGAATCGACGAGGATATCAACAACCACTTGAAAGAAGCCACATTCGATCAAGGTCACATTCGCCAAAGCTAAGGGACAGTTGGCTGAACTGATTCAGCGGCGTCGTTGGAACCATCCTTCCTATATGAGGTTTCACCCTCGGCTCTCTGCCTTTCCAGCAGGATCCCGAGCTTGGCGTGGCTGTATACCATTCTTGTACTGATCTCGCGTTTCTGTTCTTGGTGGCGCTTCTGATGATCCTGGAAGCGCTTCAGGTCACGGCTTTGCTCCGAAAGGATGAG
>JAABUH010001946.1_pt1 | contig 21088 bp, 14 predicted proteins | sample 5559121 | NCBI WGS metagenome assembly JAABUH01 (sample SAMN10711871, study PRJNA513364) | rock metagenome | isolation source: Antarctica rocks | place: Antarctica: Victoria Land, Battleship Promontory nord | collected 2015-12-28
TCACGGCACCCACCGCCCCTCGACGTGGGCGACCCTCCGCGCGCGGGCGCGTCCTCCCGTTCTCGCCTCCCGCCGTACCACCCGAGAGGTCCGCCGCATGATCACGCTTGCGTGTGGCTATACCACTCTCCCTGATAACGAGTGTAAACAGGGGCTCGACGCGCTCCGGCGGACCCGTCCGTGTGCCGTCGATGCGCCCGAGCAGCAGGCGCACGGCCTGCCGTCCAATCTCCGCTTTGTCCGGCGAGATCGTAGTCAGCGAGGGGATCGCGAAGGCCCCCTCTTCGATATCGTCGAAGCCGACGACGGCAACGTCGTCCGGCGCCCGGCGGCCCGCCTCGTGGAGCGCGCGGATCGCGCCCAGGGCCAGCAGGTCGTTGAAGCAGAAAACAGCGTCCGGCGGCCGGTCCAGAGACAGCAGATGGCGCATCGCATGCAAGCCGTCGGCGCGGTGTAGCGCGCGCGCCGGGACCATCAGACGCGGATCGGCGCGATAGCCGGCCGCCTCGAGCGCCTCGGTGAAGCCGCGCAGGCGGAACCGCGTCGCCTCGGCCCCGACGCGCTCTTGCAGACCTATCGCAGCGATGCGCCGTCGCCCCAAGGCCAACAAGTGAGTGGTAGCTACTCGCGCCGCCGTGACATTGTCGATCACGACGTGGTCGCGTGGGGCGCCCAAGAGATGCTCGCCCAAGAGAACGATGGGCATACCAGCCCGGCGAGGCTGAAGATCCTCGACACTCAGGGCCACTGGGCTCATGATCACCCCGTCGATCAAGTGCGGGCGTAGCCCGCTCGCCACGAGGATCTCGTTGGCGCGCAAGCCGCTGGTGTGCTCTAGGACGACGGTGTACGACCGCGCGGCGGCCGCGTCGTACACCATGTGGCCGATATCCGAGAAGTAGGTGTTGCCGAGGTCCGGGATAGCCAGCGCCAGCACGCCGACGCGCGCCTTGCGCAGGTGGCGCGCCGGCAGGTTTGGCTGATAGCCGGTCATGTCGATGGCCTGCCGGACGCGTTCGCGCGTTTCGGACGCCACATATGGATAGTCGTTGACGACGTTCGACACGGTCTTGATGGACACGCCGGCCCGCGCCGCGACATCCTTGAGGGTCGAGGCCACCATCACACCGCCCTATTCCCGTTCCGGCCGCTCTATACAACCTTGTAAAAAGCGTAATTCCAGAGTAGCACGCCTTTTACAAGGTTGTCAATAAGCGCGCACGACCGACACGGTCGCCGCACGCACGGCCACGTACGGCCGCGCACGGCTGCTAGGTCAAGGCGTCGTCACCGTCAGGCGCAGCGTCATTGAGGCCGGGATGCGCCCGGCCCCGCCCGGCCCCGCCCGGCCCCGCCCGGCCCCGCCCGGCCCCGCCCTGCTCCGTGTCGCCATAGAGCGTGGGACCGCTGAGCGCCCGTCTCCTACGCGTCCTACATCCCTTCGACCCTCCAAAGGACGACACCGAGCCGGGCGCGCGCCTACGGCAGGGGCTCGCCAGCCGTCGTGGGACCCCGCACGCTAACCCTATCGCCCGTCCACGTGAGCGGATCGATGCGCAGGTTGCGCACCGCCAGCGGATCGCTGGCGCCGGCGCCGCTGCTCCAGGCATGGTAGACAAGCCACCAGCCGCCGTGTGGTCCCTGTATGACCGAGCCACCTCCAGGTCCAGTCACACCTTTCGCGTCGAAAAGGATCGGGTTGCAGCCGCACTTCTTGAACGGACCCAACGGCGATGAAGATGTCGCGTAACCCATTCCGTAATCGTGCGCATAGTCGTTGCCCGAGTAGAACAGGTCATATAGACGCCCGTGTTTGACCACGAACGGCCCCTCGATCGTCGTGTAGGCCCCGCCGTGCTCCCAGAGTTGGCTGACGTGGAGGAGATCCTTGGGGGCGCCGGCGGTGTGCAGCAGGTCAGGGCGCAGACGTACCACTGAAATGATGTGGACGGGGTTGTCCTGCTTGTAGTAGAGATAGGCCTTGCCGTCGGCGTCCACGAACGGTTGGGGATCGATAAGCCCCGCGGTTTCGGGCTGGCCGCAGCCGATGATGGCGCGATGCCTGAAAGGCCCCGTCGGGCGAGTCGCCGTGGCCACGGCGACACAGTGACGATGTAAGCTGGAGTCGCTGTTTGTCAACGTCGTGCTCTGGCCCGAGTAAAACATGTAGTACGTACCGTTGTGGGCGATCACGCCAGGCGCCCACCAGTCGCCGACGCCCCAGTCCGGGCTGCTCGGCATGGCGTCGGCGACGTAGCTCCAATGCGCGAGGTCGCGCGAGCGCAGGATCGGGAAGAGGTGATCGAACGACTCCCAGCCCGTCGTCGTGCCGTAGGCGTAGTAGTCCGCGCCCACCTTCACCACGCTGGGGTCGGGGTAATCCCGCGCGAACACGGGGTTGCGGTAGATCGGCGCCGCGGCGCGCGACGGGCGCACCCCGGCGAACGCCGCCTTGCCCGCGAGCGCGACGCACAGCGCCACCAACAGGGGAAGACGGTGCGCGCCGCGCGTCCACTGGAACCGCCGGCTTCCAGCCGGCACGCCGTCGCGGGCACGCGGGTCGGTGGTGGTCCACCCGACTGTGGCAACCGTGGCCGGCCGATGTACAGAGTCTATACCTTGTCGGGGATCCAAGCACGTTTGCTCGCACGCCTCGTGGATGGCGGGGATCTGGAGGAAGCCATCTCCCCGGGTTCCCCCGGAGGGGGCGGAGGGGGCGAGCAGGGGCTTGGGCGACTTTTCACAAACCCTGGGCCGATGTAGGGGCATATTGACATACGCCCTGGCGGTCCCAGTGGACGCGCGGGACGGCGCGAAGATATGACGCATCTGCTCCACTATCCCTTGACTCCACTGGATACTGACGAGCCGATGAAGTAGCGCTGCAGCAGCAGGAAGATGACCACGACGGGGAAAGCGGCGATGGCGGAGAACGCCATCAAGCCCCCATAGTTGGCGGTATAGGAGCCGAGCGTCACGACCGCGATGCCCACGGTGATAGTGCGCATCTCCGTGCTGGTCGTGAAGAGCAGCGGCCCCAGGTAGTCGTTGTAGACGCCCATGAAGGTCAGGATGCCCAGCGTGAGCAGGGACGACTTCGACAGCGGCACGATCACCTTGTACCAGCGGCGGAACTTGCCTGCGCCGTCGATCATCGCCGCCTCGTCCAACTCCTTCGGGATCTGCATATAGAACTGCCGCAACAGGAAGACGCCGAACACGCTCGAGGCGTAGGGCAGGATCAGCGGCCAGTAGGTGTCGATCAGGGAGTAGTTGGGCACCGCATTGGCGAACTCGTTGTAGAGCGGGATGGTGAGCAGAACACCCGGAATCAGCATTGAGGTGAGCAGCACCAGGAAGATAGCCTCACGGCCCGGGAACTGCAGGCGCGAGAGGGCGTAGGCCGCGAGCGAGGCGACGGTCAGCGTGAGCGCCGTGGCTGCAACCGATACAAGGGCCGAATTCAAGAACCAGCGGCCAATGGGGTTCTGCGCGTCGCTCAGGATCAGCCGATAGTTCTCCAGCGTGAACGGCCGCGGTATCCAGGTGATGACGCCCTTGGTGATCTCGTTGGCGGACCGCACCGAGGTCACGAGCATCCAGGCCAGCGGGATGAGGAAAATTACCGCGAGGACGAATAGGGCGGCGGTCTGGATCCACATCGCCGCGGGCCGCTGCGCCAGGACATCGGTGGTATCGGCGCGGCTGGCGCGACGGGATCGCGCCCCCGCCGGCCGGGTCAGCTGTGCTTGCGATGCCATGTTGTCTACTCCTCTGCCGTCAATAGCCGTTTACGCTTGCCGCCGCAGGGAGCGCAGCTGCATGATCGAGATCAGGATGAGGAAGACGCCCAGGATGAACGTCATGGCCGACGCCGTCGCGTAGTTGCTGTTCTGGATAACCTGGTTGAAGATGTACAGCACGATCGGCGTGGTGTCCTCGCCGGGTCCGCCCGCCGTGATGAGCTGAGATTGGCCGAACAGGCCGAACGAGGCCAGCGTCTGCGTCACCACGACGAACCCGAGGACGGGGCGCAAGATCGGGACGGTGATGCTCCTGACCCGCTGCAGCCAGGTCGCGCCGTCGATCATGGCGGCCTCGTGATAGTCCTTGGGTATCTCCAGGATGCCCGCGAGCAGGATCACCATGTTGAGGCCGACGGTCCACCACAGCGTGGTGATGATGATGGTCAGCCACGCCCACGGCTCGGTCTCGAACCAGTTGACGTTCAGGTGCAAGTAGGTGTTGATCAGCCCGGGGTCCTGGAAGTTCCACCGCCAGATCGCGCAGGCCACCGTCACCGACAGCACGCCCGGGATGTAGAAGACGGGTCGGAAGAAGTTGCGCCAGGGCGAGTCCGCGACCAGGATCGCCAGCATCAGGGCAAGAACCACGAGCAAGGGCACGGTGACCACGACGAAGAGGGCCGTGTGCGCCATGCCGGACCAGAAGCGCGTGAAGAGTATGCTGTCCCGGTTGAAGAGGATGTTGTAATAGTTGCGGAACCCGATGAAGCCGGCGTCGCCGGTCAGAGTGTTCCACTTGTGCAGGCTCGTGTTGAAGGAGAAGGCGAGCGGATAGAAGACGAAAGCGAGCCAGAAAAGCAGGAATGGCGCCAGGAAGAGCAAAGACCCGCCGTAATCGCGCAGCTTGGAGCCGAGGGGTTGGCGGTGCACCCCCGCGCCAATTCGCGTCCCGACCGCCGGCTGCCCCGGCGCTGAAGCCCTGGCCATGTGTACCCCTCCTCACAACACTCATGCGGGAATGGGCGGCCACGGGACCTCACCCTCACCCGCGGGAAAGGGGAGGCGAGCCCGCACTCGCGTAGGGGGCTCGCCTCCCGGTCGTATGGGGTCGAGCGGCCAGCTAGCTACTAGCTATTCGCCGCTGGACTGGACCGCCTTGGTCCCCTGCTGCGTGGCGTAGTCGAGCGCCGCCTTCGGATCCTTCTTGCCCAGCAGGGTCTGGATGATCTGCGGATACAGCGCCGTGTTGACGTTGCCGTAGTTGGGGAACTTCGGGTTCAGGTAGCCGTACGAGAGCGACTTTGCGAGCGCCACCTCGTAGGAGAGCGACTTGAACGCCGCCGAGTCCAGCGTGGGCTTGTAGACCGGCAGATCACCCGCCTTGGCCCACTCGATGCTGTTGTCCTCGAAATACTTGACGAACGTCAGCGCGGCCTTGGTCATAGCCCCGCTCTGGCCGGTCGTCTTGTACAGCGCGAAGTAGTGCTGGCCCAGGAACACGCCGGGCTTTGGCCCCCACTGCGGGACGGAGGCCACGCCGAGGTTGGCGCCGAGCGTGGCGTGTAGCGCGGTGTACTGCCAGGGGCCGTCGACGATCATGCCGGCCTTGCCGCTGGAGATCGCTTTGATGTCGTAGTCGACGGGCGTCTTCTGGGGTGAGATCTTGTACTTGTAGATCCAGTCGTGCAGCAACTGGAGCGCCGACACGCCGGCGGTCGAGTTGAACAAGACCTTCTTGTTGGCGACGTCCATCTCCTGGCCGCCGAACTGCGCCAGCAGCGTCGTCCAGAGGAAGGGCTCCGGCCAGTCGGGTGGCACCACGAAGCCGTACGTCGAGCCGTGGGTCATCTTCTTGGCGTCGGCGAGGAACTGCGTCTCGTTGGTCGGCGGCGTGTTCGGGTTCAGGCCGTTGGCCTTGAAGACAGCTTTGTTCCAGTACAACGTGAGTGGGAGCGCGTCCATGGGGATGGCGTACTGTGTGCCGTTGTAGCTGCCACCCTGCCAGAGCGAACTGTAGAACTGGTTGGCGCTCAGCCCCGCGTCGGAACTCGCAGCCTGCCCAATCGGCGTCAGGATGTTGGCGGCGGCGTAGGTCGCCATGGCCACGTCGTCGACCACGAACATGTTCGGGGCCTTGTGGGCGGAGATGGCCGTGGTCAACGCACCGGCGTAGTTGCCATTGGGGTTGATCGTCATGTTGATCTGCACGTCCTTGTGGGACGCGTTGAACTTCGAGACGATCGTCTTCATTGCGTTGCCGTCGGGTCCGCTGAAGGGGACCCAGAAGGTAAGCGTCGACGGCGCGGCGCTCCGTTGCGCCGCCTGCGCGGCGGGCAGGCCGCTGGCGATGACCGTGCTCCCGAGGGCAATGGCGCCCACCACGAGCGCACGCAGCTTGCGCGACGGTCTGCGTATCGACTTCTTTGTCATTGGATATGTTCCTCTCCGTATGGCGCGACCGCGGCCCCTTGATGTATCGTCTATCGTAGCAGCCACGTCGCCGTCCACGTGAGTCATGAGCGCGAAAATAATGTTGGCGATCAACACCCGGACACCCGAGGCGCCAACCATCGAAATAGAACGGCCGGCTTCGCTCACACCGGCTTTGACGACGCCGACGGGTGGTCGAGTACCGGGACTCCGAGCGCTGATGATGGGGACGTCTCGCTCGAGCAAGCCTAAGTCGCAGACCCCGGCGTCGGTGCACTCAATTATGCAGCGTTTCCAGCTGTGGACATGGGCGTACTGTCTTATTCGTCACCTCCCCTATCCCCTGTACCGGGTATGGCTGCTAATCGGCAGGCCCCGGCGTTGCCTGAGCGTAGCACGTTTATTGAAAACGTGTCAACAAAAAATGGCCGGCATGTTTCATGCCATAATCGATCTCTAGCAACCCCGCCATCAATCCCGAGGATGCGGCCCCCGCTTGGCGTAAAAATCGCTGAGTTGAAAGTTGAATGGAGCAGGACGTGCTACAGCACGATGATGTACTTCACCCACGACCGCAACTGACACGGGAGCGTTGGGTCGACCTGTGCGGGACGTGGGATTTCGCCCACGACGACGAGGATCGCGGGCGCGACGACGGCTGGTACGAGCCCACGGCCGAGGCCCGCGCGCACTTCGACCGCGCCATTATCGTTCCCTTCCCCCCTGAGTCCCCCGCCAGCGGCGTCGGCGACGCGGCGTACCACTCCGTCGTATGGTACCGCCGCACCTTCACCCTGGACGCGTCCTCGTATCGGCCCGGCGAGCGCCTGCTACTGCACTGCGGGGCCGTGGACTACCGGGCGCGCGCGTGGGTCAACGGCCAGCTCGTGGTCACGCACGAGGGCGGTCACACCCCCTTCAGCGCCGACATCACCGCGGCGCTGCGCCCGAGTGGGGAACAGGTCGTGGTCATACGGGCCGAGGACATGCCGCTCGACCTGGCGCAGCCGCGCGGTAAGCAGGACTGGCTGGAGCAGCCCCACAGCATCTGGTATAACCGTACCACGGGTATCTGGCAGCCGGTCTGGCTCGAGCCCGTGCCGCCCACCCACGTGGCGCGGCTGCGCTGGACCCCCGACCTCGACCGCGGCCTGCTGGGCTTCAAGGTCACCCTCTCGCGCGAGGACGAGCGTCCGCTACGCCTGCGCGTGCGGCTAAGCCTGCGCGAGCAAGACCTCTCCGACGATCTATACACGATCCACGGGACGGAGATCCTGCGCGAGGCCGCGCTCGACGGCCTGACCATGGGCCGCGACGAGGTACTGTGGTCACCCCGGTTCCCCAACCTGATCGACGCCAGGCTAACCCTGCTCGCGGGGGACGAGGTGATCGACGAGGTGCGCAGCTACGCTGGCCTGCGCTCCGCCGGCGTCTCCGCCGGGCGCTTCGTGCTCAACGGTCGACCCTACTACCTGCGCCTGGCCCTGGAGCAGGGCTACTGGCCCGAGTCGCACCTGGCCGCCCCGAGCGTCGAGGCCATGCGCCGCGAGGTCGAGCTGGTCCGCGAGCTCGGCTTCAACGGCGTGCGCATCCACCAGAAAGTTGAGGACCCCCGTTTTCTCTACTGGTGCGACCGCCTCGGCCTGCTGGTGTGGGGCGAGATGGCCAACGCCTACGTGTTCTCGCCCCTGGCCGTGGAGCGACTCACGCGCGAATGGCTCGAGGTGCTCGAGCGCGACTACAGCCACCCCTGCATCGTAGCCTGGGTCCCGCTCAACGAGAGCTGGGGTGTGCCCAACCTGCAGGGCGACGCGGCGCAGCGCCACTACGTGCAGGGGCTCTACCACCTGACCAAGACGCTCGACCCCACACGTCTGGCTATCGGCAACGACGGCTGGGAGCACCTGGTCGGCGATATCTTCGGCGTGCACGACTACGCCGTGGACGGCGTGACCCTGCGCGAGCGCTACGGCAGCATCGACGCCGTCGAGCGTACCCTGCGCGAGGTGCAGCCGCACCACCGCGCGGTCACACTGCCCGGCTACCGCCGCGAGGGCGAGCCGATCATGATCACCGAGTTCGGCGGCATCAGCTACGACCCCGAGGCCGGGAAGCTCTGGTTCGGGTACGGCACGGTCAAAACCCGCGACGAATACCTGGACAAGTACCGCGAGCTGCTCGACGCCATCCTGGACAGCCCGGCCGTCGCCGGCTTCTGCTACACCCAGCTCACCGACACCGGTCAAGAGGTCAACGGTTTGCTGACTGAGCGCCGTGAGCCCAAGCTCGACCCCGAGGCGATCTATGCCATCACGCGGCGCGCTTCGGCCGCCGTGCCTGGCGACGTGTTGACCCAAATCCAGGAACGGCGCGGCGTCACCTCGTTCGCCAGCGCGTCTATCCAGGTACATAGCGGGGGTTAGTCGTCCGTCAAGTCCGCATCTTAATCTTACGAAACGAGTTGCCGCGGGGGCGGCAACGGCGCGGGGGCCGTAGCCTCGTCGTCGCGCTCCACCGGGCTGCCGATGACCCCCTCGACACGACCGAGCAGGCGGTCGAGCCACCGCGGTGCCCACCAGTTCCAGCGCCCCAGCACGCGCATCGTCGCGGGGACGAGCAGCGAGCGGATTAGCGTGGCATCGATTACGATGGCCAGCGCCAGCCCCAGCCCCACCGCCTTCACCAGCACCAGGTTGGTGAAGGCGAACGAGCCCGCCACCACGACCAGGATCAGCGCCGCGCTGGTGATGATACGCCCCGTGCGCGCCAGCCCCTGCTGCACCGCGCGCTCGTTGTCGCCCGAGCGCAAGTACTCCTCGCGGATGCGCGTGAGCAGAAAGACCTCATAGTCCATAGAGAGCCCGAACAGGGTGCAGAACATGACGATCGGCGTGATCTCGTCCACGTAGCCCGTGGCCGAGAAGTTGAGCAGGCCCGAGAAATGCCCCTGCTGGAAGATAAACACCAGCGCGCCATACGAGCCCAAGAGGCTCAACATGTTCATGATCACCGCCTTGAGCGGGAGCACGACCGACCGGAAGAGCACTAGAAGCACCAGGAACGTGCTGCCGATCACGAACAACACCGCCTTGGGGAAGTCGCTGTAGAGTGCGCCAATGTAGTCCATCTCCCCGGCGGTGTAGCCGCCCACGACCGCGCGCAAACCGCCGCCGAGCGGGATGGCGCGGATGCGTCTGACCAGATTCTCGCCGCGCTCCTTGGAGAGGCCGTGCCGTGGGTAGACCACCACGAGCGTGGAATGCGTGCCGGCCAGCGGCGCGACCTGCGCGGCCACGGCCGGGTTGACCAGGTGCGCCGGCAGCTCCAGGTAGTCGGCGCGCGTCAGACGCGGATCCAGGCTGACGATGCTCTGCACCGCCAGCGCGTCGGGCACGCCTTTGATCTTTTGCACGTAGTCGTAGAGCGCGCCGATGTAGCCCGGTTGCAGGATGCGGTCGGGCGCGGACACGATAGGGAGCGTGGGACTGTCCTGGTTGACCTTGAACACGTTCTGCAGGATGTCGAAGCCCTGGCGCGACGGCATCGACTTGGGCAAGATCGTGGCGTCGGGGATGTTGAGCTGCAGCAACCGCACCGGCGAGGCCAGAAACGTCACGATCAGGAGCGTGCCCACGATGAAGAGCCAGGGGCGGCGCATCACGACCCCCGCCAGGGCCGGCCAGAAGCGCGCCCCGTTTCCCCGCCCCCGCGGCAGCACGGACAGCCGGTCGATGCGGGGTCCCAGCACGCCGAGTGCGGCCGGCGCCAGCGTCAGCGCCGCGAGCACGGCCACCGCGACGACCACCGCGCCGCCGATGCCCATCGAGCGCAGCGCGACGGCCTTGAACATGAGCAGCCCACCGAGGCCGAGCATGACGGTGAAGCCCGAGAACAGCACGGCGCGGCCCGCCTGCGCCACCGTGGTCGCCACGGCATCCTCGATCGGCCGCCGCGCGATCTCCTCGCGGTAGCGGCTGACGATGAGCAGGGCGTAGTCGATGCCCACGCCGAGGCCGATCATGGTGCTCGTGTTGAGGGAGAAGATGGACATCGCGGTGATGCGCCCCAACAGGTAGAGCACGGCCAGCGTGATCGCCACGCTGACGCCCCCGATGATCAAGGGCACCCCGGCCGCCACGAGCGTGCCGAACACGAACACGAGCAAGATCAGAGCGACGGGGAAGGTGTATTTCTCGACCTGCGCCAAGTCGTCGGTGGAGAGGCGCACCATGTCGTCGTAGACGGTCGGGTCACCCGTCACAATGGCGCGCAGCCGCTCCGTGCGCAACTGGGAGCGCAACCGCGGCAAGACTGTCTGCGTCTTCTCGAGTTCCGAGCTGAAGTCGAGCACGGCATAGGTGGAGTGGCGGTCGGGCGAGACTAGACTGCCCGAGCCGCCCGGCGCGGTGAAGGACGACGGCGCGCCGGCGCCGCTCGTCTGGTTGTAGTAGGTCTCGACGCGCGCGAGGTGCGGCAGCCCCCTCAAGCGGCCCAGGGCGGCGGCCATGTCCCGCCGGAAGAGGGGATCGTCCACGCGCAGGCGCGGGTCCGAAAAAATGATGCTGACGGAGGACGGGTAGTAGCGCAGGTCGCTCTGCAGCAGCGCGAGCGCGCGGTCGGCGTCGGTCGTACCGTTGGCGAAGCCGCCGCCGCCCAGCACGCTCTGCAGGCGCGGCAGGAAGGGAAGGGCGACGAGGAGGGCGATGACCCAGGCCACGATCACGAGGCGGCGGCGGCGGTAGGCCCAGTGGCCGAGGTGGTAGAACATAGCATATAGAGTATGCCTGGTTCATGGCATACACAGTAGCGATGGCTCGGCGGCGGATGTGTCCGGTTTATGCGGGAGGTGGAAAACGCGCGCCAAACGTAGAGAGGCCCCCTACCGTAGCCGGTGGGGGCCTCATCTGTTGCAAACTAGAGAGCCGATGGTCGGACTCGAACCGACGACCGCCCATTTACGAAACAGGCCTGGACGTCTCGCCTCATGTCATACTCTCATACTTTTACCCTTATCGGCTCCGGCCGACTCTGCCGTGAAAGCCACGCCCCAATGTCTTTCACTGAGCAAGTCGGAATGGATCGCGACGGGGGAGGCAGTGAAGTACTTCGGCGAAACGACTTCATACCGGAGCGCCTGATACGAAGGACGCTTCCGCTAACGCCGTCGTCCGCCCCGCTATGCCCGCTACCCTCTCAGGGTAATCGATGGCCTACGTACGAGAAGCATAGTGGCGGACACTGGGAGCTATTGACGATCGTGGCGCCCGTCCTTGTCGATCAGCATGCCCACACGGCACGTTGTCCCACGAAGCTATGTGTGACTGGCGTTTCGCACTCGCGGTAGCACTTGCCGACCGTATCCGGGTTGGCCGACTACGGCATCGTCATGAAAGACCGTGCGGCCGCGGACGACGGTCCGCTCGACTTTGCCGTGCACAGGCATGCCGCGATAGGGACTCCATTTGTTCTTGTAGCACAAGCCCTCGTCGTCGATCTGCCATTCTCGATCGAGATCGATCAGGGTCACGTCGCCATCGGACCCGAGTGCGATGACGCCCTTTTGTGGATAGAGTCGGAAGGCGCGCGCGACGTTGGTCGACAACAGCGCGGCCACCCGCTGCAGCGTCAGGCCGCGCCGACGCACCCCTTCAGAGAGGATCAGCGGCAGCATGGTCTGGATACCGGTCAGACCGTTCGGCGCGGCCCAGATGTTGTCGCATCCCGCCTCCTTCTCGGCCAGGGTGAACGGCGCGTGGTCGGACCCAATGGTGTCGATCGTACCGTCGAGGACGTGGCGCCACAGGCGCTCGGTATTGGCGCGCGAGCGCAACGGCGGGGAGCACTTGGCGAACGGACCGCGCTCGGTCAGCGCCTGGGCGTCCAGCGTCAAATACTGTGGCGCCGTTTCCACCCAGACGCGCTGCCCCCGCGCCTTGGCCTGCCGCAGCACGTCGGCACCGTCGGCGATGCTCATATGCACGATGTAGAGGTCGACGCCGGCCGCCTCGGCCAGGGCCAACGCGCGCCCGATGGCCTCGTATTCGGCGATCTCCGGCCGTGATTCGACGTGCGCCAACGGGTCCGTCCTCCCCTGCTCATGCAAGGTGAGCTCGCTGCGCTTGATGATGGCGTCATTCTCGGCGTGCAGGCCGATCATGCGGCCGTGCCGCGCCAGCTCGCGCATAGCCGCCAGCAGCAGTCCGTCGTCGACGGGCGGATAGTCGGTCGCCGACCAGCACATGAACGCTTTGTAGGCCACCGCCCCTAACTCATCCATGGCCTACAGTCTATCCTGTAAACCGTCCCAACTGGCCGGGATCAGGCCGCCCCACAGAGCGTAGTCGACGACGGCCAGGGCGGCGGCGCGTTGCTGCTTGAGACGGAAGGCCGCGGCGTCGACCGTGGGCGGATCGCTCAATGGCATCTCGATGACCGTCGTAATCCCGCCGGCCGCCGCGCTCCGCGTGCCCGTCTCCCAGTCTTCACGCTCGGTCGGTCCGGGGTCCCAGAAGTGACAATGCGGCTCGATGACGCCGGGCAACACCACTAACCCCGCGGCGTCGATCTCTTCCTCCCGCGCCGTGAGGTCGCGCGGATCGTCGACGAGGGCGCAGATCCGTCCGTCGCGGATACCCACGCTCGCCCGCACCGTCCCCGCGCCGGTCACGACCAGGCCATTCTTGATAGCCACATCAACATTCATCGGTTTCCCTTTTTACCTCTCAGCTCACGTCTCCGCGCGTCGCTCAGCTCAGGTCTTACGTCTCGGCCCGCTGTAGTGATGCTTCGTACGCGTCATAGACGGAGCGATAGGCCACGTGCTCGGCCGACTCGGCGCGCACCGACTGCACCATGGGATAACCCGCGACGCTCAACTGCTCGGCGCAGGCAGTGACCAGGGCCAGCCCGATGGCCGTGGCCACTACGGTGGACCCGGCGCCGACCGCCTCCGCGAGACCCTCCACCGCGATCAGTCCCTCTCCCCGCGGCACTCCCGTGTCGATCAGGAGGTCGGCCAGGTCGATGAGCTTGAGCCCACTGGAATGCCGGGCCATCGCGGCCAGCCCTGTCTGGCGCGACATGACCGCGACGACCGTGATGCCGCGGTCCCGCGCGTAGCGCGCCGCGTCCACCACGACGGCGCTGGTGCCGCTATGCGAGAACACAAGCACGACGTCGCCGCCCCGCAGGTGTTGCCCATCCAGGAAGACCGGCGCATAGCCCTCCGTGTTCTGCAGGAAGAGCATTTCCGGGACGCCGCCCGAGCCGAGCACGGTGCTCCACAACAGGCGTGGATCGATTAGCGGATGAAGGCCCACGAAGCTGCCGTAGCGTGGGAAGACCTCTAGCACCGGCAGCATGGAGTGGGCGCTGCCGAACAGGTGGACGAGTCCGCCAGCCTGGATGCAGCGCGACATTACTCTCCCAACCTCGTCGATCTCCTCGCCTTGCGCGGCGCCGACGAGCTCGATCAAAGCGGCTACGGCTGTGAGATAGTCTGTGCCTTTGCCCATGGTCAGTCCTGTCCCCTTTCGACTGGCGCTGCTTGCCGTCGTGTATAGTCCTCGCTCGTCCACTGCTCCGAGCGCTCGATCAGCGGCCTGTTGACCACCTTGTTACTGACCAGGTCCGGATTCTCCCCCAGGCGCACCGCCCAGTCGAGGGCGACGTGTTGCAAGGGGATGCAGGCCAGGAACGGGATGATATCTTCGTCCCATCCGCCCGGCAGGCTCACGAAATGCGCGCAGTGGGCGGAGAACGCCGGATCGTCGGAGATGCCGATGGTGATGGCGCCCAACTGGCGCAGCCCATCGGCCACCTCGACGGCGCGCGTATAGCTGGCGCCAGCCGGAGCGACCATGACCACACAGGAGCTCCGGTTGACGGGAAAGATGTCGCAATGCACGAACTGCTCCAGTTCGGCCGTGTGGGCGGCGATGGTGGCGGCTTCATACAGCTTGCTCGCTCCGTACCAGGCCACGGGGTAGCCGTAGCCGCCGCCGATATAGATGAATGTCAGGCCGTCGGGCAGCGCCTCGACGATCGCGCGCACCGGGCCGGCACAGGCCGCGGCCAGGGTGTCGGCGGCGGCGGGTAGTGACTCGGGGGAGGCAAGAGGACGCGCTCCATCACGCGCCTGCGTCTGTGCCAGTCGCATTGCAAAGCTCCTGAACAGCAGGCACGCGGCCTGGAAGCTACCCGTGCGGCAGTTCGATCGCTCACCCGCAGCCTCGTTGACGAGCCACCAATCGGCGATCTTCGCCAGGCGCGACTGGCCGTTCGCGGTGATCGCAATGACCTGCGCGCCCCGCGCCTTGGCCGCAACGGCCGCCTCGACCACGCGGGCGGTGTCTCCCGAGTAGGAGACCGCGAACACCACGCTGTGCTTGTCGACGCTTCGGTAGAGGTAGCGCGAGAATGCCAGAGCATGGATAGCGCGTAGCGGGGTCCCGCACGCTTCAGTGAACCAGTACTCGGCACACATGCTGGCGAAGAGCGAGTCGCCGCAGCCCGTGGCCACCCAGTCGCGCGGCGACCGTGCGATGCACCCGCTCACGACATCGGCAATCGACGACGATTGGCGACTCAGCACCCGCCGCAGGACATCGCCCTGCCGCATCATTTCGACCTGTAGCCAACTTGTCTTTTCGGGACCTGTCGTCCTGTTGTCCACCGCCACGGACCTCCCTCTCTATGAACTGTTGAACTCGCGTTGCACGCGGGCGCACAGCCCGTCGTAGCGTCGTGTGGCGAGCGCAGGATCGAAGTGCGCCGGCAGACCGGCGCCAATGCTTTCTACCACGAAGGACGCGGCGACGGTGCCACGGCAGGCCGCGTCCAGCGGGTTCTCGTGCGCGGCCAGACCGGCCACGAAGCCGCCACAGTAGGCATCACCTGCCCCCGTCGTGTCCTCCACCACGACATCCTCGATCGCCGGGATGTGCCAGTGCTGTCCCTCGGCGCAGTCGAACAGGGTACTCCCGGTCCGTCCCTGTTTCACGCTGACCCAGGGACAGCCCAGGGCCCTGAGCTCGCTCTCGTAGTCCAGCGGGTCAGCGGATCGCCGGTCAAACAGGAGTTGCAGATGCTCGATGCTAGGCAAGAAATACGATGAGTGGCGCGCCACCTCGCGCAGCGTGCTCCTGGCCGGCTCGGCGGGAAAGTAGTGGATCTCTGTGTCCACGGCCACGGACCGGCCGTGCCGGCGCAGGAAGCGGACGAGCTCTAACTGCCGGTCCAGGTCGCACGGCGTTAGCAGGACGACGGCGTCGTCGAGCACTGCCAGTGGAATGTCCTCGACGCCGGGCGTCAACTCGTCCATCGCCGTCCAGTCCTCGATCTCGAAGACGCGCGAACCGTCGGCGCCGTAGCGCGCCACATCGTGAATGCTCGACCGATCCAGCCAACGCACTGGGCCCGTGTCGACGTTGCCGCGCGCGGAAAGCCCCTCCCGCAAGCGCTCGAAGGGATAATCGTGTCCGAGCAGCGTCACGAGCGTGACGCGCGCGTCGGACATGGCCGCGCCCACGGTGGCATAGGCGGCGGCTCCCCCGGGGGTCCGCGCCAGCACACGCCCATCGGGCTGGTAGATGTCGTCAATGGTGCAATGGCCCATGACCACGACCCGCGCGTTGGGCATCCCTACGTCTCCTTCCCACTATCCACGCTGTCGACGGTGCCGAGCGTGGGGCGTGCCAAGCGGTCCGGTGGAGCCAGCGCCTCGCCGCTTGCGGTCGCCGCAGGGCGCCGTGTGCCACTCAGATACGAGCGCAGGGCCTGCCGGCGACCGGTCAGCACCAGCGCCAGGATGACCAGGATATACGGGGCCATCAAAACGAATTGCGGGGGGAAGCTCGACCCGATCTGCACCAGACCGGCGATCGCCTGGGAGAACCCGAACAACAAGCCGGCTATGCCCACGTACAGCGGTATCCCGCCGCCGAAGATCACAGCGGCAAAGGCGATAATGCCGCGGCCGGAGGTCATGTTCTCGGAGAAGAGATACACCGAGCCCAGGGCCAACTCCGCACCGGCCAGGCCGCAAAAGAATCCGCTCAGCAGAAAGCTGGCGAACCGGATGCGCATCACGGAGATCCCGGCCGCCTGCGCGGCGAGAGGGGATTCGCCGACCGCCCGCAAGCGCAGGCCGAAGAGCGACCCTTTGAGCGTCCAGGCAGCCGCGGGGATCGCCAGCCAGGAGACGTAGACCAGCGGATCCTGGCCGTTGATGATGTCGCCGACCACCGGGATGCCTCTGAGCAGCCCGATCGAGACCGTGGGCAGCCCGCTCGACAGTCGCAAGAAGCCGCCATTGCCCCCACTGTTGAGCAGGTAGGAGGTCAGGCCCAGCGCAAAGATATTGAGGGCGATGCCGACGATCACCTCGTCGGCCTTGAACAGCAGCACCACCACGCCCATCGCCACCGCCAGCATCATGGCGCTGCCGATCCCCGCCGCGACGCCAACCCAGATCGAATCGGCATAAGAGGCCAGGGCGACCGAGAAGAAGGCGGCGATCAGCATGAATCCTTCCAGCGCGATGTTGAAGACGCCAGCGCGGTAGCTGAACAGTCCGCCCACCGCGGCCAGCAGCAGCGGAGCGGACAGCTGCAGGCCGGGCTGAAGGGTATCCAGAATCGTGCGCAGCATGGCTCATTGCCTTTCGGGTCGGCCCACGAATCGTTTGCGGAACCGGCGCAGCGTCTGTGACCCCGGCAGCGCGCGCGCCGAGGCGAAAATGATGATGGCGGCCATCAGGATATCCGCGATGTAGCGCGAGATGGGGGTAAAGATCTGCAAACCCAGCCCCCCGTTGCGCAGCGCACCGAAGAACACGCTTGCGACCGGGATGACCAGGGGCGAGTTGCCGCTCAGTAGCGACGCGAGCAAGCCGTCGAAGCCCACGTTGCTGTTGAACGGCGTGATGTCGGCGAGAAAGACGCCGCCGACCACCGCGGCGCCGGCAATGCCGGCCAGGCCACCGCTGGTCAACATGGCGATGATCATCAAGCGCCGCACGCCGATGCCGCCGCCACGGGCCAGGGGGGCGCCTTTGCCCAGCATGTTCAGCTCGTATCCCAGCACAGTACGGCGAAAGAAGACCCAGATCGCTATGGCCGCGGCCACGCCGAGCGGCAGCATGAACGTCACCTGCGACCCCGCGACGAGGGGAGGGAACTGCGCGCCGGGGGCCAGCGTGGGCGTCTGCGCGTTCGTTCCCGGCTGGATGGTCGAGGCCCGGAACACGTTGAGCACGAGATAGTCGTTGAGCAGCGAGGCGATGTAGGACATCATCAGCGTGGTCAGGATCTCGTTGGTCCCCGCGAAGATCTTCCACAGGATAGGGAGCAGTGCCCACAGTGCCCCTCCGCACGCTCCCGCCAGCACGACGAGGGGCGCGTGGACCACCCCTGGCAGCCCCGCCAGGGCGGGCGTGAAGCCGACGAGCGCGGCGGCAAAGGCGCCCATAATAAACTGCCCCTGGCCGCCGGCGTTGAAGATCCCGGCGCGGAACGCGACCATGAAGGAGAGCGCGGCCCAGATCAGTGGCGTCGTCGCGGTCAGCGTCCCAAGGGTGGCCGCCGAGGAGCCAAAGGCGCCTTGATACAGCCCCGTCGCCGCGTCAAGCGGGCTCTGGCCGGTCTGGATTAGAATCAGAGACCCCACCAGCGCGGCCAGAACCGCGGCAAGGACGAGGCCGACAATCGACCGCGCCGTTTGTCGCGCCATCGTCCTCTCCGGCGTCCTCCGCGCGCGGTCCTGCGTCGTCACGGACGGAGGCCCATCGCCAGGACGCCGATGGCTTCCTCGCTCAGGTCGCGTCGCCGCAACTGTCCGGAGACACGGCCATTGTACAGCACCACGGCTCGATCGGCGAGGTCGCACACCTCGCTCAGGTCGGACGACACCAGCACGATGGCCACGCCCTGGTCGCGCAGCTTGAGGAGCGTCGCGCGGATCAGATGCGCCGCGGCCACGTCCACGCCTTGCGTCGGCTGCGCCGCCACCAGCAGCAGCGGCGCCCTGGACACTTCGCGCGCCACCACCACTTTCTGCAGATTGCCGCCGGAGAGGGTCGTCGCCATACTGGCGGGCGAGGGCGCCACGATATGAAAGTCGTCGATGGCCTGGCGGGCGAAGCGGTCCGTCGCGCGCAGGTTGCGCACGCCGAAGCGGGCGTAGGGCGGCCGATTGTGCCGTCCCAGGATCAGGTTGTCGCGCACCGACACCAGGGGCGTGATGCCCTGCGCCATGCGGTCTTCCGGCACGTAGGCCAGGCCGGCCTGGCGCCGGCGTTGCACGGACCACCCGTTGATGGCCTGGCCGCGCAGCCGTATCTCGCCCGAGGCACACGGGCGCAAGCCAACGAGCGCCTCGGCCAATTCGGTCTGGCCGTTGCCCTCCACACCGGTGACGGCCACGATTTCCCCCGCTAACACCTCGAAATCGACCGCACGCACCCGTTCCAGGCCCGCGTCGTCATGGACGGTTAAGCCGTTCAACCGCAGCACGGGATCGGTTGCGGCCGCCGCCGGCCGTGTCGCCGCCGGGTCGGTCAGACGCAACGGCACATCGCGGCCCACCATCAGCCGCACCAGGCCGCGCTCGTCGGTCGCGCGCGTGGCCACCGTCTCGACCACCTTGCCGCCGCGTAGAACGGTCACGCGATCGCTGAGGGACATCACCTCGGTGAGCTTATGCGTGACCACCATGATCGTCGTGCTCGCATCGCGCAAGCGCCGCAGCACGGCGAAGAGCTCCGCGACCTCCTGCGGCGTTAACACGGTGGTGGGCTCATCCAGGATCAACAGCCGCGCCCCGTGGAACAGCGCGCCCAGGATCTCCGCGCGCTGGCGCGCTCCCACCGACAGCGACCCCACGCGAGCCGTGGGGTCGAGGCGCAGGTTGTTGCTGGCGGAGAGGTCCTGTAAGCGTGCCCGCACCTGTTTGCGTGGCGGTCGTCCCAGTCCGGGCAAGGCCAGGAGCACGTTTTCAGTTACAGTCAGGGAGTTCACCAGTAGCGAGTGCTGGTGAACCATCCCTATACCGCGTGAGAGGGCGTCCCGCGGACCGCGGAAGGCGACCGGCCGTCCATCCAACGCAAGATGCCCGCTGTCAGGCGTGTACAGGCCGTACACGATGCGCATCAGCGTCGTCTTGCCGGCCCCGTTCTCGCCCACGAGGGCATGGATAGAGCCGGTACGGACGTCGAAGCTGACCTGATCGTTGGCCAGGACGCTGCCGAAGCGCTTGCTGACCTCACGGACCGCGAGCGCGGGCACATCACCGGGAACGGCGCTCCCACCGTCGACGGTGAGAGCGGGCACGGGAGGCTGCACGGATGCGGACCGCTGTGTCACGGACGTTCTCTCGCCATTACGAGCAGTTCTTGAAATGTTTGAGGTAGGTATCCGAATGCACGGTGATCCGTCCCTTGACGATCAACTGCTGGACGTGCATCACCGCGCGCTGCACGCTCTGGGGCACGAGCTTATCGTTGAAGGGCAGCAAGCGGACGGCGCCGTCGGCCAGGCCGTACTGCTGCCGTCCGGCGCGGAAGGTACCGGTGGCCTGCTGCCGCATCACGAGGACCGCCGCCTGCGCGAAGTCGGGGCCGGACGCCGAGAGGCCATAGCTCGGATCGAAGGGCCGGATGTCTACATCGGCGCCGATGAGGTACTTATGCGCCTGTTCCGACGCCTGGTAGACCCCGACCTCTGTCCCCGCGGTCGCGGCATGGATCACGTCGATGCCCTGGCGATACATCGTCAGCGCAAACTGCTTGCCCAGCGCTGGGTCCTCGAGCGCATTGACGTAGGACCAGCAGACCGCGTTGTGGGGATTGACATACTTCACGCCCTCGTAGAAACCCACCAGGTAGCGGTTGATCACGTCCTGCACCAGGGCTCCGAGGAAGCCAACCTTGTGAGTCTTGGTCATGTAGGCCGCCAGCACGCCCGACAGGAAGGACGACTGATTCTCGTAGAAAAACAGGGTCTGCACGTTGGGCAGCGGCGCGGGGATTTGCGCGTCGAGCAGCAGGAAGTGGACGTTCGGGAACTTGGGCGCCACCGTACTCAGGGCCTTGATCATCGGTGGGAACGTGACGATGACCAGGTTGTAGCCCGCGGAGGCCACGGTTTGGAGCGTCGAGACGTAGGTCGAGGGGTCTTCGTCGAGAATGACGCGGCTCGCGGCGTAGTGGTACCGCGCGGCCGCGGCATTGAAACCACCGACAAAGGCCTGCATCACGCCTTTGTCGTTGACCGGCTGGATACTGATCAGTGCCGCGCGCTGCGGGGGCATGGTCGCCGCGACCGTGGCGTGACCGGGGAAGAGCAGAGCCGTGGGCATCAGCGCGAGCGAGAGCGCGGCGATGCTCGCCAGACAGCGACCGGGAAGAGTGCGCGTGCGAAACGTGACCATCGTTACCTTCCTAAATCATACAAGTCGTCATGATGTCATAGCCCCAGATCATTCACGTCTGACCGATGATGCCCTCCTTTTCCCCACTGTAGAATGCGGGCAGCCGCGGCGGATGCGCGGCTACAGCCTGTGTCAGCGTCCGTCCGCGGAGGTGGGCGAGGCTGGTCCTCCATGAGTCCATGGTCAAACACGCTGCCCGTAGTTGGTTAGGGAACGGGCCGCGGAACACGTTGACCTCTGCTTCCGCACTGGACAACCCGTGGACCCCACGTCTACTCAAGCAGACGCGGATGCGCCTTGACCGGGGGAGGGCGGCGTGCGCCGCACGTGAAAGCCAATAAAAGACGGGTTGATGTAGTTAGGTATAGCCACACGCAAGCGTGATCATGCGGCGGACCTCTCGGGTGGTACGGCGGGAGGCGAGAACGGGAGGACGCGCCCGCGCGCGGAGGGTCGCCCACGTCGAGGGGCGGTGGGTGCCGTGA
>JAABUH010001947.1_pt1 | contig 21085 bp, 37 predicted proteins | sample 5559121 | NCBI WGS metagenome assembly JAABUH01 (sample SAMN10711871, study PRJNA513364) | rock metagenome | isolation source: Antarctica rocks | place: Antarctica: Victoria Land, Battleship Promontory nord | collected 2015-12-28
ATGGGATCTGCATGATACAGTAACCCTTGGAGATGAATATTGATCGAAATGTAAGAGGTGTTCAATAAAGGGGTCTGTTCAATAAATAGGTGAATCACGTTATCGCATGCGAATCATAGCCCTTTCGTTTCTTGAACGCCACACGATGCATCAGCCTTCGCCTTCTGAGCATGTTGACATCTTTTGATCTCAGAAGACCATCAACCATAACGAAGCAAAGGCCTCCAGCCGAGGCTTGCTATTGCGAAGTGAAATGGATGCATGAGTACTATGAATTGAACGAACTAGATAGTTGTCATCGGTGGCTCAACACGTAGCATGCTACTCACCTATCGTTTCTGCGCGGATCAGAGCAGTCTGCACCTCACGGGTCAAAGGTGAACTGCTCGAAAGAAGTAACACCAGAAATGACCTCCTTCCCCGCTTCCACAGTCCCCGCTTCCACAGTCCCCGTGATCCTCCCAGCCCATCGCCTATAGGGAGATCGTGGGAACGCTCCCAGTATCGATTGATCGGTCGTCACAGTCGCGTTGATAGTCCCCAGATCCGGCACCGACATGATGATATGAAACCCTTCCGGTGAATTGTCGCTGATATGAGGTGGATAGCTCGTACCCGCACCAAACGGCCTGAGATGGATATCGCCGCCGTCATGTGAAGCGACTAGGATCTTCCCGTTTGATGCGACGTAGCTGCTCGTGTATCGGTGACCTGTCTGGTCCAGCGCGTCGAACCATACGATCGAGTATTTGCCCAAACGAGCATGACCCCAATACCAACTCCCAACGCTGTCACTAAACACCTGATCTCCCCAGTTCTTGTCGTGATACCCTCGACCGGACAACGTGAAGAGAGATCCATTGATGGTGAAAGCTGCCTCCGCACAACCGTCGGGAATCGCGTTCGCCCATCCAATATGAGGCATGAGCTGGAGGTCCGCGTCTGGACTCGCAGGACCACCTGGACCGTGTGCTGGAGCATCGGATACGATCCGAAAGAACCCCTCGATACCGAGTTCCGGAGCGTACATCTCGATCGAAGCGGTGGAGAGGTTTGGACTGACTTGGAAGGCCGAGGTGGAATGATCGCCAGAGATGTAGGTGGCCGTGGCACCGTGACCCTCAGCGACAAATGTCGCCTGGGTGAGGTTGAGGAATGTATCGGAGACTGTACCGTTTGGGAAGGAGGCGACGAGTTGAATGAGATCTATACTGGGGTTGTTGATGCCTGATGCGGTGAGAGGGTTGAAACCGCCTACGGAAGCGGTATAGAAGACGATGCTGATGGAGGATAGGTTGGCTGTTGTATCGCTCGAGATTGCGTCGAAATACCACCAGTCGAAGGATGTGCTGTTGATCGGAATGACTTTGGGGGCGTCGAAGCCGTCTTGACCTGAAGTGTATGAGATGGCGGACGGAGTCTTGCATGGGTTATCGAGGACGGTAATGGTTCTGGCGGATGTGGAGATGAAGAATAGGCTCGAGAGGAGGGTGAGGGTACTGACTCTGAGAAGCGGTGCGGAATCAGTAAGTCAGCTGGTGAGCCTACTGTCTCTCAAAAACAGCTTACCTAGGGAAAGAGAGAGAGATGAGAACCATGTTCTCGAGGGTTTCGATAGTGAGGATGAATGGATGCACAAGAGATGGAAGCTTTTGCGGGAGTGAAGATTACGCCGGACAAGTCTGTGAAGGGAGAGGATCCCATCACCACCAGTCTCCCCAAAACGCCCGGTCGGCCAGATGAAACAATTTACTCCTGTTTGGAATCCGGTTTCAGAAAAGGTACGATGCCTTGTAATGAGCGCTTTTGTGCGCTTGGTTGAGAGACACTCCCTAAGGCGCTTGCGCGACCAAGATTGGCTCGCGAATGACAATTGAGTCCGGTTCCCGTCGCAAAGACGTCCGGAGAAACAATGAGCGAGTCGTCCTCCCCTTACATTCTTCTATTCTTACGGCCTCTTCGCGCTAGGTGCCCTCACACGATGCGTGTCCTCTATGCCCCCTTGTCGGTTACTGGATTTTCGACGCTCCAGCTTGAGCTCTCGGGCGCACATGATCATCGGGTCATATTCAGAATCAGCGAGGAAAGGTGTGTCACGTATGCTCGCATGAACTCCAACCTTTGGGCCATCTCAAATCTATCTTGATAAGTGTCGTACTTGAAGCTTTCTCCACTGTACTTCACAAATCCTCGATCAGAGTGTTCAGACTTCCTTCCGTACCCATCTCAAGCCGCTTCAGAACCTTCATTCCAAACTTCGCCGACCCGTTCTCCCTGACTTCGAGTTGATCCCACTACCATCTCGTATAGCCAGGAGGAGCCGGAGACCACCTCAATGACCGATGAGATGCGCGATGATGGGGGCCAGTAGCGGAGTAGCCGATGAAGTCGTTGCTAGGTCGTCACAGACGGAAGTGGTGATCGATTTGAACCGGTCGAGATCGACAAAGACGAGGTTGGTCCAACCCACACCGTACAGGTACGGTGGGTCGGACTTCTGTAGCCCATAGATCAGTTTCCTAATCCCCTCAATGCCCCCTGCCGTCAAGTTCCCCAAACCACGCCTTCCACGTCGCAGCTCGTCCAGATCGGACAAAGTGGTATTTGGACTTGTGCGACAAGCCTATAGAAGTCTGTGGAGGGAGCGAAACTCATGGTCATACGGCAATCGACGATAAATTTACCAGAGAATCGCGGCGCTTTCTCACCATAACCGAGACGTTCGCTCTTCAAAGCACCTAGTTCGAAAGGTAGGTCCGATCGACCGGTGACGTGCCAAAGACTGGCGATCTAAGCGGTCTGAAGCACTGGATTGAGCGTTCGGATGTCGTGTCTCGTACACGATGGTTTCAGACGGCTCGCCAAGAAAGGGAGTGGGCTCATTACGAAATCGTCTGGAAACTTCGAGGGTGCTCCGGACTTTTCCGGGCCAGATCATTCGCCTGATCGTCTCGTCCCGTTCGGTCTCGGTTTTCAATGACGACGTTCTAACGGTACTTGTCGGTTGAGGTGAAGTGACATCCGTCTTCTCTAACGAGACGAGATTCTCCAAACGCAGGGAATCGAGAGGCTCAGGCTGGAGCATATCAAGTATGGTATCCGGTTGGTCCAAGAGTAGGAGCTCAAATAATCTGAGTACTCAAGTTCCGTCGGCGAGGAAGTGATTCGCTCCGAGCGTGAGATAGACTCTCCCTTTGTCGTCCTTTAGAAGAAGGGATGAGCATGTCCATTCGACTAGCTGCATCACGGAATAGTTTGATCTGCTCTGTCCGATGTAAGGCATCCGAAAGAAGCTTCGAGAGCATCAAGTCGCTCCTAACCTCGTTCGGTAAGGGTCGTTCGACGATGCTGCAGAGCGTAGGCGACACTCGAACGATCGGGCCTGTAACATGTTGAATAATTATTGATTACGATCGGTGGGTACCTGGAAAGGTCGCTTACCGTACTGCACGTGCAGGCTGTGAAGATTGTCAAAGATGAGCTTTATAATAGTCGGAGTTTAACTATATGTAAAGGTATGATGCATAGTGTGATGCAAATGATGGGGTTGAGTGGGACGTTCCGCATTAGGCACATAATCAGGCGTGGGAGTTATACAAGGCTGGCCTAGCCTTTGATATGAATCCATTCTGCTCTCCTGCCACCGAAGATCGCTTGGTACGTATCGATGGCTCACCTGGTACGCGGTGGAGAGGAGAGCAGAAAGGAACGTAGAGTATTCGTATAAGCTGGAAGCCAAGTATTGAGAGGCTGAGGATGATTACAAGCGTGGTTACAGTGGGGAACACATCTTTTACCAGTCAGTCTCGGCGCAAAGTCCAACATGATCGTAATGTGACACTGTAGGATTTCATTCACTGCAGCATCTTACGGACCGGCAGGCTGAGTGGATTGAGTGGAACATAGAGGTGACTCATGATCCCGTGGGCTCTTCTCTCCATCCCACATGGTACGGCGTACACTTCCCGGCAATCTCCCATCCGGGAGAGAACAGGTACAGTAGCTACCAACGCTCCTGATTATCGCTGGGAGCCCTTAATCGGACATGCCCGGTCCCCGGTGGCCGAGCACTCCCCGGAGGGTGGCCGAGGAATCCCCGGAGTGGCCGTGGGGACTCCGAAGGAGTTATCCGACTGCTTGGTCCCACCACCTTTGTTGTGCCCCGACGTAAGAGTGAGTCGTGACAAGTGATCTTGGTCGACCGCCCAGTTTTCCATCGCATTGGAATTTGCGGTCTTTTGCCGAGTGGACAGCTCCAGTTCCGTCTGAGAGATAAGGACCAACATGTCGAAGATCGATGTTCATGCCCACGTCGTTCCCCCAAGTTACAGGAAAGCACTACAGGATTCGGGAGGAGACCCGTCAGGATGGCACATCCCGTCTGTGGATCAGACTGTCATCTGAGTGAATCGCTCACGATTGGCTTCTTAGCGAATGGACGGCCGTCACCGCTATCGAATCCCAGGATGCACTCGGAATCAAGACAGCGGTCCTCTCCATCACCTCGCCCGGTCAGTCCCTCATTCTTCTTCCTTACTTTTGGATTTCTAGGGCAAAAGTTTACCTCGTGCACAGGATGTATCTTCCTTGACATTGACAATAATCGAAAGCTGGCTCGGGGATGCAACGAATACTCGGCCCAGGCAAGGAGCGACCATCCTGGTCGTTTCGGATTCTACGGTAACCTGCCCGATCTCAAGACCGACCTTCATGGCTGTTTGAGAGAGCTCGAATTCTCTTTAGATTCTCTAGGTGCGGATGGGATCTGCTTGATGACGTCGTATGGCGGGCAATACCTCGGACACCCAGAGTCAGTCCTCATTCGTCGTATCGGCGTTCTTCGCTTATGCTGCTGTCCTTGAAAGCTTCATCCCGCTGTGGGAGCAATTGGACCGACGAAAGGTTACCGTTCTCATACATCCGACTTCGCCAAACGGATGGAGATCGATGCCGGAACAAAAGTATTGCCCCTGTCCGGTGCTCGACTTCCCACACGAGACTACTAAGACGGTGGGTCACATCTCCTTTTCCAGAGTATGATTCGCTTAGGAACTAATTCATCAAGGCAAGCGATCTGATCCTTTCTGGTCGTCGCCACCAATTTCCCAACGTTAACATCATACTCTCTCATGGAGGGTGGGTGAGAACGTCTCCGTTTCCGCTATCTGGCTGATCCTATCTCCCCCTTCTCCTCCTCCCATCTCGATCTTGTAGCGGTACCATTCCCTACCTTGTCAACCGAATCGCATTCGCCTCAAACGCTCCCGCTCTCGGCAATCCCAACTCTCCCATCGAGATCATCAAACAATTCAAGACGTTCCACTACGATACCGCCAATGTCGGAATCTCTCCAGCATTTGGTCTTACAGCCGCATTCGTTCCCAAGGATAAGCTGGTCATCGGCACTGATCATCCATACGCTCCGACACCGATGATAAAGATTTTCACCGACGGGGTGGGTGAATGGAAGTTCACCGAGGAGGAGCGGAGACGGTTGAACGAGGGGAACGCGATGGCGTTGTTCCCGCGGTTATCTTGATCGTCGAAATTCGTCGAAATGGAAGGAGTTGGAAACGTATATACGTACGATTGGGTGGGTACGACTACGATACAAATGGTATGAACCATCCGGGGCGCTGTCTTGTCCGGCCTGAATGCGTTACCACCCTCCATGAAGTTGTAGTCAAGGCGCGTGCAGGCGATAAGGCTATCACCGGCTGTAAGGGATGATCGGTTACACCAGCATGGAGTGCAAGCACATTCGGTGACTAGTTCCAATGACGATAAATTCCTCCAGTCCAAGTCCTGCCGCGCAATATACTGTAGTATAAAGTCCGATCACTTATTGCATGCGATACATATTACACAAGGAGATTTTCCAAGAGATCCCAAACGGCGACTCAAAACTCCACCAGTCTGCTCCCGCTTATCTCGTCGAATTTTCTCTGCTCTACTACCATACATCCTTATGCGGCAACATCATGTACCCTACCCCTAGCGTGGAGCGCCTCGACGGGAGCATCGACCCGGTAATTCATCAACTTCGTGAGGTCTTCCAAGAAGTAGCACAGGATACAGGCGAGGACTCCGAAGGGTGCGGCGATAATGTAGATGACCCGGAAGCTATCCGCCAAGGCATGATCCAGTCCACCCGCAGCGGCGCCGATAATGGCCGGTGTGACATCTGGAATGGTGCCCAGCGCGGCTGTATTCTCGGTCAAGAAGGCGCCGACGAAAGCGATAACGTATTGAGGAGGAAGACCGGCGGCCAAAGCTGCGGCTGCTACGTAGCTGGGGATCTTGACGGTGGTTCGAGAGGTGAGACTGGCTCCATAGATCGCCGTAAAAGTAGCCGCTGCCACTGCCCGGCTTGAAGTGACCACAGCCGTGCCGGTAGCGATGAGATGATGCGGAGTGGACAATTGCACACCGGCGATGATGAGAATGAGAGGTGAACCGAAACCGAGTCCGGCAAGCCCGTCGAAAACTATCGCACGCGTAGATTGGCCGGGTTGAACCGTAGCCATTCCAACTATGGTACTAGATCAGCAAAAGACGAGCAATTTTGGCCTCGGCAGAGCGAACCGAGTCCAGCAGTGAAGATGGCAAAGCCCGTCAGCAAAGGGGCGCGGATCGTGCGCCGTTTGGTACTCCAGTAACCATAGATCACCGTACTCGAGCCGCTGCAAACCCAATATGGGATCGTTCGGAGGGCCCCCTGGAAGGGCCTTTTCTCGAACAGAGCGGCGGTCCTTTTTTTTTTCATTGCATATCAGTGACGAACGGCAATCAATTGCGGAACACTTACAAAGCCGGATAGAATACGATGACGGTAAAGAGAAGGATCCCTTCAATGAAGATGAGTGCGATACACAGCGGGAATGTCCTAGTGGCGAAGAGTTCATGATGCAAGATGCCAGCCTTCGTGCCCTTCCATTCGTAGAGGCCAAAGATGACCAGAGTCACTATGCCGATGATGAGTGTGGTCAGAACTCGAACGTTCGACCATGTCCAAGGATTGCCGCCCAGACTGAGTCCAGTCAAGAGGAGAGTGAGACCGGCCGATAGCTGTGAGTACAAATATGATTAGCTCTGAAGGTGAAGACATTGCGTAGCTACCCACAAGGGCCATACCGGGAAGGTCGAGTCGCCCGACTTTCTGCATGATCGTGAGATTGTCGAGCCTTGTATGTCGCTTGGGCGGACGATAGCCGACCAATATGCCGAGGATCGTGACACCCCAGAACGCCATCTGAACCCACTGTTTGATGGCATCAACGTCCATTCATCGTCGTTCTCGTCGACTCTTCGCAAACCCACATAAAAATTTTCCCACCCGTGAAGTGCATTATTTCTGGTGAATGCGCCACCGATCCTGATCGCGATGGATAATCAAGGCATGTTTGCGGTTCGAAGAATATTGCTCACAAAGGTCCTGATATGGCGCCCAGTGCAGCTGCAACGTTCATCCCAGCTTGCACCACTGTGGAGGGGTGACTGAGTCAGCCAAATGTTGGAAACTCGTAAGAGTGGCACGTCGACGAACTCGGTCTCCATTTTCGGGGCAAGATCTACGAGTACGAGTCAGCAATCGTCTGTCTCGTGACGTGCCGCGGTGACTCACCTCAGAAGGAATGGCGTAAGCGAGAGGAACGGCGGCAAACCCGAACCCGACAAGGATCTGGGCGACGATGACACGGTATATACTGCTGGATCCCGGTGCGATCGCGGCACCAATCAACGAAACGGTACAGGTGGAGATGAGCATGATCTTGCGAGCCTGGAAAGTGTCCGAAGCGAACGACTATCGAAAGCGGCTCAGTGAAACGGTCAGACCGAAGACATCGGGATCGAGGAAATGATGGATGCTACTGACAATGACGGGTCCGCCAACCGCTTGAACGAGTGACAGAGCATTCGGCACCCAGGTTTGGACTTTAGTACCATTGAGGTCTGTGCCGATGTATGAGAGCTGGACACGAAGCACAATATCAGTCGTCGAGGCCAATTACGAAGCGAAGCCTGGACTCACGATTTCCGGCGGCCCGGTGAGTGCAAGAACCTGGACGTAATTCAAAAGGAAAAGGCTGAGAACGGCAAACCAAGTTCGGGCATGAAGGACGGGTTCTTCTTCTTCGTCTGAATATACTAGATTGCCCAGCGTGGCGTCTTGGACTTGATCCTCCTGAATGGCGTAGGTCAGGCCGGGTTCGTGAGTTTGCTCGACATGGTCGACTTGGATCGCTTTCTCGTCTCTGGACCCATTCTCACTGACGGGAGCTGGTGGAACCGAAACAGACATGCTGAAGATCAATCACCTTTTTCGAATGAGTGGTCACGAAATGGTGACAGGGTTTGGTGGACTTTCATGAGCAAAAGAAAGACATTTGTAAGCGAGAAGACTCGTTGACCGGCACAAATCCTACGCGTGGATGTGGGACCTTTTCATAGGGACGTCTCGCGGTTGTGGTGGGACGACGGGGAACCCGGTGGGATGCGCGCGGTTTTCCATGAGAGTTCTTAGAACTTTCGGAATCCAATGTCTACGGCAGCAGATTACTTCCTATATTGCCGATTTATCGACACCACAGCTTGGATATCATACATTTCCTTCAGACACTCATGCATCATGTTTGCGCGATCGCTGACGACCCATAATCGTCACCGAGCGCTCGTAAGCGAGACATCAAGCTCGCTCCGTGGGTGGCGTAGACGAGGCAGTACAAAGTCCCCCTACATTCCTTCTGCCCCGATTTCAAGCGCTTCCTGGAGGTGCTTAGCTGCGCTACGTCGATTTCGTTTTCTGTAGGAAGGCGAAACATTCCGCGGGTAATGGACAGGAGCACATGCTAACTGTACTCGTTAGGTCAGTGAAACGACGGGGGCTTGTTATCACCCAATTATAGCCGACGATCGCGCGAAGAGTGGGAGGTTTCTCGGCCCAGCAGGTTACGTTATGGATGGTGGCCAAGCGTATTACGCGGCAACTGATTGGGATGAAGGACTTCCGACACGTCTTCCTTTCAATATGCATGGTATCGCTCTGCTTCGTGATGGGTGCAAATAAAAACATTTGGCGAAGATGCAACGATGTGACCGACGCCTACGACGAACTGAGCTCAAAAAGAGATGCTGGACAAGATGTCCCCAAGCGTGTCTCCGATACCCCATGGCGAACACCTCCGCAACAGACGGTTACTAGTGGACCGCAAGCTGTCGCAAATATCAGCGATGTTCCCCTCCGCTCCGGCAAGAAAATGTTTCGGCGTACCTAACGACGTCCAGCTGATTCTCGTTCCCCTCGAAAAATCCTTTGACTCTGATCGCACTGCCCGTACCGTCCACGATGTACCGCTCTTGAGGGGTAAGGAGAGTCTCTCCTGGAGAGCGACCCATATTTCGAGTATGGTCCTCGCCTCCGTTTGCAAGGTCACAAAGGTCGGCGAGTCGCTGCCAGTCAAATACATCCAGTACATCGACGATATCGGGCTTCCCAGGGTTAATACTGACCAAGGAGAAATAGCAGAAAAGAAGGAGAGTCGCCTGGAAGATTGCACTAGTCACGCAGAATGCACCCTTGAGTACGTAGTTCATTATTCGCGCGAGGTAAAACTTGAGCTTACCGCGGTAGTAGGAAAGCAAGGTCATTGAGATCTCGGGCCTGATGTAAGATATGTCCGCAGTGGAGCGTCGTCAATCGGGCAGCAGGTGTGTTGACCCATGCTTTGATTTCGGACATGGTCTCACTAGTCGGATACCCTCCTCGGCCGGCGGCCTCTTCTATCTGGCATATCGGAGACAAGCGCACGGCACATGTGTAATGCCACAGTACACGGAGTGAGTGTGTCGACGGCGCCACCTCTCGATGATAGGGAAACATCGACAGTATCTCGTGGCGTTTAGCGAATGTGATCATGTCGTTGTAGAAACTCGACAGGCTGTGACGGGAGCGCTCAGTTCCCGAAATGTTGTTGTTGATTGTCAGAGGCTGTGTATGTTGACAATGCTCTGCGCCAACAGAACGGTTGGGAGAAAGACCTCAGGGCGCGGGTTCGAGAGGGACCAAGCAGAAGCCGTCGACAACGTCCTCGACTCCGCAGGAAGATTCGGATCCGAGCACTTGAGTGCAGCTCGCCAGTCTGTTGGATCGTCCGCTTCGAAAAGTGCGTCATTGAAACCGTCCTCATCTGATACCTGGGCGGGAACGAGGCGCGGTAGACCACTGTACATGGTCGATTCCGCTGCATGCACTGTCAAGCCTAGGCTTACTCTGAAGGTGACGCCAATCAGCCTCCCCCGGTTGAGGCACATCGGGGATCATACCGTCTAAGCATCTCTTGGAGTCCCCATTCTTGCCATCTCCGCCGGAGAGCTTGATGATCCAGATCTGCGACGTCACCATACGAGACAGCGTTGCGCTTCATGACCTTGAGCATCCCGCTGCGCCTGGCAAACGTGCATAGGGATCCGTGGTAACTTTCGGCGGTGAGCATCTGCTTGGGTTGACCATACAGGAAGCTGAAGCATTGACCGAGCGTGGCGCTGATGGTGACGGCTATTCTCATAGCCTCCGTGGCCATCTTGGAATCTCGCTACGGTTAGCCAGCCGTCTCAGCGAAGTTTCGTTCCGGTCGAGGGGTCAAAGTGGACCTCACCGTCAGGACGATTACGTGGTGTAGCCGTTCATAGATCCGCAGGCCCCTGTCCTTGGCCGTCTGGGTTCCAACGAACATGCAACCAATGCTACACATGCTCAGCAACAGTAGTGGCGAAGTCCGGTCACGTTGAAACGTCGGTCTGTGAATGATCGGGTAGGAGGGGTGGAAGTCTCGGAAGTACAGATGTAGACAGGAATCGAGGAACGTCATGGAGGGTATGACCGAATCCTCATCCCTGTCAATCGCATCCTAAGATCGACATGAGCTCCCCTCTTGAGGCCAGGGACGCTACATCACCTCTTCTCCGTCTACATGCAATTCTCCAAACCTGTTCTGGGGAGGTGATCCTGGATGGTAGCCGGAGATTGGGGTTGACAGGCTCGGATGTCCGTGGGGACAATATCCCGGACTCCCAGGTATCGGCGATGAGTACTGACCGAGTCGTCCTTGTCGAACCGGCAGCCCTGACTGCAGGTTCACGCAATGGTGCTGGTTCAGGGGGAATCGCTGTAATATTTCGCAAACGTTCAGTGGAGGTGAGATCCCGACGGCCCGACCTTATCTGCTGTTCGTTGATATGTGGCCTGTTCGGCAGCGATTGGGAAGCCAGCCCTCGAGAGCTGGAAGGCCGATCTTCCGGAGCGAAAAAATTCTGCAATGGCTGGTACGCTCCATTGACTCCCGCCATATGCTGAGTTTGATTTTGCGCCGGTTCGGAGAGGACCATGGCCAAGGCATTCTCCGCCGCGGGAGCTCCTCCATCGTGTTTCAGCAAGTCGCCTAGCAGCTCATCGAGGTCGAATCCCGTGGACAACATGGATGGGGGATAGGCGGTGAGAAATGAGGGGAGTGTGGACACCGGAGAGGGGATGCCAAACGGAGGCAACTCCATTGAGGAGAAGGGGAAGTCATTACCGCCATCGGACTGGTCTGAAGACGTCCTAGGAGGCGAGAGTCCACCATGCTGTCCATAGGAGCCATACCTCAAGGGAGCGATACCGACATCGTCATTGATCCCGGGATAGAATGGGTCGGCGGAAGGGTTGGGCGTGGTTATGTTGACAGAGATCGTCTCCCTTGTAGTACCTTCGTTGATGGATTCCCCCGTGGACGTCTCATCGGTACGTCGTCGCTTCCCGGGGTGTACTGTACGTTCATGACGCTGGAGTGCATCTGTACGAGAGAATGACTTGCCGCACATGGGACAAGGGAATGGTTTTTCGTTGACATGGCTCCTTGCGTGTCGAAGGAGATGGGCAGCTTTTGTGAACGAACGACCGCACTCGGCGCAGATCTTGGCCGAGGGTGGAATCCGGTCGACTACAGAAGCAACTCCAGGCGCGATGGATGACATGACGACGAACCCCTGTTTAAAGAAGGTCTGACTTAATGCGGTTGGGGAGTTGGAAAGAACTCCGCTCCCCTTTGGTTTGCGGAACGGTCACGTTCACGCGGGACTACGGTCGGGGCCCGGGAGCTTCTTCGGGTGGCCAATTGCAAGAAATAACCGGGACCCTGACTCTGTCTCCTTACGGGAAGAAAATTTCGCGAACCCCGGTCACATGTCCCAAGACTCTACAGTACATGCGTCGACATTGTTCACAGATTACCAATATCTCTTGCCGAAAACAGCTTTGATCGCAGGTTCTGAACCAGTGTGTCGACCTCTTCCGTCGGCGCGTGTCCAAAGACGTAAAAGTCAGGTCGAATGAGGACGACATGGTCAAGAGCCATGTGGGTGTGAAACCAATCACGATACTCGCCTTCAAAGTCCTCTTCGGCCGAGATGGAGACGCATCTACCGCTGAGAGCGGTCGAGAAGTACCGCGTGAGTTCCTCCGACAGCAGGCTCTCGATGGATCTGTCCCCAAGGTTCAAGAGACGCCAACCGTAACCGTGAACCTGATCGAACAAGGGATGTTCCGATCCTTCCCGACGCTTGAGCATTCGTTGAAGGGATAGGCGACCTGCTTCAGGCTGAGAGGTTAGAATACCCGGCCTACCAAGCGGGGGGTCGTAGCCTCTTCCTGGCGCTATGGGTTACATCATTAAGTTTGTGCTTCGATCATTAGAGACACTGTGCTCACGATTTTTCCGCAAGTCTGCATGGATCTGCTTCGATTTGACCGGGTCGGTCTCACAGATCACTCCACCAAGAAGAATGCAGTGGTGCTGGAGGGAGTCGTCTCTCAGCGTGAAGATCGAAGATTCTGGCTCCGATCTCATAACTCACCGTCAGCTTGCGAATGTGATCCAGACGCTCGTTCTGATAGCTCTGCAAGAGGGCTTCCCGCTCCGCCAGGCCGGACAGGATCAGAGGCAGTCTCCAGGCGAGGGCTGCCGCATCACGGAAGCCAGAATTTAGACCCTGGCCGATGAAGGGAGGCATGAGGTGTAGCGCATCGCCCGCCAAGGTTACCCGACCTTTGTGAAACTCGTTTGCCCATCGGGCGTTGAATGTGTAGATTACTTTTCGTTCGAGATCGCAGTTATCCTTTGATAGATTGTCAATGTCAAGAACATGATGGGGATACCTGCATACCCTTGTCCAGCCCCACGGCTCCAGTAGCTCCCAGATCTTCTCCTCTTGTAGCAAGTCTTCCTTGCTCTCCCCCGGAACCCGCATGAACTCAAAGCGCTTCCGACCAGCACCTGCGAAAACGCAAGTGGTGGGTCGTTTCGGATCGCAGATCTGCGCCGCACCGATCTTCTTGACTTGAGGTGGGATGTAGCCATCGTGGAGAATCTACCTCACTGTCAATAGTGGACCGGCGAGGATGCTGGATTCGAGCTTACAATATCTATGATCAGCCAATCGTTCTCGAAGTCGAGGTCCGTGATTGTGAACTCCTGCATGCGTCGGACCGTCGAGTTCGCACCATCGCAACCAACTACGTAAGACGCCTGAATACGAAGATCTCGATCCGCATCTCCATTACTGCTGTGCCCATTCGGTCTTTCGGATGTTGGGCCTCGAGTGTAGACGCCGTTCTCGACACATTTCGTCTCTTTGGTCGTGGCCGGTTCGAAGCCCAAGTCCACTCGGTCCGGGTGCTGAGCCATCGTCCGTAACGCTGCAGAACGCATAAAGGGTCAGCGGCAAGTGACAAGTGAGTTCGTTTCTCGGAATGAAAGTGTCCTTACCGTAGCCTCTGATGAGAGGGATCTTGCGATCTAAGACTGCCTTCTCAAGCAAAGCTTCTGCTTCCGGCTGGTTAAACGACATCGCCAATGGGTAACCAGAGCGGGTTGGTTCTTCGAAAAAGAGGTCCACGATGACTGATCACACCAGGTCAGGTAAGAAGAGGAATTGAGAGCTATGCCAAACCAGAGGCTCACGTTTGAAGTCCGCATCTCTCCACACGAAGTTCGTGCCATCCTCTCCTCCTTTACCCGTCACGTTCTCCAGGATGGCATCGAGTTCGTCAGAAAAGCCAGCGGAGCCAAAGATCCGCCTCGATTCGTGATCAAAGGCGACGGCACGAGGAAGGGGATATCGAGCTTTCTGTCGGTCAACGACCTCTACATCGATTCCATTCTGATGAAGCAATAGTGCGAGCAGGAGGCCGACTGGTCCAGCGCCGACGATGAGGACGTCGCATCGTTCGTCGTGCATTGTACCTAGCGAAGTGCTTTGCGAAGTGCTTTTTGCACTTGATGACAGATACATAGCGTGACGGACAAGATCTCAACCCACCTTCGTTTGTATTCCCAACGCCTCACTTCGACAAATGGTTCACACTTGTGGTGGGTCACAGCGGGTCTCGCACGTGGGAGACCAATCGGAATGCCAGGTGGGGCCAATGCCCGGTGGGGCCTGCGTCGGGGGGGGGGGACAGCAGCATGAGACGCCAACCGGTTGAATAAAGGGATAATGCTGTCTAGGTCTTACTAACGTCCATCCTCCACTCACCTCAGCACTTACTCCATCAACATGAACGGAGTCTCGTCGAAACCACCTATTCGGATTGTCCGCGTTTCGCACATGCGCTACAAGCATGCCGACATCACCAAGGCGCGGGAATTCCTCGAGGACTTTGGTATGCACCTGGCGTATCGGGAAGGCAAGAAGCTATATTACGCGGGCGAGGGACCGGACCCCTTCTGTTACGTCGCCGAGGAGGTGAGCTCCTCCTCATCATCAGCCGAAAATAGGGCCAAGGTGGGGCTGACATCTGAGGCTGTTGTTCCAGGGTGAGAAGAGCGAGTTCCTCGGGGGTACCTTCCTTGTCGAGACCAAAGCGGATTTGGAGCGGGCAAGTCAAACGCTTCCCGAGGCCAGCGAAATACAGCCTGCCGGTCCGGCTGGAGGCTTCCTCGTGACTTTTCGAGATCCCGATGGGATCCTGGGCAATCTTGTTTGGGGACTGGATGCCAAGCCCATCAAGACGGATGACACGGTACCTGTGGTAAATTTCCCGATCGAGAAGCCTCGCAAAGGCGAGTTCCGCCGGTGAGCAAGCACCAGGTGTATCATGAGTATTCAGATTCCTGACGATTTGTGGACATAGATTCAAGCAGAAACCGTGTCCCGTCTTCAAGCTCGGCCATTTTGGACTGTAATCATCGTTTCTGGCAGAGTTCGGCATTGGTCACCTCGCTGACCAACATTCTTCCCACAGTTTAATAAGCGACTTCCAACGGACCTACGACTTCTATACCAAGTACTTCAACCTCAAAGCAACGGATATCCTTACCGCTCCGAACGGTATGAAGGTGGCCGGCTTCATGCACGTCGACCGCGAGGAGGAGTATACCGATCATCACACCTTCTTCTTTTCGATGAACGACCGGATCGGTCCACATCACTGCTCCTTCGAGGTTCATGACCCAGATATTCAGGCCATCGGCCACGACGTGGGTACCCCAAAATCCCATAGTCTCAGAAAAGCGGAACATCTGATCTGTTACATTTTCCGCCAGTGGCTCGCTAGCAAAGGTTACACGGCCGCATGGGGAGTCGGCCGTCATATCCTTGGCTCGCAGGTATTTGACTACTGGTATATGCCAGATGATTTCATGATTGAGCATTACTCGGATGGTAGGCTATTGAAACGTCCGCCTATCTACCGTTTTTTGATTCCTAACAATTCGTCTCCAGGTGACTTGGTCAACTGCCACACCGAAACTGGCGTACTACCAGCCTCAGATGAAGCGCTCGCTGTCTGGGGACCCGCCGTCCGTGAGTCCGGTTTCGTACTGATCTTCCGCGCGTACCGTTTCTGACGCCGTCTCTCACGAATAGCGAAAGGATTCATGAGTGCCATCCCGAACAGACAGGAGAGAATCACCGCTTGACATCGGAATGTTGAATGGTGTCCATTTTTTACCGAGATATGGGGTGCATGTATTGTGGGATGTGAGTAATGTCCTTGTGTTCCGCTTCTGAAGGCGGACCGCATCATTGTCTTTGTACCCCCGCATAGACTATGAAATTGTCTGACATCGAGCATTATTCGTCACCTCAAAAGACGTCACATTGCGTAAATACAGAGGTAACCGTAAGAAGGCCATCAATACGACAGCAAACGCTCCCGCACGCCACATTACAGCTTTGCCTTAGGTCCCATGTCGAAACGTAACTCTGACAGATTTGAGAAGAAGCGAAGCGCCAGCGGATTCGCTAGTCCACTGACAGCCGAGTAAATCAGGACGCGGCTCTCGGCGAGGAACAGAGACTTTACCTGGTATTGACCGAGGATGTGGTTGCCCCATTCACGATCTTCTTGACGGCGACTTCGACTCTCTTGCCGTTGATGGTATACTAAGTGAACGGTCAGTCCCCGTAAATCTCTGTCATCAGCTGCAAGAGACAAACAGGAATATCTGATGGAATATCAGCGGGCCATTTCCGAGGGATTCCGGGAAAAGCCTTCACCTGGACATTGAATGATCTTAGCGGGGATATGCCGCTTCGAAAGCTTGCTCTTGATCGCCATTCGTATACGAGGGGTGAGAGCGTCCGACATTGTTCTACCATCCACGGTCTTGACGAATAGAATGCTAGAGATGTCATGGGAAATCATTACAAGCTCTGGGCAAAGATGTAGATGATAGGTTCCGAGCTCACACTCTCTCGTCCCCGTCTGGTGTCCTCTGACCAATTGCGATGCAATCATCGATCCTGTCGAGACGTCAGGTCTACTCAAAATCTAAGGAAGCGTTCCTCCTCACTCGTCCTTCATATCTTCCACGATCGTGTATAGCTCGGCGCTACCAAAGCGGACGCCTTGAGGGTTGAGGACGCCATCACTTCGACCAACGATGTTGATTCCGCCAGTGTCGTCGATGAGTACTGGTGTGCAGGTCAGTGACATTCATTTTGCCTGTTCCTTGTTACCTACTGTGATCAGCGTGGTACCAAACCGTCTTGTTTGAGTAATGATTGAAATAGGCCTCATTGAATCTCGTTTGCTTCTCGTCGTCACCCAGAAAACCAAGCGGCATCATCGCATATGGCTTGGTGATGACAAGATCGCCCTCGCCCACTGGCACACGCTCGCCGTCGTCATCCCAAGCCTCGATGGCCGCGCCTAGCATCGGTGCTTGCATGACACCAGCGTACATCGGTAAGTCGGGCACGGCTCCGACAAGACCGGCGCAAACATCGGTGCCACCTGGGACGGATCTCAATGCTGAGCTAGAACCAGCTCCACGGGCAACGGTACTTGCCTGAACAATTGTTGATGAAAACTGGCCCGATGCAGTCGCGTATATAGTGATAGAGGTCCGGTTTCAAGGGCGATCCAACGCTTAGGACCGTGGAGAGCGAGGCCAAAGAGTGCGTTTCCTTCGGCTTCAGTCCGGCTTGGAGGAGGACCTGAAGGTAACGCGGGGACAAGCCAAAAGAGGTCACTCTGGCGGCTCGGACGTCAGCGGAGGAACGTTACGAGCTAAAATTAGCTGACGTACTTGTGGGCATCAATGAAATCGAAAAGGATCGTCCGATCAGGTACAAGCGGGGATCCATCATACAACACGATCGCGATCCCACATCCCAGACGTCCCACCATGTCGTTCCTTGAAGGGCATTTCAAAGACTGTCCCAGTTTGCCCAGTAAATGCATCGGCACTCACCACATCATCCACCCAGTCGTGGTGATCTGCATGTGGCGATCCCCGGGTTTTAGGCTACCATGGAGGAGAGATCCCTGCTTCTGGGCGAATACCATAGCTAGCTGGCCGTGCATGATTGGCTTCGGTTTGCCAGCTAGAGATTCGGCCGGTATTGGCAACAGGCGGGGGGTGTTGAGAACACAGATGTGCTTACTGGTGCCACTAGAGAAGAGAACCCAGAGCGGTGCGTTTGATGGTCCACGACAGAAGTCAATCACCCGGGCATGCTTGTCCAACAGGTCCGGGTATCCCAGTATGTTAACACCTACAAGCTTGGGAAGGGGACCTGTCGGACGTCTATCTTTCTCCAGCTGTCCGACAAGGATCAAATGCTCGAGGCCGATCTTCTGGAGATGCACAGCGACTTGATGAATCTTCGGGATGATATCGATGTCTTTGCCAGCCGATCTGTACTTGTCCGCGGAAAGGAGGACTTTTGGCTTGAGCTGTTTGAGGGAAACGTTTAGCATGAGTTCTCAGGACAGAATCACGCGCCCACCTGATGGAAACGTTCCAGAACGGCCGGAACACCGAACTCGGGGGATACAGAGCTGAAAACACCTCCCAAGGAAGACGTGGCGAGGACGAATATGACCGCCTCCGAGTTATTGGGAGTGAACGCGGCCACGCGATCACCTTCACGAACCCCTAGCTTTCTGAGGCCGCTCGCCACTTGGGCCACCTCAAGGTATAGCTCATCGAATGTGTGAGATCGCAGGAACGTGCTATCGAGCTTGCCTTCCTTCGAAGCTGTAGCGGCGGGTTCGATGACATTGACGAGAGCCAATTGAGTCCTCGACCGAACGAAGGGGTGCCCAAGAAGCATATTCTCCGCCCAGTTCATCTTTGCCCGCCCCAAAAACCTTTTCGTCTCCGTCATGGGACCTCTCGCATCAAACAGCTGAGGTCCAAAGAGATATCAGCGCTGGGAAGGTGAAAGCTGGTCTCCTTCCCGACTCACCGGAGAAGCTCCCTTGTCGCCGATGATGCCAGACCATTCCCACAGCGCACTCCAGAAGTCATTCATCTCGTCAGGGTTCCCGATCGACCACCGATGTAGGTCCCAGTATGTCTTCATGTCCAGTCCGTAACGACCATTTGCAAACTCGCGAAATTTGGTCATGCCGGCCTGTCGGATGGCTTCATCACGAGGTGTCCAGAACGGGGTGACCATTGTGACAGGAGTGATATTGATTCAAGACTGAGAATCAGTGTCATAAACAAATGCATGTGTTGCTGAGTGCAAGCCAATGGGTCAGTTCGGGTGGTTCCTGACCTCTGCACGTCATCTTTACCCGCTCAGTACCGCTGTGTATGGATAGATCGAAGTGGTGGGACCATTGGTGGAGACCCACCACTTCCCGGATGGAACCACTAGGTCAATAAAAAAGCGGGGAGCCCGGACACATACAATTCCTCCCGCATAGCTCACAGCTCGGTAGCACTCGTACTCTATTCATCACGGTTACAGCATGTCGGACTGGACCAGACTGGTCCGCTACGTTGGAAGGGACGCTTCGATACGCCTCGGACAGCCAGTAGACGGTTCCATCGACGTTGGGCTCGCTGTCCATTCTGGAAAGGAAGTGGAGGTGAACGTCATTCACGGTGACATATATACCGGGACGGTCTCCAGCGAAAAGGACATCATAAAGAAGGTGGGAAAACCGTTCGCAATGGAATCACGAGCCCAACCCACTGATGGTTGCCCATACAGCTCTTGTCACCCGTGTCTCGCGAAGAATGCAGTCTCATCCGATGTCTCGGTCTCAACTATAAGAGTAGGTGTTCCCTTTTGCAGGATCGAACTGTTGGGGCTGATGATGCAGAGCACGCCGAGGAAGCCAACTTGCCTCTTCCCAAAGACCCAATCCTTTTCATTAAGCCTCGAACCTCATTAGCCGGCCCGGGCGAGCTCTCGGTCGCGAAAGCCGCTCAGGACGATCAGCTTGACTTCGAGACGGAACTGGCTCTCGTCATGGGAAAGGATGCAGTGGATGTCACGGAGAGCGAGGCTCTTGCTTACGTCCTCGGGTCAGCCCATGTCTCCACAACGAAACTAAAGCCTATGCCGGGCAGAGGCTGATGTGACACATAGCTTCACATGTTCAAATGACGTCTCGGTTCGGAAGTTCCAGTTGTCGAATTCGCAATGGTGCGGACTGAAAGCTTCATGTACCCCTGGGTAATGCGATGTTGAGTTTGGGATACAGGTGCTTCGGCAAAGGCTTCAACAATGCATGCCCAATTGGACCGGTCCTCGTGCGCAAGGGTCAGATCGACCCCGATAACCTCGATTTAAAGGGCGTCCTCTCGGGGGAGACGGTCCAACAGTCCAACTCTTCGTAAGACGGAGAAGAGGTGATCGTTGAATGCGGCTGACCCAAAAGCTTTTCCTTCACCTAGTGACATGATCTTTAATTGCCGACAAGCGTCGTTGAGATTATCGGGAATTTCGAATTGACATTCAATCCTTTAAGTCGACGCATGTTGAGCATCTTCATCAATCCATCACCATACAGAAGCCAACGAGTGAAAATCCTCCCTGAAGGAATAACGCCATAGCATGAGACAGATATCGTCATTCACTTACTTTATTGACACCCCCCCTTTATTGACGGCCAATTTTCTCTTTCACTCGAAAAGGCCTATATTAAAATTGACCTTTAAATCCATGATGCCGGCCTCAAAGGAGGGCCATACAGGCAGCTGTGCGTAGCTACAGAGCCTCTTTACACGACCCACCCGAAGCCAGGCGAAGTATGCGAGAGATTGCGGCCGATTTTGACGTTTTACCGCAAACCTTGTCCCAGCGCGTCAACAAGGGCTACTCCGACCATAATACGGGCGCCGTTCGTCCCCAGCGCTCACACCTGAAAAAGAAGGTTGTCTGGTGGACTATATGCATCGTCTGTCCCTCCTTGACCTTCCCCCGCAGCCTAGTCTAGTTCTAGAGACAGCTGAACATCTCCGCAATACTCGCCTCCTCATCAATACACCTTTACCGGCCAATCCCATCCCTTCCCTTGGCTCCAACTGGCTTCAAAAGTTCCGCAAGCGTCGCCCCAACATTGTCTCCGTCTGGACACGTCAGATTGACACGTCTCGCCTCGATGGCTTGTGCCCAGAGAAGCTAGCGGTCTGGTTCGCCGAGATGGCCTCAATATGGACGAGACTGGCTATGCTATCGGTGCTACGCAGTCCACACGAGCGCTAGCGGTGCTGGAGAAGGAGAAGCTGGCTAGGAAAGGCGCGCCGGGGAGGCAGGAATGGGTCACATCAATTGAGTGCGTGTCTGCCGCTGGTCGAGC
>JAABUH010001948.1_pt1 | contig 21081 bp, 17 predicted proteins | sample 5559121 | NCBI WGS metagenome assembly JAABUH01 (sample SAMN10711871, study PRJNA513364) | rock metagenome | isolation source: Antarctica rocks | place: Antarctica: Victoria Land, Battleship Promontory nord | collected 2015-12-28
TCTTCAGATCAATGACACAGTCCGTGCCTTCCTTTCTGGCCACGATTCGCTGTTTGCTCAACTTTGCCTGCAGTGCTCATTGGACACTCTGAAGCATTGCATGTCCCTTGTACTGCGGTGTGCGCCTATCTACAAACCTTTGTCGCCGATCGCGTCAGCGCACGTCCGAACAAGCCGAACTTGCCGGTTTTCCGGCTTCAGCAGTGCTTTAGTTTTACGGCAGGAAGTCCTCGCTCGATCTCCCCGGTTCAACTTGTTGCCGCATCGTACTCGGACCTCTGCAGTCGCCACGAACCACCCAGGTGAGCCATCATTATTGCACTGTGCTGGGTGAAGTAGTTTGCTGTGATCAATCTGCAGTAGGCATTCTGCGCCAAAGTTGCTGCGGTCTCGATTTCCACCAGCGTGTGTTGCAGGTTCAGTACTTGACGCCAAGCCGCATAGCAACATGACTGCAGAAGTGCCCCCCGCTACTTTGCCCGGCACTCCCCAGGTCGCTTTTTATTCGACGCTTCTGCCTTGGCGATGCTTCGAAGTCGTTTTGGGATCTGACAAATTGAGGCTATTTCATGAGCAAGCATACATATGCTGGGATTGCTAAGTCTGGGTTCTGTTGCTACTGTCTGCAGAACTTTCAAATTGGAGAGGAGAAGCTCATCAGCATGGCCAAGCAGCTTTTTGGCAGTAGCTCTGGGCAAAAAGACCCCAGCGCCCTCTCAGATGATTTCAGATTTGAGTTCCCAATAGTGTCACTGAGCAAGGAGGTGAGCACGTAGTGCCATAAGGAACTGCAACCATGAGACAGTGTGCCATGATGCATGCAGCAGGCCAATTCAGCAGCAGGTGATCAATACAAGTAGGAGCTGTCAGCCAGTCACCAGCAATTCCACTCATTTGTCATGCCCTGCTGCACCTGCGTGATTGCAAATGCCTGCACACTCATTTTGTAATAGTATATGAATTAGCTATCCAATGCATCAAATTGCAAGAGCGCAACAGAGCATGCACATGCACAGCTGCCCATCCTTGGGCTGCTGGTTTTTACTGTGAGCCAATGCCTGCAGGAGTATCTGAAGGCAACAGGCACATTCAATCTTGAGGAAGCATTCCCAAATCTGGCTTCGCATCCCTATCATTGGAGGGTAGACCCCTATGAGCCAAACAGGTAGATGCCTGAGCACCCAGTCTTGCCGTGGAGTCAGCCTGCTCTGCCTTAATAAATGTCAAACAACATGGTTGACAGGATACCCTGCGCAACCAATGCATGCATGCATGCACTTCACGTTTTCCCACTATTGGTGTGTAACGCCCCACATATGTGCAGATGACCTATGTATGCATAGCATGTAGCATATCAGTGGCATAAAACCCCATCAAAACTGCCATTCCTGCCACCAGCAATGCTGACAACCAGTGTTTGATGTCTCTGCAGGGTGTGGTTCACAACAAGGGTGACTGCAACGCATGCAGGTCCCTTGAAGTTTTTTGGCAAGTCCTTCAAAGCCACAAACAAGAAGGTCCTGGGAGCCCCTGAGTGCCTCTCGTACACCTTCAATGAACAAGGCAAATGCACAGGCTTCACAGGAGGTGTGTTTGCTTTTCAACATTGGTGTAATGGGATGCAGCTTGTGCACATGTCATTCATTTACATTGTCAGCACGTGCTGTATATGTTCTACAGCCATGCAACTCCCCTTGTCCTTCAGCTTGCTGAGCCTTGAAGTCATCTTCCACAACAAGGCCAACGATTTAAAAAGTCAAATTTTTGACAGCTTTACTGGCAGAGATCACCTCCTTCAACATGTCAACATGTCAACAGCACAGGAGGGCAGGTGCATGACATGTCACACACACACAAGCACGTTTGTCCAGTATTTAAGCTTCGCTTGTGATAAGTACAGTTGCTGTGCAGGCTACATCATGGACAGACGTGTTGGCAACACCAAGAAGATGGGAGCCCTTTTTGGGATTCTAGCAGCCATTGGTGGCCCCATCCCAGAGCCTGAAACTATTCCATATGCCTTTTTCATTCTTTCCAACAGGCTCAGTGACATCTTCAAAAGTGAGCTTTTGGTGATTGCTTATGCATGTTAGCATCTTGAACCTGTGTTCACAGCAGCTCTACACGGCGGCTTGCTTGATTGTTGCTGCTGCATGGTGTATGTTCGTGTCAACACCACACCATGCATGATCGCAATGAGGTGTTGTATGTGCGCCTTGCATGATGCAGTTACTGTGCACACTTGCTGCGCTTGTTGCTGTTCTTTGTATGTACTGCTTGTGGCGCCAGAAATCATTTTCAGGTCTTAAGTGCGCATTTGTTGACCTTCAAGTGCTTGTCTCTTGCAGCCATCCTTGGGAAGTTAACCTTTGGTATTTTGGGCAAGAAGCAGAAGAAGAATTGAAGTAGCAATGCTCAGTCAAAACGCAAGGCTTGGCTTACCAAGTTGGCAGCTCTTGATGTCTGTGCCGATCTTGATGCTGAACATGAGTTTGAACTCAATCAGCGCCAAATTCCTCAGGAGGTGACTCGATGTCGCACCCCTTGTTCAATTAGCTCTGGGCTGTTGCCTTGGGTGGCACTAGTCAGGCTGTCATGGTCACTCAAAGACTTATGCATTGATGATAAATATGAACTTACAGTTTTCTGGATTTGAATCGGGTTTTATGTGTTGTTCTGCGGCAAGTTGAAGTTTTTTCTGTTGTTTAATCGCTGTTGTGCACTCGTGCAATGCATGACATGGCAGGCATAGGTCGCTGGTGAGGTCGGCATAGGTAGCTGGCATCTGGCTGATGATACTATGTGACATACAATCTGTGTGACAGGTTGTAGCTACAATGTAGCTTGTAACTATAGTCTGTTAGTAGGCTACTCTAAGCATCAACTGTTGCAGCTCTGCCTACTGTCAACGTGACACTCAGCCTGGGCAATGGCGACCAGGCAGCGTTGAATCAAATGCTCCACGCTATGTAGTGTCGCTAGTGCATGCTTGGGTAGTGTCGTGACATGTTAATTAACCGGCCGAACAGAAACGTTTCTGTTTCCGCGGAATTGCAATTCAGACTTGCTTCACCCAATATTACATCAACAGTATGTGTGTGAGGCTTTACAGCGCTTTCCATGCGCCAATGCCTCTGCCAAACCTTGGCAATACAAAAAAAACGTTGACATGAAAAATAACATGAGGAAGAAGATAATAATCTGTGGCTGACAATCGGCCATGGAACAGCATAATTCCTCATCTTACACGAAGCAGCAGATACAGCCAACAATGCAAACACCTGCCTTTCAGCAAGATGTTCAGCAAAAGGGGGGAAAGAAGAGCAAAGCAAGTCTGAAAGCAAAAGCAAAAAGCAAACAAAAGCAAAAAGCTGAATTCCAAAGCAAAAGAAAACCTTGTAAAATCTTGATAGTGTTTGTAAAGCTGCTTCTCCCAGAATGGTAGATGTCTGATGGCACAGGATGAAGACAGCCACCTTGAGCACACAGCCTTGGTCAGCACAAAGCTAGCATGGAAAGCTGCAAAGGACAGCTAACACTCTTTGCACCACTGCATAGATGACAAAGATCAAAATTGACTTAGTGGCCATCTGAGGCCAAGACACCATCTACTGTACATACAGGGGATGTGTGAACAATAATCACACCATAGTCTGCCTCTGTATCTGACTAAACATGAAATTGATGACCTGAGCCACCATTGACTTGCATGATCACAAAGTAATGCAACCCAATCCAGGTGTGCCGTATACTGAAAAGCAAAGCTTAACACAACCTGCTCCTCTTTCACCATTGACTTGAGAGCAAAACACTGCTGAGACCTGATCCACATCTGCCATGGACGTACTAGCTACAAGCAAAAGGGCTGCTGCAACTTAGTCTGAAGTATGTTGCCTTCCAAAACAACAGCGCCAGGGCTTTGCAGCTGTGGCCGCCGTCTTGTTCCACCCAGCCTTGATCATGTTGACTGTCGCCTGCCTCATCTTTTTGGCCGTGCCAACCTCGGGCTGCTGCAGACAGTGGAGCAAGGCACTTGGTGCAGAGGCACAAAACAAACTGGAGATGATTTCAGCGCTGCTGAACAGAATGGAGCAGGATGTAAATGCCATCAACAAAGTCAGCATTGGTGATGATGTCAATTTGTGTGCTGTACAACATCCAGCAGTCACTTGTACCAGAACAGGGAGGGGCACTAGCAGTTGCATCAGGAGTCAGGCGGACTAGGCATGCGCAGCTAAGGTTGTGCTCCCATCCTGCAGGATTGGCAGGGGGGGCATCATTCACTCACAGGGTGTGCCTCATGACGTTTAAACACAACAGGCGCAACCCACAACATGTGTTGCATCAGTGTGAGGGAATGATGAGCAAAGCCCACCTGAGCATCAGGTGAGCTGGCAGCAGCAGCAGACTGCTTCGCCTTGACTCTCACCCGACCACTTACTAACGCTGTTCTGCTGTCTAACCGGCCAGCTTGGGAGAACTCTGCCTTCCCTTCTACCCCATTGCCGTCCTGGCTACGTGCACTCAGCTGCACCTTGCTATCTTGGACAGGTGTGCTGTGTGTCCCTCTGTCACCCACCACAGCACGGCTTGCTTGACTCTCAGCATGCAGAGAGATTTTGCCGCCAGAGGACACATCAAGCTTGCCTCCAGCTGCATGTTTGCTGCCATTGTGGCTGGCAGTGTCTGCGTCTAGTTCTGGTGGGATGGAGAGTCCCTGGATGCGTTGCTGCAGACTTGAGACATACTCATGAGGCAGCTGCACGGTAGGTGGCACGCTGATGCCGTGAATGCGGCTCTGCAGGTCTGCAGGAGACTTGCTGAGGTGCTGCCCAGTGGTGACACCTTGCATGTCATAAGACGGCTGCAATCCATCACCAAATGAGCCGCCTGCGCTGCTCTGCGTCTATGTTTGAGGCCACTGACCTGATGCCATGGACATCCCACCAGATGCTGTTCCAGCGTGATGCTTGGGCTGCAGCGTGCTGGAATCCACATTTGGCTGCACACTCAGCAAATCCAGTGACGCCAGTGCCGCAAAAGCTGAGGGGCGCTGAGCAGGATCTGGGTGAAGAAGATCACAGATGAAGGCCGCCAGTGCAGCACTGGCGCTTTTCAGCAAGGCACTTGAGCAGTCGCCTTTGCTCTTCTTCATCTGCCATTTTGCCAGGTATCCCTACTGCTGCAACAGGCAGCCTGTGCCCTTCTTCTCTGCTTGGGGAAGAATGAGCAGGGGAGCGCAGGATGGCAGGAATCAGCTCCTCTTCTTCCTCCTTGCCAGCAGAGGAAGAAGAAGATGGAGCCAGGACCTGTCTGGAGGAGCCCTTGCCAGAGAAGGGCTTGTGGCCAGCGGCCATGAAGTAGAGGAGGCTGCCCAGGCTCCACACATCTCCTGCTGCCGTGCTGCTCTGTGCAGGCGTCATGCCTGCCTGCCATGCCGCCAGCACCTCTGGTGCAATGTCATTGCTGCCATCACCAGACGCGCTCAAATTTCCTGCAGGAACATTCACCCTAACGCTCCAAACTAACAAGTCAACAGGAGAAGAACATAGACATGTCATACACTGATGTTGGGGTCTTGAAGCCTGATGCATCTATCCATATGGCTTGATTTCATTGCAAAGCTTATTGCAGAGTTTGAGGTTTGGTTGATGAAGAATGACAGCTGGACCGCAATTACATGACAGCATCTTGTACTTCCAGCTTGTACTACCACCAGACAAGAGTGGACCAAGACATCCATCTTTGCATTGCATGTTTGGAGTCAACAGACAACACTCTGACACCTGACAAAATAACATTTTTGTTTTTGTTCAAGTAATATCTGCAGATAGCCGACTGTGGACAAAATGATGATTTGACCCTTCAAACGCAAACAGGCTTGCCTTCAGTGAGGTCCAACAGGAAGGTGGCAGGCTCCACCAAGACCCTCTCCGGCGCAATAGCACCCAGATAGTGCTGTTCAGCATGACAATCCCTCGACGTCTGCAAAGCACAGCAGCAGAGGCATCTCATGATCCAGCTAATGAGCCAGCTATACATTATAACAGGCTGTCAATGCAAGACAGCTGTGGGTAAGACAATGCTGCTGCCATGGGGCACAAAGGAGAGGGGGTGGGGGTGGGGGGAGGATGGGAAAGGACAAGGGAGACCTGATGGAACGTTGCGACTGACACGACACGAGTATGTAGGTTCTGAAGCAATTGTACTGATCACACAGCTCTACATGCTCCTAAAGAGCCCATGCAAGCTCAAAAGCACAAAATTTAGGTCTCGCCAAGTCAACTATGACAATGACAGCAGTCATCTCACGTCGACAAAGACAAAACACAAAGAAGAGTTGTACCTGTAAGAGCCTGCTGGCAACCCTCTTGAGCATCATGTCCAGCTCTTGAGGCTGCAGCCTCGCTCTTTCATCTCCTGGAGCACCCAGTCTTGCAACGACTGGACATGCCCACTAGGCAACCTGAGCGCAGATCCCACAATTCCTCAGCAACAGTCAACCCTACCAGTCTGCCAGTCATATGTAAATTTTTGGTGATGGTCACGGTGAAGATATTGGTGATGCAACCTCAGCAAGCAGAGTATGCCTTGACTCTCACATACCCTGTAGCGCATTGTGCACACTGCAGTACATATACACAGTGCACTGGCAACATGCATATGCTGTTGGTAATTTGGTATGTATACACCAATGCACACTGCTGTTTCATGCTGCTTGAGACTTGAGCCAAGCTCTAATGGCGTTGCATTGACAGTCTTAGTTTACGGATGACCAAGTCTGCAATGATGAGGGCAACACAAGCAAGGGATTCATGCATCAAACAAATGAAATGCTGCAGCAGCAATGCAGATCACACACAAGGGCATGTGTGTGTGCGTTACCTGAGTAGTGCACCCCCTTTCGGTAGGCGTACTGACTTGGCAGCTGTCCCTCTGTGTCATCAGCAACAACAGCACTGTTGATCTGCTGTACCACCCTGTCAGTGCCAGCTGCAGTGCATCCAGGCCCGCACACACGCACCTGCTTGATCAGGCACTCATGCCAGCTGGTCACATGGTCTAGTGTGACTGCTTGCCAGCCCCTGCACATAGCATAAACTTCACAAAGGTGGATCTTTAGCATTGCGTGATGGTGAAGTACGCCAGCTTTCACATCTGCTGATGGTGCAGCCAGTGACGTGATGCCGGTGACCAATGTCGATGACTGGGCCAGGCTGATGACAGGCATGCAAGTCAAGCTACTAGAGCACATGGCAGCAGATGCTTTACAGAAGCAGCAGCAAAACATGCATGATGCTATTGGATGCCACCTTGACACAAGTTACCTGGTTTGCTGCCACAGCTGATTGCATTGTTGCAAAAGTAGTACATGAACATGTTGCACGTGTGAATATTCATACTGGCCCAGCGATGATATATATGTACACATGTGGGTACATGGTCCATGTAGGTGCGCATGTGCACCATTGACAGCCAGGGAATAGGAGAAGGACTCAGGAGCAGACCTGTAAATCATCCCTCCAGCAGTCTCACAAAAGGCGCGTCCTGGTCGCAGTGCACAGCATTCAGTCCTGGCACTGGTACCATGCGAGCCAAATCCACTGGTGCCACAGAACCTGGTACAGGCACCGGGGCCATGGGAGGGGGCTGCTGCAGGGTGCCCTCACCCAGGGCTACTTGCTGACTCTGTGCCATGTCTGGGCTTGACAGAAGCATGGTGGGTGTGCCCTGCAGGTATGGGTGGCTCAGCAGGTGGGAGCCCTGGTGCACGCGCTGCTCTGGGTCCAACGTCACAAGCAGCTGCACAAACTCCACGAAGGCTGCATCCTGGGTTGACTGCAGCAGCTTCTGCCAGACACTGAAACCCTAAATAACAACTGGAAACAGCATCATCTGGAAAAAGCAACCAAACCAGGACTGTTTTAACAACATCCAGATGACATGCAAGACACATCCAGGTCACCTGAGGTGCCGGCAGCCATGAGGCCACCCAGAGCTGTCTTGCAGATCATCTACATGATGTTGACAGGCTTTGCATGGTGCCACGCTACCCTGTGTTGATGCATTTGCATGCATGTTACTCAGCGCCTGCATGTTAAAACAGCTGGCAGTCACATGTTGTTCAGCATCGCAAACATCCACACTAAGATGTTTGCAATCAAATCTACTGCCAACCTTGCAGAGTTTCTACATGTGCAGCACTACAGCAATGCGCGCCTCTGACGTAGACTACAGGGAGTTGGACCTAAGCTCGGCAGTAATGCTAGTCAGAGGTGCTTGCATTTAGATTGCAACAGTGGAAGCCCATCATGGGTGTTGCAGGCACAATATACAAGACAAATCCTACAACATTGGTGGATCTGGGCATCACTAAACACCAATCATTGGGAACACTGAGAAAGTTACACATACATGCCATATCTTGCCTGCACAACATCATAAAAGAAAGAAGATACCTTGAAAGGTTTCAAAGACATACAAAAGACCATAAGGGCCATACACGAAATGCCAGTTGCAGTGTCACAGCACGTCGGGGGCAATGATAGGTCCCCCCCTCCCCTTCTTCCCTGACCTGTCACTCAAATGGCTGAGAGGCCAAGGGAAGCTTGGGCCCAACTCGGGATCATCTCAAGCTTCTCTTTATTGAACGCCTAACGGCGTCGTCTTTTCTTATTTCTTTTCCCAAGCCCATCATAGCCAGCTGCTTGGCAACCTGCTAGCACCGCAGCTACCATAAACAGTATGCCATGCATGGACCGGAAAAGGGTACTGACAAGACCCTTTGACAACACCCTTTCCCTGTGCTCGCACATGCACGGCATATCCACCAGCTATGATAGTCACAGAACAGCAGCTGCATAGCGGCCAATTTAATGTCGTGGGTTGTTGTGACTACGGTAGCAGCTGCAAGGGCAGCCTGCTGGATTGCAAAGCTCGCTGCTTCCAGCTGAGAGACCCTTCTGCTTTGAGCACAATTAGCAGCTAATAGTGATGTACGACTTACCAGGTTAGTAATGGTGGGGTCCAGCTTGCTGCTGACAGCAGAAGCAGCTTCTTCTTTGCCTTCCAGCTCTTCTCCTTCATCATCCAGGTATATGCTAGTGGCGGGGTCATCAACAGGGCTGGGCATGCGACGGCCCCACTTGCGCCCTGCCTGCCTGATGGGCTGGATCAGGGTCAGGGCTTCCCTGGAAGAGATGTGCCTTATGGCTGACATCTCATCATCTTCTTCATCAGAGACCTGCAGAAACAGAATATCATCTGGCTGAAGCAGGTTCCCTGACAAGGGAAACATGTGCCCCTGCCTAGTGGGCCAAAGGGGAGCCCAGGTCAGCACGGCGCTGGCAGACAGAAGCAACACATGTCAGAAACACATTACCATCATGCTGTACGTATATGTAACTCAAGTTCCTTGTAGGACTCATTGATTACTATGTGCCTAGGAACATTATAATGGGCATACATAATTTATTTAAGACCAGCCCAGCGCACTGGGTGAGACACAGCCAGCATCAGGATCTTGGAAGAACAGTGGAAAGAAGCGGTGCATTTCCTGTGGCAGGTTCCCAGATGATGTTGTTTCGAAATCAACAATTGACAACAACCAGATCAGGATTGTCGTAACATCATCCAGATGACCTGCAAGACAGCTCCCAGTTACCTGAGGTGCCGGCAATTCTGAGGCCACCCAGAGCTGTCTTGCAGATCATCTACAGGCTTGTACAGGCTGTTGACAGGCTTTGCGTTGCGCCACGCTACCCTGTGCTGATGCACTTGCAAGCATGTTACTCAGATGTTACTCAGATGCACTCAGATGCATGTTACTCAGATGTTACTCAGATGCACTTGCAAGCATATTACTCAGCGCCTGCAAGGTACAGCTGCCAGTCACCTGTTGTTGAGCCTTGCAAACCTGCACACTAGGATGATTGCAACCAAATCAATTGCCAACTTTGCAGAGTTCCTACACATGCGGCACTACGGCAGTGCGTGCGTCTGACGTGGACGACAGGCAGTCAGAACCAAGTTCTGCAGAAATGGAAGTCAGAAGTGCTTGCATTTAGATAGCAGCAGAGGAACCACATCTTAGCCAGCTACTTGGCAACCTGCTGTAGCTACCATAAACGGTGTGCCATGCACGCACAGGGAGAAGGGGTTGACAAGAGGTACTACGTGTGACCATTGTCAACACTCTCTCCCTGTGCGCGCTTGGCATATCTGTTATCACAAAGGGTCTCCCTGCAGGCCACGGCCCTGGCAAACGGGTCCAGGCCTGCAGTCAAACTCTGCATGATGTTACATATATGCCCTGCGTGCAGCAACAATGTCAGACTTGACTTTGTATGGCTCATGACACATACTGTGCAAGTAATGGGTGTACTTACATTGCATAACAAGTGTGTACCTAGTTGGCATGTTATGCACTGTTGCTGTTTTGTGATAGCAGACTGTCTGTGACAGCAGCAAAGGCAGGACTAGCTGCCACAGTGTGCTTAAACGTGTCAATCAGTACATTTCAAGCACACTATAGCGTATAGTGTGGTTGACCAACGTTGAGCACAGAACTCCTTGGATAGCCTCATGGCCTGGGCACTTCAAACATGGATCTATGCTCAACCATAGTATATACTATGTGCATGGTATACACATGTGGACATGGACAGCTGGCTGAAGGCAGCACAGATCACAGATATAGTATCTTACACTTAATGACTTGATTTTGTATGCAAGGGCGCTCTCTCAGCAAGTCTGTTCAAACAGATATATGCAAGGCTGGAGTAGTGTGTATGGTGCACATGTGCAGCATAGCAATGCTCTCAATACCATTGCATACTTGGGCAGAAGGCGGACAACAGATCTGTAGAGATGCCAGCCTAACCTCTTCAGCACCCTTCAGCTTGGGTCAGGTTGCACCCACACAACATTGGGTTTGAGTTGGGTTGGGTTGGGTTGCAACTCTTTCAATGCACTGCTACCTGCGCTGTCTTGCAGCAGATGCCAAGGCAACGCTGATCACTGCAGTGCTGAGCTAAGTGGTGGTACATTGAGCTAGCTGATCATTGATCACTGCGCAGCAGATGTGGATGTACGGCTTGCTGCCAGGTACAGCTAAATAGTCTGAAGCCTAACTAGGCAGCTGCAGATCTAGAACTGAGGAAGGCTGCAGCCTTACATCAGCTGTTGAGTGTAGAGCGGTCAGCTAGCTGGTCTGCATACAACAGTTGATGTAAGCGTGTTGGGGCAACCCAACAGCTCAAGAAAAGCAGAGTTTCCAGCCTGATCAGCCTTCATGAAGCATGGCACTGGATGCTTACGTATTTCAAAGGGCACAAAGGGAGTATCTTTGACATACATGAGTGTCCAGGACCAGCAGGAGCAGTCAGGCTTTCTTTTTGAAATACCACAAAGCGATGTATGTGCCTTGGCGTACTTCTGAACCAGGAACAGAAAAAAAGGTCTCTACGCCTCTCACGATACCTCTCAGCAATCATAATTGGGAGCCTCCTAAGGCAGCCGCCTGTAGCTAAGACCATAGGTCCTAGCCCAAATGGAAAAGAAAAAGCCCAAGTATATGGTGGATCAGGCCTATCCTCTTTGGTCTTGTCTATTTTGTCCTTCTCTAACACTCTTTTATGTGTAAGAATCTTATGAAGTGTCAAAACAGAAGGTTTGTGCGCTTCTGAATCAGCTATGTCGCGTCTGACAATGAAAGTGAGTGACTCACCAACAAACACATTCTACCAATTTCCTACCTAGTGCACTTGATTACAGCCACTGTACAGACATGAAAACTGCCTAAACTGCCTAGCACAGTTGAGGCATCTCAAGCACTGTCTTGTTGTGCACCATCATGATCAAGACAATCTATTGCACACTCTTCAGCACTTGAGTGGGAGCTGCCAGGTGCCCAACAACTCGCATGTCATAAACACACAGGTTGAGAGGAACTCCTGTAGGCAATCTGCCCTGGCATTACCCGCTGTAGAGGCTGAGATTCAGTGAAGAAGTGTGGAGAGGTGTCGCACAAGGCGTCATCAGCATGTGCATGCAGACTCATCAGTCTCGAGACATGGGGTGCTCTGAGGCTCCCTGCACAGCATGTGTAGGTCCTCATGTGCTGAGCAGGCAGTCACAGAACACTTTGGAGTGATTGAGACTCACATGTCTGCGAAAGCTTTCAAAGGTGTGTCATTATTCTTGCGACCTGATAGTGTGTGCGTCATCAATTTTGCCCTGCACTGCCAGCTGTCACAGAGCAACGTGTCACAAATGCAGCATGGACTGCAAAGACCGTCCAGATACAGCTTCCTGCTGCCCTGCTGACAAAAGCAAGGCTGGTAGAGCAACTAATTGGTAGCTATTTGACAAGGGACATTTGATCAATGCTGAGCACATTAGGGACCCAGTGGTGTTGCTGGGCATTGCAAGGGCAAAGGCTTTTGCATGCCCAGTGAATGAACAGCCTGCTGTTGATTGAAGTGAAATACATTGCGCTGGGTTTATTATTATTCTGTCTGCATGATGGTGCAGTCACTGAGTGTACACACACGGTGTACGTTGCAGCGTATACTACAATGCCTGTAGACACGAGCACAGAGCGCCCCTTTATGAGCACTGCGGCCATTGTTGCTGTCTACAGCAGCCCAGCTGCAGTTGTGGTAGCCAATGCTGGTCATGTCTTGGCTGTTGTTGTTGAGCATGGTGGAGAGGTTAATTATACTGTCCTTATTGCATCAGAGCCTGACTGGGCAGAGGTGTTGCTTGCGCTGCCAGTCAGCTCAAGTTTTGTCACGATTTCATGAAGGACCCTGTGTGGGCAGCTACAGCTGTGCAGGCCAAGAATATGTTCAGCGGCCGCTGATGAGTTTGCAGCTGAGTCTCGGGTCAGCAGCCTGAGTATGCGGCATGCATGCAGAGTCAGCACAAGTTTTCAGTGTTGCATATGCTCACTAAGCACTTGTGCTGACTCTGCAGCAAGGTTTGACTGCAAGTACTCCACGCACTCAGACAATAGCAGCACCTGCTGTATACAGGACCTACGTAGCAGCTAACGTTCAGCAAACTACCAAGTAAGTAAGCCTGTGCTGTTTGCAAAATCTGAAGACTCGACACAAGTTCAAGAGCAACATCAAACAATGTGACAGCAACAAAAGCTGCGTGGAGCCAGGCATGTTTGCTGCAGCCGGCTGTTGCGTCAGCAGACCTGGGCAGCCTAGTCTGCAGGCTGGGCTTCTCAATCTTGCTGACGTGACTGCCAGCTGCAGATTGAGTGCGCTGCATGCGGACTGGATGCGCAACCGCATCTTCACTTCTTGTGAGAGCCCGCTGATGGTGTGACAACATACTTCGTGTGTATCAAATGCGTCAGGACATATCAAGATTGAGATGAGATGTGAACAGCATCCGCCCACTGCCTACTTGTAATTTACGCAGTGATACAGCAGCCAATACCATATAGTATCACTACAATACAATATAGTATGGTCACCAGGGTCAACCTAGGACTGTTTTGGGACTTGGTTGGGACAAAGTCGTATTTTATGATGTCCGTGAGTGTTATACACTTTGGAGTCAAACCAGTACAGTTGTGGGGCTCCAAAGGTTGTTCGAGAAGCCTGTCTGGAGGCAACCAATCCAGTCAGGTTCAGATCAGATCAGGGTCATGATCAGGTTAAGGTTATGACTTACTTCACACATACCTGATGCCTGTTGCCTAAGCAAGCATTTTGACTGTTACTACCTTCATTGTCATCATCTTCATTATCGTTATTATATGATTATGATTATGATTATTGTATTTCCATTGGGTTTTTGTTAATTCTGTTGTTTCTAGTATACTCAAAATTGTTGTTGTATATGATGCTAGTCAAGAAAGCCAAACCATATGGTTTCTGACCCCTCGGATGCGCGTGCTGAGCCTCTGTCTATGCAGACCTCACAAGCCAAGCTGCAGTGGCAGCAAGAGATTCTCATCCCACATGTGCATAAGGTCTGACAAAGCATTTATGGGCGGGCTGAGAGCTGCATGAACAGCCCTGGACTTGGTTTTACGATTCCAGCTGATGACTCATGACCTCAGTCTATTAGCAGCATTGCCAAAGGAGATGCATGCTCACTGAGGTGCATCTCCTTCCTCAATGCCGCTAGTAAATTCATGGCATTTTATGCTTGAAACCAAACCAATAACGGGTCAGTCCGGACAAAGGCTTGCCCTGGTAAGCCTGGACTACTCATATGGCAAGCTGGGCATGTGACATGGCTTGCCACTGCAAGCGTTCACGCTTGTGCTTGCATTGGTATTGGAGGCAATCACACGTTATGTCTATGAAGTCACCCGTTGTTGTTGATCACATGTGCCCCTGCACGGCTTTGTTGCCCACATGTGATCAAGAACACCTGCCTATGCATTTGTGAGCATTGCAGTGTCCAAAAAATGCTGCAGAATTCAAAGAGCTTTTGATCCTTGTGCCCATTACACAAATGCAGTGACATGCACATGCGGGGAAGACTCTTGACGTGTTTGACACATGACTGAATGACATGCAAGGAGTGCCTTGGATCATGGTGAAAACAGATGGATGAGCGTGGGGCTGGCACACACGCACGAATGCCAGCCTGTTCACATCCTGGCAGACATGCAGAAACCCCAGCTGCAGCCTGATTACATTCAATACATGGTTGCACCAATCAGCACCAGATGCAGAACAGGGAGCTATAGGTTGCTGTTCAGTGTCTGCTTCTGACAGCTGCAACCGGTAGGCGCAATCAGTCTGTTGCTGATACAGCCTCTGAGGCTAGGCGAGCATGCCACACATCGGCTATTTCACAGTCTGGCACTATGATCACACGATGCGCATGCTCTGGGTGATGATCAAGTCTGCCCCTGGCAGCGCCCAGGCTGCCAGTGCATTAGTTTGAGCAGGAATGCACGCAGATCGTGCGTCTATGTTCTGGTTTACTGTCGACGCCCTGTCAGACATGCAACATCTTGGCTTACCTTTCAAGAAGGTGTAGAAGGGGAAGCAGCAGTCAGGCAGCCAACCTCCTTGCAGGCCGTATATTGGGCTCCCCTGGGTCACCCCTGTCTTACCCTGGCACCACCCCCTTGGGGTAACTATCACAATTGCAAGGTATTTGGCCCCCCCAGGCCCAACCAATACACACCCTGCAGCAGCAAACACTGATGGCACCATTTGCGCAAGACCTTGAATGTGGGCACACCAACTCATGAGATCAGAGCCTCAGGCTGGCCGCTTCTTTGCTGCAGAGCCAGCATACTTGCCTGAGCCTTAGCTTCAGCAATAAGTTAAGCTAACTGCAGAAGAGTGTCACAGAGTTGATGAAATGCCTTCACCTTTGCAGCTGCACACTTGCTAGTCTCAAGGGACAACACACCTGCTGTGCAGAGAGCTCTAGAGCCAAGCTGTCATTTCCATAACTGGTAGAAAAGAAAAGAAAAGACTACACCTTTCGGCGTCAATTTAATGAGAAGCCAAGTATTATACTGGGCTGCCCAGGCTAACTGGTAAGTCTATAGGAGCTGATGATGCGCCATTAAGTCTCAGATACTAATGCCATTATGTACATACAGAGTCACAGAGTGTCAGCCAGCATGTCCTAACTGCTGCGGCAGCTGCAGAGGCCAGCCAGTCACGGATCCAGAATTTTATCAGTCCATACTGGTGTTACAGCAAGATTGATCGGGCGGTGATGCAGCAGGACCCTATGGTCTTGAGCAAGACATCTGAAACACTTCACTACGCAGCCTGCTTTAAATGTGCAAGAAGCTGCAGCCAATGGCTTTCCTGCACCGCTAAGCTTTTGATCCATAAAAAATAATAAAAAGGATCCTTGCGCTGACTTACATCAGTCTGTGCCCTAGTCTGTGCCCTGTGAAAACGGAAAATTGTAAATACACAACACAAGTTTTGCTTGCAATGTCAAGCAATGCACCAACCAAATCGCTGTAGAGCCAGCTGGCTGCTTCATGGCATGACTCAAGGCATGAATCCTGGCATTACTCATAGCTTGACTCATGGCATGACTCATGGCATACATATTTCTGCTGAAGGCTAATACATCAGGAAATATCACAACACCTATCACTCCAAAAGACAAGCTAAGGTTCTCTTCCTGTACTCTCAGCTGCAGGGAGAGCCTTGATTTGTCACTCTCAGCATTCCAGCACTGCAGAACAAATCTAAGCTGCAGCTGCAGTCAGTACTCAACTACAAATCTGCACGTAGTACTAGTCTGCTTTGTTGAGATCACAGACCTGCAGGCTTTTGCCTAGGCTTCTCTTCTTGCATGTCATGCTGGTCATTGACCAGCAGCCGCAGCTTTGATAAGCACCACAAAAGCCGACAAGCGACTTCAGAATGGCTTCTCATCTAGGTGGTGGTGTGACGTTAAACATCAGGCATGAATGTGACATCATTCAGTCTGCAAAAGCCTGCAAAAAGCAGGGCTGGGAGTGTTTTGGCTGCCATTGGTAAGGGCAACACAGAGGTTGTGGACGCTACCCCTGCAGCACCAGAGCAAGCAGCAGCAGCAGCAGCAGCAGCAGCAGCAGCAGCAGCAGCAGCAGCAGCAGCAGCAACAACAGCAACAGCGGCAGCATCATCATAGCTAGCTGCCAAACTCACGCCAGTGGAGTTTGGCTCCTCAGAGGCGCATGCTAAGCCGGTCTCAAATGTTGAAGAAGCAGCGAACATGCCCACACTCTAGGTTTGTCATGACAGGCCTTGTGTGTGCATGCTGACAGCTTCTTCAATAGCCCTTTTGCCAAATACTGGGCAGCTGCCGGGCAGCAGAGCCACCACGTGTGCTGTCAGGACTGTCAGCACTCTGTCAGGACAGCACCTGCTGTGGAAGCTAAGGTCGCAACAACCTCAAATAGACATAAGAATTGTCAACGCTGTCATTAAAGATTTTCCAAGTTATTCTTCAGACAAAAGGTTTGGCTCAAGTGTTGAGTTGCTCGAGAAATCAGATATTGCCAAATATGTTGAAATACACAAAAAATTCGGGGGATTATTGCTTTGCACTTTGCGATGGGTATGATGAGTGTTTTGTACATTGGACAACGCATCATGAACTTCTGCACACTTTCATGTGTCAAGATCACATGTATGATGTGAGGCCCCCTGCACCTCTTTGTGATGCACACGGTCAGTCTGCAGGAGCTGATCTTGCATCATCAGCACTGACATGCTGTGCTGCGAGCTGTCTCAGAGCAGCATGTCACATCTGCTGCAGCAGCTGTAAAATTTGTCCAGTCACAACCACTGGGTCAAACACTTGGGAGACATGTTTGACCCAATGGTGTTGCTGGGCACTGCCAAGTCTGCGCCACAGGCATGCTTTGCATGCATGCATGTCCAGCAAAGGCGGCGTAATATCCAGCAAGCAGTGTCCCTGCAGGAGAGCATTATGTCAGACAAAAGTCACAAAACAGCAATGAACAGTCTTGACATGTCATCCTATGCGTACTGATCCGATCAGGATGCAGACATGACTTGACCATGATCTTGCACATTGCCTGATCTCAGCACAGATTGTGCAGGCTCTGACATCTCTGTGCTGCTGATATGATTACCAGCTGGTCATGTGATGTGATGCATGATGACCATCTAGATGAGCAGCTTGTCGAAATGGCTTGTGACTGCCTTGCAATACCCATGCAAGTTGCTGTGTGCAGCATATTTATATCACCTTGCCGCCATTATGCCCTTGATCCAGCCAAGTAGTTGCGCTGGAATGCTGCCATTACCAGATCTGTAAAGACACAAGTCAGGTTTGTAGAGGTGTATTGGCAGCTGGGCTAAAGGCCCACTGCAGCCAGGGCTTCTGCTTGGAGTCAGCCTGCGCGCATTGTTACCGCTGCACAAGCAATCACACGCAAAAAAGCGCTGACATCAGTGTGTGCAGTCATGTGGTCACACATCAGCTGTGTTTGCAACAACACATATGAAATCATATGTATTGTTGCAAGCACAGTTAATGTGCGACAACTGACCAACCTTCTCACGTGAATGTAGCGAACGTCTAGTGTGCATGTGCTTCTTGACAGCAGAGTATACACCATGCTGACAGGCAAACAAAGCAGGCAGGCACACAGCAGAAGCAGTAACAGCCTTGTCTTGACGGCAGAGGGGACTGATTGAGAAATAGGCGCACAAGGACTCGCCCATGAAGCCTCTGGTTTATACATCTCCATCTGCCAAACAGGTGAAGAAACGCAATTTTGTTACATCCAGCTGAAAAGATGGAGCTGACTTGAAGCTTGTGGCTCTGTGCATCAGCAAAAGCTTCTGCTGATGCGCCGAGATACAAGCTTCAAGCAAGCTCTCAAGGGCTGAACTGAACACAAGGTTGCTTTATTATGTAGGACCAATTGTAATCAAAGGATCTCAGGATTTGTCTTCGTCACATTGATTGATGAAACAAATGAACACACGTGTAAGCTCACCACGAAAAAAAACTCGTGCAGCTGTTGCTCTCAGACAGCATAGCTGATGACTAGCTGTCATGTTCATCCAATGCTAAGAATGGCAACTCTGCCTTGACTAAGCGCAATTGCGCAAGAACAGGTTCATGGTTTGCGGAACATGCCAAGCAAAGTGATCAACGCATCACACTTGTGATGTAGCATATCTGTGACGGCATTCTGGACATACATGATCATGATATAATACTGTGTCATGCAACAATCAAGCTGCTGCTGAATGTCACCTCAAGTTCCCTTGGCTTATAACCTGCTTGATCCTGCCTTGGCAGGCCATACTGATAACCCATGCATAAATTGCCCAAGAACAACACATATGCAGTCAGCTGCAGCTCACGTCCATTGTAGTGTTCAGCTGTACTCCACAGGGATAGCCGTTTCAGATAAACACAAGTTGATTGTTCACAGGTCACAGCAGGGACTGAATCAGCGATCCAGGAATCTGGAATAACAACTGGCCCGCTGGCATGCACGTCAGACAGACTCAATGCATGCCAGCAGTGCTGAAATCTGTCGTCTTGCGGTGTAGGACACAGTGTGACATGATCAGGATGTTACAGTTGTCCTTGATGTGGCAGCTTGTGGCATGACACTGCCACACTGCTTCTAGTCATTGCAGCCTTGAGGCAGCACAGTGGCTATAGAGTCATGTGGGAGTGGCGTACCACATGCAGGTACGTACAGAAAGAGTCTACCTAGGCTAGCAGGATGCCAAGCGTAGAACAGGCCGCAAAGTGCCTGTAGTAGTTGGCCAAAAGCGCTCTCAGATACAGCTGGAGTCAATCAAATGAAGCACTTGCGGGCTCACTGTCTTAGTTTGAAGTAGTTTGACCGGCTCAGTATTGCAGTAGCATATATAGGGCTGAGAGTTGTCTTTCATTTTGTTTGATTGGCCATGCCTTGAAACTATGACAAGAAGATGACATGCTGGGTCGAAGCACGCATGGCATTTTTAATCAAAGCATGCGTACAGCAACAAAGCAAGACATCACTTGACATGTCTTGAGATATAGTCAAGGAAGTCAGGGGCCATGTGACTTTTGCAAAGACAGCTTGCATTTGCCAGCTGATAGCTGTCCGCCATACTGAGGGTGAAAGCCTGGTAGCTCCTACTGCAATCACCTATTGCTCACAAACCCACGTGTGGCAAAGTGTCTCAGTAGCTGAACACAATGTGCCTGCTGCAGGTATTGTATTGTAAATGCAAGCATGCAGGGAATGACTGGTTAGTGACAGCAGCTGCTTGGCTGCTGTGTAGCAAATCCCTCGACAATTGCAAACACAGCTCATGCCAATAGTTGATGTGGCCTTTGAGCTTGTCAGCTAGACTGCCACAGCAGACTTCAGGGTCTTACTTTGGATTCCATGCAACCAGCACTTAAATTCATGATGCTGCAGCTAATCATCATGTGCACCCAATGTGGCATACCACTCCAGATGGATGCTGAACCACTGCAGCCAACTTTGTTGGCAACACATTGGCTATAGCATTTTTCAAGAGTGGCGCGCCAGCATGCAAGGATAGCGCAGCAGCATCATGGAGAGGCAGCCTGTACGATGCTTCTTGTATCGGGTAACTATTTGTGTCATAAGCAATCTTTGGACATAGCTTGGTCTTGGTGACATGTCAAGTAACCGGTGCTTGACATGAATTAAGTAGTTGACCTAAAGTGTAAGCAAAATTGACAAAATTGACCACCAACATCGTTTGACCAGCTGGCTGGCTCATGTCTGTCAAGCTGACATTGAAGCTTGACTCACATTGTAGTTGTAGATACATGCTTCATGAGCTATCTGATTGCCGTGCTTTAATGTCCATTTTTGCTGTCAAGCTTCAGGATTGTAAGCACAGAGTGATGCAACAGTCATGATTTGTCTCATCGTGATGCAGTCAGATATTGTTGGCTGGGTATTGGTGCCGAATCTTAGTTAGCTCATCACACTAATCGTGCTGACTTGGAAGTGTGTTGTCTGACACAGACCCAGACTATTGACTAAATCATGACAGCACAAAAGTCAGCATCAGCTTCAGAAAAAACGCACAGCCAACAGAAGCAGCGTTTTCACGGTGCTGGTGAGGAGTTGCGCCATGTTGACGGGTGACTCAATCACAAGCAAGGTACGCCTGGGACCATTGTAACAGCAGCTGCAGATAGATCTGCATGGGGTCGGCACACATGCAAGATTGCCAGCCTGGCTATGCCCAACACATGTAAGCATGCTAGTTACAATCTATATGTCTCTATTCAGTATCATCTTCTGATAGCAGCCTGTTAGTAAAGGGCAGGCTTGGATACATTCAAGTTTGAGCTTATGCGTAAGCCGGGTGCCAGACATTTGTAGCAATTGTTTGCTAGCTCTTGTCTAGCCCTGGTGACCTGGTGCATGTTCATTTAGAAGTCTGCTCACAGTGGCGCCCAAATTGCAATTGAGCTAGCTAATGATAGATGCAGTGAGCGTGTCTTGTGACTGTATGTTGTGTGACAGTCACTGCTCCGCCAGACATGCAGCTGTAGCCATATGGCTCACCAGTCAAGGCGCACAAGGTTGGACTGTCAGCCAGCCAGCTT
>JAABUH010001949.1_pt1 | contig 21076 bp, 27 predicted proteins | sample 5559121 | NCBI WGS metagenome assembly JAABUH01 (sample SAMN10711871, study PRJNA513364) | rock metagenome | isolation source: Antarctica rocks | place: Antarctica: Victoria Land, Battleship Promontory nord | collected 2015-12-28
TGCATATGAACCTGGTTATTCAACAATACCACCCTCTCTGCCCATCTCTTCTCATTTTTCCTTCACTGTTCATGTGGCGCAAAAGTACCCACCGGTCGATGTCGTCTGGTCAAAGGAGGCTGAAAGTAGATATGTGCGATCAGTTGGGTGATACTGATAAAAGTGGTGTATCCTTTCATCGAAGCTCTCAAGAACTTCTGAGCTGCTATGCGATTTGAGGGAGACTGGAAGATCATCCTCGTATTCTGCCCTCTTCCTTCACACGCTTTCAATCACTACCACCAAACACAACAATTGACGAGTCTCAAGAGATGCGTCTTTCCAGCAGGTCAATCAGCATGACATCCACTTGCAATCATCCGCATCTGAGTCCGGGCACGGACCAAGCCTCGAATCCCTTGTCGTTTCAGTACTCCAAAGGCGGCGACGCAAAACTCATCTGGCTCAGCAATGTTCTCGACAAGACGAACCCACTTTACGACAGTCTGCATCAATCCCTTGACAAGATGGATGATGGTTGGCTGGACGCCGAGCTTCCAGCGGCCAAAAGGTCGGTGCAATCATTGTTGTCAGAGGTGAAGAAAGCACGTCAGCTTGGGGAAGATGGGAAAGTAGGGGCCACTCTCATTTGGCTCGATGACGGCGTGAGGGCAGCTCAATACGAAATTTTCAAGACCACGCCATCAAAGATACAGCTCAATCAGTTATCGAAGTGGATCAACACAAGGTATCGCTGGCTCACAGACCTCGAGCGTGAGTCGACGACTCCATGGGCTTCAGTGGGTCATGGATGGGTTCAGAGAAAGCCGGACATCAATAGTACATTGAGGGATTCCTATGCAAGCAGGAGACTGGAGGGCGATGAAGAGCGCCCCAAGGTTGGAGATGACTTGGAGTGAGTTTCTCCGTTGTCGCAAGATTGCTGATTATCCCCATAGGCAACGCCAGGACGTCGTTCAAACCCGGGCGCAGGATACTTCAGAGAGCGGTGAGGTCCAACTCAGGGGGAACCAGTGACATCAATCCGATTCGGCCAGTATCTGACAAGGCAATAGCGGCGTCATGTAGGCAAGCTCGTGTCTTTGTATGTACCTGGACGTGATCAGACTTGTGATGAATGGCATCAGTGGAGTAGGGAGAGGGAGTTATCTCAGGTCCCATCTGTATTGGGTCGGAGCGGATCATCAGGCTTGACCTGACTGCGAGCGTGCTGCGAGGCGGTCCGCCCAGTTTGTGCTCGAGCCTGCTTGATCCAGGCGTGACAGCCTTGATGAGAGGATACTCCTTCCGACCCGGGACGATGTCACTGCCGCGTTCGAGCTATAGACTCCCCATTAACCACCAGTTTTCTGCAGAAAGAGGCGGTTCGCAAGGGGATGACGGTCTATCATGCCCAAGACCGTCATCCCCTTGCAGGTCGATCATACGGCCATCCACTCCGCTCCTGCTACCAGCGCTCCAGAACCTACTCATACTCACTCAGTCATAGCGCCTAATTTCTGCCGATTTGCCACCCATACTTTCAAGCTTCGGAGCGGTGTCATCATGGATGTTGGAAATTTGGCGGTTGAAGCCTAGGAACCTTGTGCCAACGGAGATGAAAGAGCCTACATGCTGAGTAGCAGCGATCGTTCGATGAAAGGGGTGTGTGCTTTCGTCCAAGGTCGCTCAGGCGTGGTATAAGTGAATGAATGTTTCAGGCAGACCCGTCAAAGAAGGATTCATTCCCCCCACATCTTCTCCTTCCCACCATCAACTTCACCTCTGTACTTGCCACAAAGACCACAACGCGAGCAAGTACACCAAACCTCTCTGTAGCCATACAATCAGCATGACGTCAACTCCCGATCCCAAAAGTCCGACAACTCCAAGACCGAGACAGGAAACATCATCTGGCTGAGCGAAATCCTGGACAAGCTGGACCCCGGCGATTGCTAATCTGCGAGTCTCTTTGCTGACCCTCAGGGATCTCCCGTACAACGATTCCGCGATATCAGTTGCAAGGGCGTCCATTGGGTTGATCCGATCAGAGGTGGTAAGCGCACTCGAGCTTGGGGGTCGAGGAAATCCCGTGTGGTTTTCACCCGATAATATGCTTCGCAAAATGTCTGTTGAGCACGACTGAGAGACAGCTGTCATGGAATATTTCGTCCATGCATGAGGAGAATGTTGACTTGATGTGGGCAAGTCACAATTACGAGAGGCTCGAATCACTTGGTCGATACCATACACCGTACCCTCTGGGCTCGGCGGGTATTGGCCAAGGATGGCTCGAGAGACCGCCAAGGCCCAACGACGAGTCAGAGGGTTCTCGGGGCGGTAACGGCCAATCGAAGCGGATCTATACCAATCTCCACAACCTCATCAATGCTGTCGAGTCAATTCATACCGCCAGATGAAGAAAGCTCATGCTGTCTTGTCAAAAAGGGTGCCGACGACACAATCGACGCAGCGCGGATGGCGAGTCACAAGATGACTCAATCTGGATCCATCGTATCAGCAGCAATGAGCCATCTGGAGCTCCTTGATCAGTATCTCACTCCGGATGGTGGGCGTCTCGATGAAGCCACCCTCAGACACTTGGGTGCGGCTATCGATTCCGGCCGAGACGATTTCGATTTCAGAGTTCAAATCATGAGTGAGAGCGGAGCGAGAACAGCAGGCTATGCTATGTTGAGGTGTATCAACCGGGGACGACGAATGGGAGTACTTGTCTCGTGCTCCACGATTATCGTGCAGTCAGCTCCGCTCTAAACTATTTGTCGAGATGTCGAGCGGAAACCGACGAGCTTGCTTTGTATTTTGCGTGATCTCGCACCGATTCGATTTCGAGCTTGACTTTTGTCGAGACGACTTTTTCCGGACACCACAACCAATATTGCATCACTCATCAATCTTTCTCAACGTCCATTACCGAGCCCCCTCCCCGCTCTTCCCCTGCACATGCGCCAAATCCTCCAACCTCTGCTCCAGTCCCCTCCCTAGCCCTTGCCTCTCCCACTCCCCTTCGCCTAGTCCCAAGCCACTTCCTCGTCCCGCAGCTCCACTATCCCAGCTCGAGCTCGACTTGTGCTCCACGGGGGAGAGCGATGCCGGTCCAGCAGGTACAGGAGGCGGGACGACCGGACTGCGAGTACTCATGTTGGGCGAGATGGTCCCGGGAAGGTGGTCCGGTGACATTGTGCCGGAGGTGATGTCGCCGAGTGGGGTGACGGTGGTGGGGATGGAGAGGAGGAGGTCGTTGTATGATATGAAGGAGATTCGGCGCTTGTCTTTTGCGGGACTTAGATGCGTGGGGACCGCGGGTGAGGCTGAGCCAGACTGAGCTGGAGGAGTAGGCACCTAGTCAGAGGGTCAGACTCCGCATGACTGGTAGTCAAGTGTTGGACTCACGTTTTCGGCCATTGGGGTTGTGATCGTATCCCCTGCACCTCCGGCACCGTCACCGAACGCCCAACCGCCGGGCAGCTGCGGACCCGTAGGCTCCCTATTCGCCATACTCGGTCGAGGCACATTCCCGCCCATCATACTCGTCGGCGAGTTGCCTCCGCTCGAATGATCACCTGTCGGCGGGACAATGGTTCGCGTCCACAGCTGGTTCAATATAGGTGGCGACTGTGCAGGGGAGATCGAGGCTCCGCTGACCGGACTGGACGATCGCGAGTTGAGCATGAAACCCTGAGGACCGGTCGAGGCTTTGCGGCTGGACGTGAACGGCACCGCTGATGCAGGAAACTCGATCTCGAGGCCTTCCAGGCCCCGACTGGTACCCGATTCAGTAAGAGCTTCGACAGCATCGTCGAGTACTGCTGGAACCGTGTGGTCCAGCGGGCTGCCATGTGCATGCGAGAGGTGCTGTAGGCGTGAGGACTTGTGGTTCAGTTGGTGAGTCTGGATAGGATTCGGGTTGAGCGAGAGGGAAGGGACCGCTGGATGCTCGATATCGCGTTCGAAGATCGCGGATGTTGAGGAGGTGACGGAAGATGGACTGGATGGACGGGAGAGGTGAGGGTGAGAATGGTGAAGCGCCGGGAGGATCGGGACTGCGGAGCTTGATGGACTGAGATTATGGGGGACGGGCTGGACTAGAGGAAGGGCGGTGGGATCGGAGGAAGGTGATCGTTGAGTGGGTGGTCGGACGGGGGAGGATCCACGTGAACCGACAGGGGATCGGGGACGGGAAGGGGTCGCGATGCGCTGGCGGGTGTTGACATGTGGTGAAGGTTCCCGGGGGTCAGACTGGGGAGGGGGCGGAGGGAGGTCGACGGGCGCTGAAACGAACATCAGCACTCGGTCCGATTACCCGGGAGAAGCGGTGCATACCCAGCTGGGCACCGGGAGGGACAAGAATCATCGAACGGAGTGACTTCTTGTTGCAATTCGCAAAACAATGGGCAAAAAAGACTTTGCTGGAGTCACGACTTGAGCGCGTTCGGAGACCAGTCCTGCCGAGACCAGACCTAGGGCGATTGCCGTACTGTCGATTCAGAGAACGCGTTGTTATGGCGACCCGTCCAAAGCTCGAGATCTTGGACTAGCTCGCAGCAGCGCTTTCGCCAGTATTCACTCCTCACAAAGATGACTGCGACAGCTTCGAGTAGTGTACTGAGCGATGTCCGAGATCGAGTGGCGGGGAGTACGCCTTCGTAGTTCGGATTCGTAGATCAATGTTTGTCCGAGTTGAGTATGACGCGATGAGACGGGTGGTACGCTGCGGGAACTGGGCGTGACCGGAATCAATTCGCCGGGATCTCCGTGAGGGAAAGACGAGGTGATCGTTATAGGGAGGGTACAATTAGGCTGGCTTGGAATATTTCGGATCATGATAGTCTTGGGAAACGCTCTCGGAAACGAGTCATAGATGCGGGCAGCATGCCTCAGATCTTTAGCGGGATCGTCACGAGGACTGGGAAGATGGTGAAGACCGTGACCGTGGTGGTGAGCAACCTGATTCCGGCTATTCCTTCCACCTCTCGATAGTCAATCTAGCTCCGAGATCTTTTTATCAAGCTCCTCTCTTGGTGTCGCTGATGGGATTCTCGGATAGGTGACCCGCAGAGTCGAGCACCACAAGATACCCATCGTACGTCCCTTCCACCACCTCCTCATCTTTCGTTTCACCGACGACGCTATAGCTGGTCAAACGTACCTCCAAATTCCTAGTCCACGACGAGCACGAACGTAAGTCCTCCTCTCAACTCGAACCCCAATCTGGTGTCCGGTACCTCCGAGCTGGACCAACGCTTACGTATCGAACAGAGGCCGTCGAAGGCGACAAAGTATCCATCATCCACGGCGCCCGTTTCTCCAGACGGAAGGCATTCCGGTTAGAAACGATTGATCGGCGAGGGAAGAATCCAGCAAACTTCCCGGCTGGAGCCGATGCGCAAGGGAAAGCTCCGGAAGTTGAGAACGATGGATCGGGGCGGAGACGAGGGAGTGCTGGGGAGGTGAACGTGGAGAAGGTGAAGCGGAAGGGGATAGGGTCGGCTGTGGGTGGAGAGAAGGGGGAGGCGAGGGGAGCGGTGATGGAAGCGATAGCAAGCGTTCGGGATATACCGGCGCATCTTGAGGCGAGATGACCATGCATCATACCTCACGGAGATGCCGGGTGGCTATGATCATACATACACTGACAGCCGATCTGCGGATCATTGAATACTTGCTACGACATTCCGTCTCCACACATGCTACAAAGGTCCGTACCGCAATATTCGCGATCGTGACGTCTATCTTCCAGGTGGAGAGAAGGTCGAAGCGAGCGGGAGATCTGTCCGGCCTGAAAACTGGACGGTCCGCTTCTGCGCATCCGTCGTCATGTAGACATTCTTAAAGAACGCATCTGCAATCGCTCACGTCAACCGAGAAGGTTTTCAAACCGTTTCGAGTACCCACCTCCGAGGATCCATGAACCATCAATATCCTCCCCGATGAATGAGGATATACAGTCGCCTGTCAATGAAGCGGTGGCGTTCAGCCAGATGAGATCGCGGGCGTCGATCCTGCCGAAATCCAGTTGGTCATAGGGAAAGGTCAGGTCCGGTGACTCACTGGAACGCGGCATTTCCAAATTGCATTGTCACTACCGCATCGGTCGCACACGGAATGGTGTAAAAGCCCTAAGGAATCGCGATCAACATCTGGTCTGCCTATCAAGCTCGACGATCTCACAGTCCCGCTCTGATCTCTGCACTACATCACCTTCACTCTTGACCATAGCAGCGCTAGTAGGAACTCACGGTGCAGAACCATTAATCTGGGCATGAAGTGACGCAACACTGGCCATCATCGTTAGCCTCAGCCTTGGTGTATCATACCATCGAAACAACTTACTCCGCTTTGGGTCCGACATTGAGTGTAGAGCCTATTTCGCGTCAGCTCTATTCTGTGATGAGCATGTGGGTCATACCGGTGCTGAGGGTGACGTTTCCTCCGCTCACCACTTCCTTCCCATTCACCGTCACCGCGCCCATTTCTACCTCCCAAGAAGTCGCACTCTCGAGTACCGGGAGTGTCTGCATCACCAGTCATCCAGCTTTGCCCCGTACGCAGAGACCGAGACTGACCTGGGTGGTGGTAGAGTCGAGCTTGCTGGCATCGGCTTTTCCAAATGTGATTTCTCCATTATGGTTCCCATCCACTGTAAGGTATCAGAATCCTTTCAGAGATCGGACAACCTGCATAGGCTCACAGAGACGGCCGAGTGCGTAGCCTACGATGGGTGCCTTGACCAGACCGGCAGACACAAGCGAGTCGATGGGGTTCACTTGATGTTGATTCGAGGACGCCTAAAGAGAGGTCAACCACCCGACCTGGTTCGAAAGACAGGGACAAACGCTGAAACCCAGTCCCATGACGCCGTCGGCTGGACCAGACAAGAAGCCAGGCGTCTTCGTAACAGGAGTCAGCTTCCTCAATCTCCATTCCGAAGGAAAGATATCTACCTGTGTGGCCACGCCGAAGGGGTGATTGACGAGCTCGAAGCCGGCAATCGTCACTGTATCTAGGCACAACGTCCCCGTGATCGTACTATTCGGCTGGTAGCTATCTGACCACGGCATCTTCGTGACCGCTGCCGGGTCGTCAGCCGATACCACTGATTGAGCAATGGAGCCTACCGAAACTACTGCTCACATCAGGACCAAGCTTCGTGTGATTCCCGCATGTTGTCAGATTGCACGCGCTACGACCCGTCAGTCAGGCTTATCCGGCATGAGATTCCAGAGTGACACACGTCGACTGCACCCAAGTGTCGCCGTATGAGATGTCGATCAACATCTTGAAAGTCTGTGACGGTGTACCGATACTGATTTCGGCGATATAACCTGTCGAATGCCAGGTCAGCACGAAAGCGTGGCGAGTAAAGAGCAACACCAACTCAAGTCATCGGAATCGATGTCAAGACGCAAGCCTCCTATAGTGTCGCTGCTGCTCGACGGGGTAAGCGTGTCATCCCTATATGCCTCCCAATCCGCCAGCGCGAAGCCAATCTCGTTGTTGCCCTCTTCTGCGACTCGTCAGCTCTGCAATCTCAAGAGGGGGGGTAGAATGTACCAGATATCGTGACGGTTGGGGCAGGAGCCGAAGCGGTGTTGGTAGTAGATGCAGAATCCGCTCGAAGGAGCCAGGATCGTTTGTCGAGCTGGCCAGGATCTTCCAACATCTCTCGCTACTCGCCATCAACAATGAGCGGACTAGAAATCACAAGCTCACACGTCGCATGGTCCGCTCCCTGAAGAACGAATCGGGCGGCGGAGTGGTCCTCTCTGCCCTTCGTAATCAGTGTCTATATCGGATGGCAAAGACGGTATACTGACTGATTTGATGAGCCCTCTTGATGACCGCATTCTGATGTCGAGTGAACGCCATGTGAGGATGCTGCAACCAAGATCAGCATGAGGAAGAGGATCGCGATGGATAGGTGAAGCAACAGGAGAATTCACTTCGCCATCGCGAACGAGCGGGAGCTTGCGAGCTTCGAGCTTGTGTAATGGTTCGGCGGCGAGCGGGACTGCGAAGACGAAAGTGGTGAGGGAGGCTAGTAAGGGCAGGAGCGTGATCAAGTTGGTCAAAAACATCTTGGCCATGGAGTGGATTGCGACGCTTTCTGGTGGTAGAGAGCGCTTGCTGATTTGCGGAAAGTATCGCCGTACGTAGATGATGAGCTAGGTCAAAACGTTATAGTCGAGTTATATAAGTACATAGCCTAGCAAGTAAAAGCGATGGCATCGCCTACCGCTGCACCGCTTCAGCTATCGGGCATCGCGGTCAGGGGCACATGATGTTGATTCAGACTCGCACAGGAGCTGGAGTCGGGAGTGGCGTGTGATATACGACGGCTGTACACCGACTCGCTCACCGCTTACCACTCACCGCTCACAAAGGACCCTGACATATTCAACCACCGCCTCGCAATCCGAGACGAAAGCGGCGCGAGATCAACGTTCCGCGTTTGCTCACCTCCACACCTTGTCGGTCTTCCGGGGAAGGGGAGGTGTCAGGAATACGTTAGTATGGCTCGGGAAGGCTAGAAGGAAATGGGGTACTCGAATCTGTGGACTCGGAGTACGACTCTTGATTCATCACACGCATGTAAGAACTAGTCTACCGAATAGGCCCTTTCCTCAAGGAATGAATCTCTTGTCCTCTCATTGACCTATTCCAAGACCAGAATGACCGAACTCGTCCCGAGGCCTCTGGAACCCTCTTGACCCACTACTCAGATCCTGACAGGAGGGGAGGGGCGATGGAGCGGTCGGGATATTCCTTCACGTCTTGAGGCGCGATGATCATGTATCATATCTCGTCGACGCTGCACCGGGTGTCTGTCGGAGCATCATACAGTCGGCTTATTTCAGTCGGAACAATCATACATAGGCTACAAAAGTCCGTATGCCCAATGTCCGCGGCTACCATCTGTTCGGAGAGAACGTCGACGAGAGTGAGAGATCGGTCCTGCCCGACAGCTGTACTGTCCGCTCCGGAATGTTTGTAGTCATGTAGACGTTCTTCAAGAATGCATCTGCGAATGCGCCACCATCAGCTCGAGATCGAGAGTTGGCTGGCTGTACAGCACTGACCTCCGAGAACCCAGGTTCCAACATCCACGCCATTCAGATCCTCCCCGACGATTGATGAAAAGCAGTCGCCAGTCAATGAATCGGTGGCATTGTAATAAATGAGATCACGCGCGTCAATTCTGCCCAAGTCAGTGGGGCCAGAAGGAATGAGAGCGTCGACGACTCACTGGAAAGCGGCGTTGCCAAATGCCATGGTCACTACGGCATCGGTGGTGCACGGGATCGTGTATGAGCCCTAGAGAGTTACACTTAGCATTATGTCTGTCTCTTGAACAAGCTCGATGGTCTCACGGTACCGTCCAGGTACCTGCGCTAGATCAGCCCCGTGGCAACAGAGCAAGGGAGGTTCGGACGAACGGTTTAGATCCCTCGATCTGAGCATGGATCGCTTCAACGCTAGGCATAATTCAGCTTATCATCCAGATCCTTCACATCAACGGGTCCTTACTCCGCAGTGGGACCAATGATGGTGGAAGTCCCTAATCCACGTTAGTTTGACCCTGATTCGAGGACAGATGGTCCATACCAGTATCAAGGTAGACTTGGCCGCTCGACACCACTTCCTCCCCATTGATCGTCACCACACCCATGTTGACCTTCCAAAGTTCCATGTCGCCAATAACTGGAAGAGTCTAAGACACGGGTACACTTAGCTTTCCATTCGATCCGAAGAATAGCAAAAGACTGACCTGGGTGGTGGTTGGGTCGAGTTTGCTGCAATCGGCTTGGCCAAAGGTAACCTCGCCGTTGTGATTGCCGTCCGCTGCAGGAGATTAGAACAAGAGGGCCAAGAACTTGCACAGACTTACCAAACCGGCCCAGGGCGTAGCCCATGATGGATTGCTTCACCAGGTGGGCGTTCGCAAGCGAGTCGATCGGGGTCGGAGTATTTTGTTTTGAATCCGACTAAGAGGATATGAACAACCAGACCGGAACGGAGAGACTCGAAAACCAACGCTGAACCCCAGACCCATGATGCCATCGATTGAATTTTGCGTGAACACCGGCGATTGCTAAGTACCAGTCAGCCCGTCAAGACTCCATTGACGGGACAGGCTAGATACCTGAGTGGCGACGCCAAAAACTTGGTCGACGAGTGTGAAGCCAGCGATCGTCATTGTGTCTTGGCACAACGTCCCTGAGACGTTGCTATCGAGATAACCAAGTACCCATGGCGTATTCAGATCCGCTGCCACCGTTGTCAGCCGATGGCACTTGCCATTATCAATAGGCTCACCGAAAGTGCTGCTAACATCGCCGCCGAGCCTCTTGGAAATTCCGCACTTCTCCTGAGTACACGCCCTACAGCCTGTCAGTCAGCACAACTACGCTTGGAGATAAATAGAGGGCACGCACGTCGATGGTACCCAAGTATCTGCACTACCCGAGTCGATCAACACCGTAAAAATCTGAGATGGCGTCCCAATGCTGATTTCGGCAAGGTAACCTGTCCGACACAATATGAGGACAATTCAGGAAAGAGCACAATGTAGCCGCACCCTCATCACCGGCCGTGATATCGAGATGCAATCCTCCTATGGTCGACTCGCTGGAAGAAAGTGTGACATTTCGGTTGTGGAACGCCTCCCATTCCGCCAATGAGTAACCGTCCGCGTTGTTGCCCGACTCTGCATTGATCAGCCTGATCCCCGTATGAGCAGTGGTAGACATACCGTAGATGGTGACAGTAGGCGAAGGAGCCGCAGCATATCCATTCGCTGACGCAGGAGTTGTCGGTGTGGCCCCATCCGACTCTTTCTCATTGGCAGGTAGAGGCAACGAGGGTCGCTTGTCGAGCTGGCCAGACTTTTCGAGCGATCGACGCTGTTTCTCTCAGCAAATCTCGTATAACCACGACCAGGGGCTTACGCAGCGGAGGGTTCTTTCCCTGAAGACTGAGTCGTCTGGAGGGGTGCTTCGCGCTGAGACTCTTTGTCAAACGATGATCCACGTGGATGTGGAATGAAGACTGACCGAGGCGGTGAGCTCTCTTGACAGCGGCGTTTTGGTGTCTGGTGAAAGCCATGTGTGGGTGCTGAGCATATATGAACAAGAGGACATGACAGTAGCGATGGGGAGGAGAGGGAGGGAGGCACAGGACCTACTTCGCCATCCCTCACGAATGGGATCTTGCGCACTTGAAGCTTGTGGAGTGGTTCGGCGGTGAGGGGTGCAGCTGAAGTGAAGGCGCTGAGAAGGGCTAGGACCGGGAGAAGAGTGAGGAGAGCTTTCTGATACATGGTGTAATGGTGCTTGTCTCGAGATTTGTTCTGGTGGAAGCAATTGCTTGCCAGTATGACGAAGGTACTCGGATCGGTAAGATGGGTAAGTCAAGTGAGTAAGATCTCAGACGACTTATATCAGTATCGCCTCACCGCTTTCCATCAAGCAATCCCATGGCATCAGCCCTCTCGGACCGCAAACACCGCTTCAGCGGTCAGGGGTAACACCATGATGCCGATCAGTCAGGTCAGGTCGTTGGGCACAGCTCGAGGAATCACCGGCCATCACGGCTGAAAAGAGTTCATCAGTGAAATCGGAAGGGAGAACAAAAGGCGATCAGGAAGCCTACACAGCCACCCGCTTATCCCCGGTTATCTCCGGCCCGAACCGTTTCCCATGCTCAGGAACCGTCGTTCAATCCTCCTTTCAAAACAGTACAGCAACCACCGCTGACCGCTCACAGTCCACAAAGGACCATGGCATCCTCAACCACCGCCTCACAGTCAGAGATGAACGCGGCTAGGTTGCCTCTTCAATGGCGAGATCAATGCTCCGCGTACGTCTCCCCCGCCTTTCTACTCTGTCCGAACCCCTCTGATGCGCTAGACGTGACGTAGCCTCCTCATCCCCCTGAACAAGTGTCGACATAAGGAGCTGTACCTACCCTGGAAGTGCGAGGACGAGCGACATTCTTATGAGCGGTCAGTTGCCTCATTCTCGCTCGTTGCCCGTCTGATTGGCTTGATTCATAGGTGTCAATATGACGAGTACGCTTCATGTCCCCAATGAGGCGCTCAGCTGACCTCGACGCGCTCTTTCTCTCCGACTCCCTGCTTGTCTCGTCCGCTCGCTACTCCTACCCAATTCCTTATCCGACGCCAACTGTCCACCTGACTACCCCAGCTTCATTCGCCGGACCAAGCAGCTCGCCCGACAAAAGAAGGAAGCGGCCGAATCGCTGGAAGAATGATCCCCTATGTATGTGTACAGCACGACTACAATACAAACGAGCCCTACATCCCTCCAGAGATGAAAGGACAGGATAAGAATACAGATCATCTGCTCTTCGCCTCTATCTCTGCGCTCAAGGCTGGAACCTCCCCGTTGCCGGAATCACTGACTACGGACCAACTCCCATCACTCAGATGTTCCTTCTCTCCGTCCTTCTCTCGATCTCCGGACAGCGTTCTAGGTGGAGTCTTCTGCCGTGAAGATCGTGATCTCGCTCGAGCGAATTGGGCGATGTCGGAGTGCGATGTAAGGGGATGGAGCAGGGTCGATGTGACTTTGTCTAGGGAACTGCTTTCGGGTGCCTCGGGCAATGGCTTGATCATGGACTTCGCATATTCCTGCGCGAGAGTCAGCGACGATGGATGTAGCCAGAAGGCCCTACCAGGTCCCGGTAGATCGACTCGATGGCTTTGGCTACTCCGTTCTCCTACTTACCGTGAGCTTTGCGCCTAATGGAAACGCAAGTTCTGGCTCACAGTCCGGATCGTCTCTCCGACAATCTTCGCCTTCGCAATCTGCTTCTCATCCGTCGTGGCTTTCCGCAGAGCTTCCGCCAGAGACTCGGAAGTGAGCTTGCGGACGGCCGAACCGACATTCAGCGATTCGACGCGCTCGGACCAGAATGCTTGGTCGCCGAAGAACGGCTTGATGATGGTCGGCTAATAGAAATGAGCGAGATCTGCAGCAGCGAAATTCAAGGTCAACTTACGATCCCTGCTCGTAGACTAGCACCACTGGTCCCTGCTCCACCATGATGACAAGCCGCATCGATCCGAGGGAAAAGCCACGAGTGGTCGATCGAGTCAATCGAGCTGAACATGCATTAGAACTGATAAATAGGAAGTCAAAAGTGGAGTCACAAGATCTCATCAGGGTACTTGACCCCGTCTGCACCCTCCGCATCGCCCGCGCTATCCCCCTTGGCTTTGCTTCCTCGGTCCGACCATCCCTTCGACAAAATAGCACATACGCCGCTCTCCACGACGGCATCGACGACACAGCGGGTCATCTCCTCAGGATCAGAAACGACAATCGAACCGAAACCACTGAGCCTTCAATTAGCAAGAGCCAACCTTGGGCTTGGGGAGAGGACAAACATGTAGACGACCTTCTTGCCCTTGGCGTGTGCTCCGTCAACAAAGTCGAGCAATCCTTCTGGCGGGGACCACTTTTTCGTCGCGGCACTCTCGTCGGCATTCTCGAGGAACCAATAACCTATATCATAGTCAGATACCAAGCTGAGCTGCTATCAGCGAGACACTCACCAGTGACGTGTATCCATTCCGTCCAGTCTAGCGGGGGAGGAACGACGCTCGGAGAGAAATTATACAAAAAAGGCACTGGCCTGGGTCAGCTACAGGAACTGGACTATCCGGCTTCGATCATCCTCACCCTTATGCTGCTCGAGCCGATCAAACGTTGTCAAATCGATACCCAGAACATGCTTCCTCCATCGATTGACCTGTCCCGATATAGCCCGCCAGAATACTTGGTCAAACATCGTGTAGGTCATGTAATTGTACGCGCCGCCTCGCTTGTGTTCAGGTACCGCGAAGGCGTGCTGCAACGTCATCAGGATTTCGTTTCATGAGACAGTGAAGATGCTCACTGGATATGCACGTGTACGAGTCCATGGCATCTGGCCGACATCAGCACAACAATCAGGGAATGACGGACAGACGCACGGTGAAAGCTCTGAAGTAAGGTATTCGGAGAGCCTCGGCAATATGAATTCCTCCCATTGCGCTAGGCGACTCGATTAGCAGTTCCGAACCCTGACAAGCGTTCCACGACGAGTTGAGCAGGTCGTCCAGCCAGCCTCGGAACTGCAAAGATCAGCTTCGATCCAGGATCAAAAGGTCAACGTACCTTTTGCAGTCCCTCTTTGAGAAAGGCAACGGTGAACATGCCATTATCGACACACATCTGCATGAGTTCTGCCGGGTCACCGCCGACACTTGCGAATTCAATCCCATGCTAAACTCATCAGCCTAGAAGCCCCGAAACGGCAGGGGTTGGGTCCACTTACCCCCTCAACCCAATCCTTGTATTCGCCGTGCGTCGCGATCCTAGCGGTATGTCCCTCCGCTTGCAACCCCTTACAAAGCGCGATATACGGCTGCACATCCCCTCGACTCCCGATGGTCAAGCAAGTGACCCTCATCGGTTCAGGCTTGAACTCCAAGAACGTGCTCGCTGTGGACCCGAACATCGGGCTCGGCTCAACAGGCGTTCCAGTGGAGCGAGGCTCGATATCGGTGGACTCATCGAGATCCTCCATGATCCGCATCTCAATCTTGTGTTTGTCCGGTTCCTGGCTGATGCCGCTTTCCGCTCGCAGTCGGGTCTCCTCCATGCGCTCTTCGAGCAGCGCAATGCAGGCTTTTCGACGCTTCCAAGAGGAGAACTCGAGGAAGAGCTCTTCGTGTCCCTTGATCACGACGATCAGGCCGGAATGTCCGAATCGGAAGGCCTTTTGGCCTTTCAAGCCGTAAAGCTCACGGATGGGGATGATCATCTACGTGGGTCAGCGCTGTATAGATGGCTATCATGTGAGCGATGCACCCTAGTCTTGTACAGCAGCTGTGATGACCGAAAGCAGAAGTAATTTGTCGAGACGAAGAATCGTCCGGACACGGGCAATACGCGGTACAGGTATCCCGGGAAGTCTGCGTCTGTCAGCTTGGCAAGAACCTGAGCGTGACTCACGGTCAATGAGTTCCTCCTTCTCGCTCAGGGAGAAGACATTCCTGAACTTCTTGGCTGTCTCTAAGTCCTCCTGATGTCCCGATTCCGATTGCTCCATCATCGAATAGTCAGACCGGTTATGTGCCATCTGACTACCGCTCGAAGATTGCGAGGCGAATGATACAACCCTCGGCTTCCGACTCGAACCAGTCCGAGTTTTGCGGCGTGGCCGGTATTCTTCTTCGCTCTCGCTGTCTGCTCCGTTCGGTACTGCTGGTTCGGTTACTTCCGTGACCGATGACCGCTTGAGGCCGCCTTTACGAGACGTACTTGCCGTGGATGCCGTGTCCGTGAGCCCAGCCCCTAATTGACCATCCGGCGAAGGTCGGCGTGGCAGAGAGGATTGGCTCGGCGAAGTTCCGAAGATCTTTGTTGCAGGCTTCTTGATCCAGCCGCTCCATCCTTTCCCACCTTCCTCATGCATTCCTCTTGGAGGAGGTCCGCTTTGCCTGGGTGGATATCCATCACTCCCCTCATCTAACGGATCGATAGACCCAGTCCGCAGCGTCTCCAGGCTGTCATGTGATGGCTTGTGCGATTTGCTTCTGAAAGGTATCGAGAAGCCTGACTTTCCGTCGGAAGAATCAGAATCATCGACCTTGTCATTGCCACGCGAGATGAATGGCTTGAGGACTGATCCGATCTTCTTGATGCCTAAAGGTCCTGATGATGAGTGGTTTCTGAGGATGGAAGTGGTATTCGACTCGTTTGTCGGCGCGGTGGGCAGGGAGAGGCTGGATGTGACTCGCGGAAGATCGGAGGAAGGGCGCTCGTCTAGACGTTGCTGTATTGCGGCAAAGGCAAGTTCATTGTCCTGGAATGATGCGAAGAAGTAGCTGTCCACCGACATCTGATCCTCGGGATCGACGCATTTGATCTGAGATGTCAGCAGTGATGCCAGTACCCTGGAAGCTGCCTCACCTCGATGGTCTCAGCAAACTCTAGTGTAGGACTCTTCTCAACCTCCAGCACCGCTTCAAGAGGGATGATGAGCTATAATTAGTGCCACCCTCCCGGTCACACCTACCTTGACACTTTCTCCCTCATGTTGCGTCTTGAACATGACCTTCTGAATAGCCTTGATCCATTCGTCCCGGCTAGCCTCACTTTCAGCAGTGAAGGTATAGTTCCGCTCGGAAGTCCGCAGCTTGAACCGCGTGTCGTCTATGGCGTCGCAGCTCGAAGCGTACTGGAGGGATATGTTGCCTTTGGGGAAGTAGGGGTCCTGCGCCGTATCAGCTTAGATGCTTTTGAAGGCGGAACTGGACGCACCGCCGTACTCTCATACCAGCTGAGTACTTCATTCTTCAGTGTGACCCAGAACTTGGTGCTCATCTTCGTCCGGGCTGATTTTTTGTGCAATGCACCGGTCTTCACAACAAGATTCTGGAGACCGATCAGCTTGCAAAGCCGTAGAATCAAGTCACTTACCTCCCGGCTAGGCATCTGGGCGAAGAAGCATATCTGCCGTCTTGTGAGGTACATATAGCCTTTCAGCACTAAGCGCTGTCAGACCATGCCAGATTTCCAGATAACTTCACTCACTGACGCTGCGCAACAGCCAACATCGCATCTCATCAATGACCTCTTCCCTCTCCTCCAGCCCAAACACCTCCATCAACCGCTCGGACAGCTTCTCCTTCCTCACCCGCTTCCTCTCCGTCGCGTTCTCGTCCTCCATGTGATCCTCCAAGATCTCCTCCTGCGGGCCCTCGCGCAATGACGCGCCCACATTCCCCTGATTTGGTAGATCCTCGTCGATCGGAGGGGCGAGCTGTACATTGGAGGCCTCGCGGTCCTCCTCAGCAGCTCGCTCCATCTCCTCTTCCTCCTCCTCTTCTCCGATATCCTCCTCACGGTGTATCTGCTCATCCACGAGCTTCCGCGCACCGCCGCCGATCGACAGGCCACCGTCACTCCCGTTGCTTGACCGTCGTCGATCCACATCAAAGCCCCGAGGCATAGGCACCTTTCCCGGGGCTCCTCCGTTAGCTTCGCTAGCTTGTCGCCGACGAAGAGCTTCGGCGAACTGGTAGTTCAGCTCGCTCTGACCGGGTGAGCGAGCTCGTCGGGCGATGGTATTCGCTCTGAATGGGAAATGGAGATTGTTTGGATGGTCAGAACCCCGAGGTGTCGAGCCTGCGACTTCGACGACATCATTCGGATCGAGGTTGGTGGAGGCAGCCATGGGTCGGATAGTGTGAAGAGATGAGTGTAGCCGCGACACTTTCATACTGTCAGGGAAGTACGAAGAGTACGTTGGCATAGACTTGCCCTTCGGCCCCTGGACCTTCTCTGGCATGACAGATCCCCTCATCTTCCGACGATGTCGGCCGTCCTCGCCGCCACTCGAGCTTTCTTCCTCGTCGTCCCAAGGTAGAGCATTGAGCGCGGACATCAGCGCTGATGCGCCCATCCGGACCTTTTGTCGGGCACGAGTCAGTCGTGGCATGATAACGAGGCGCCGGAGAGGAAAAGTCAAGCGAGGGACGAGACGACCTCCTTGTAACGCGCCGATGCCGAGAAGGGTCAAAGGAAGCGGTGACGGGTATCACGGGGTGTCAAAGGAGACATTTGTGGGCGGCTATAGACCTTCACTCACGGAGCCCATATCCCGCATCAACCCGAATCCAGGTTTCCCAGCACCCGGCCCCGTAGACCTCACAGGGGTAAGTCCCTCTACCTCTTCGTCCTCCGGCACCTTGACAAGCGGCGCTCCTCCATTCTGCGCACCAGACTCGTTCCTGCCTCTGGTCTTGTATTCGGCCAGAAGACTCCTCCGTTCCAGCATACGCGTCTCCATCTCCTCCAACGGTGTCCCCCTCATGATAGGTTCCTCCTCCCGTTCTTCCCCCTCTTCATCAAGATCACCATCGCCGTCCAACCCATCTCGGATGACACCCTTCTTGCCACCTTCGTCCTCACGAGGCGCTGGCTTCTCGGGAAAGACATGCTGGGCTGTGGCATTGAAGAGGGCTTCGGCATTGGGGTGAGGTGGAGGTTGATTCCGGTCGTCGGGAGAGACGCCGGCTGGTGGGAAAGGGGGTAGGCTGTGGACCGCCTCCTCGGGAGTCCCTGGCATGGCGAATCGAGACACGAGTGACCGTGACCGAGGTGCAAAGGAACGGAGCGAGTCGTTCGGATGAGCTTCGACTAGCGCGTAGTTGTCGCAAATAGCTGTAGTACTCGCGGACCAGTCGGAGGTAAAGCGGTGATTTGCGTTGAATGGGCGTGCACAACAAGAAGAGACTGGACCTCACCCGGAGTCGAGGTTGTCCGAGGTCGACAGCGACTATGCTCTCTCTCCCATAGTCAAACAGAGGACGAATCTATGAGAGAAAACACATTTGAAAACAGGTCAGATTCGACAGGCTAACTAGTCTCGTCCTATGAATAAAAGGCGGTCCTTTACCGGAACCGTTAGTCGTCAGGTCTTGAATCGTCCACTTCACATCAGCATACATCATGCATGTTTCCACCGCTACCGAGGCACTGGATGCTGGATGACATCTGCTACAGGCGATGCAGATCGTAGCAAAAGTTGAGCGATCTGTGTATGCTTCGGCTTCTCAGACCGACGTCAGAGAGGCGCACTTGCGGCTCAAGAGAACCATTGCGCCAAACTCCCGGACTATCAGGGTGCATCGAGCACATCTCATTCCCCTTTACCTCTCCAAATCCCAACCTCCCCATCCTCTCCTCCAGCAACAATCACCTCCCCATCCCAATCCACCGCCAACAACCTCTCGCCCAGAACCTTCATTCCCTTGGTAACCTTCCTACCCTCCTGACCCGCTGTTGGCGTCTTCGATACGGAAAACAACGGGTGTTTCGGCGACCGTACATCCCAGATCTGGACGCTGCCTGAGTGAGTTGCATTCGCGAGGGTGAATGGTGAAGTAGAATGGCATCTGAGTGAGGGGATGGAAGAGCTACTGGGGAGGGTGAGGGAGATGAGTGAGGTTGCTGAGGAGATCATGAGCGGAACTTCGAGACATAGACAAACCTTCTCGCGTGTCCCAGAGAGAGATGGTTCGGTCCATACTTCCGGTGGCGAGCGTGCCATTCGCAGCGAATTGATCGATGCAGAGAGCTGATTTATCCATCGGTCCTTGCTGAAGTCGAGGCATTACTTCAGCAACATTTCATCATCAGAAACTGTACTCACCCGTACGACAACTCCAGCGCCAGTCTCAACATCCCATCCCCTCACACTACCATCCCAACCAGCACTCCAAATTCTACCCTCTTCCGCCTTATCCCACGTCACCCCTCCGACTCTCCCGTTATGTCCCCTCATGATCCCATCCGGCGCTCTCCTCCATCCGCCTTCACCGCTTGCCTCACCGTCTGTCAGACCCTCGATAGGCGGCCGTACCTCATTGAGTTTCCGACGCTTCTTCTGACCGGGTAGATAGGACGTCGGGTCGGCGGGCAGCTGATGTTCTGGCACTTCCTCGGACGGGATGGCGTAGAGGTTCAGGCTCCCGTCCCAGCTGCTCGATACCACTTCTCGGCCGGATATGCTGGACGTGACGCTGGAGATGGGACCGGTATGACCAAGAAGGGTGTACAGTTCTCGACCACGTCCCGCTTCGGACGCGGCGATGTCTGGCTCGAGCGAGGGAATGGAGAATACGTGGACGGCTCGGTCCACTCCTCCAGCCGCAAAGAGGATGTCATCGCTCGTTGAGGATGGAGACAGCCAGGTGCAGCATGTTGCACCGAGCGATGTTGGTAATGGGAGAGTGTATAGAGCGGATGATGATGACGAGGCTGATGTTGAGGCCAGTGACAGCGGGAGTACTTGGACATGTGAGAGGTACGACGAGACCAAAATATGCCTGGTCGCCTTCATTAGTCAGGCAAATCAGGGAAGGCCATCTGCTTACCCTGGCCGACCGATACTCAATCCCGACACCCAATCCTCCATCTCCACCCTCCCAGCTTCCTCAGGGGGCAACAGACTCCTCACATACTCCATATCCAGCGTCCCTTCCTCATCCCCGCCGCGATTCTTCTTGACCCAAGCATCCAAGCTTCCGCGCAACACTTCACCTTGGACGAGAAAATCGAAAGGTATGGGCTGGGGATGGGCGAGGACCTTGTTGATGAGCTCTGAGAGCTGGTAGCGACGCCATGAGGAGGGGATTAGGTAGGTTGATTGGGGAATGGCGTGGGTTGGCGAACGGGTGAAGAGGTTTATTGGGAGTTGTCGGGCAGCTGGGGCCGCTGGCGGAGGTGCTTCGCTGGACATGCTGGAGTAGCTGAGTGTTCTGGCGGGAAGGTAAATTGTCGGGATGATCAGTTCTGGTCGACTCCCTAAAAGCAGGTGCTGTCCGAGAGGTCTCTGATCCGTATGACGAGCTCGGAAGAGCAGCCGGTTTACTTTGATAGTCGGGTCGAGGGAAGGCCCGCTGCCCTATTGTACTTCAAGCGAGGCGATATGAGCGGGTTGAGAACTTCAGACTCAGCAGTACGGTTTTGATGGGATGCATTCAAAGCTTTAATCTTTTGAGAAGCTTTTACGAGGCACACATATCGGTAGAGCAGAACACCGGAAGCAAAAGGTGACTAGACCGGTTCGCGCCTGGTTTTCGAGCAATGGGTTTTCATCCACGACGTTGCATCATGGTGTGATCTTACATCAATCCCGTTTCCGTACCGACGGTGAGCAGCTGTCGCTATGCTAGACGAGATCTTGCCGAACGCCTTCGCATTGCCGGTATCGACGCCGGCGGTTGTACCATATCCAAACCTCGTCCATTCCACTCAAGTGAGCTAAGCTCTTGACCCATCCTCTCTTCTACGCTCATTGGACCAGTTCGAGAGGAACAACTTCAAGCCGAGGAAACGAGCATTCGTGAGAGTGCCATCAGCTCAGGAGAACGAGTTCGCCTTGAAGAAGATCCTTAAGGAATGTGAGTGGTCATAAAAAGGCTAGTCCTGCAATAGTGATCGGACCTGACGTTATCTGATGAGCAGACTGGGGTCATGAGTCGTTCCGCGGACCT
>JAABUH010001950.1_pt1 | contig 21071 bp, 20 predicted proteins | sample 5559121 | NCBI WGS metagenome assembly JAABUH01 (sample SAMN10711871, study PRJNA513364) | rock metagenome | isolation source: Antarctica rocks | place: Antarctica: Victoria Land, Battleship Promontory nord | collected 2015-12-28
CATCAAATGACGATCAGTATGCTCAACTTGAAGAGACGTAAATTCAATGAGATGTTCACGATATTGAAATGTAGCATTCATTCAATATATCAAAACTCTCAGATAAGCGACTTTTTGAGAACTAGATTATGCATTCAACGCAATAGAAATCTGTCGTGACTCTTTTAAGTCTTGCTTTATCTTTGCATGAATTTCATCATATTTCGAGAAAATCATGCTTGACAATTTAGTGCGATGAACGAAAGTAATCTCTGAACGAAGCATTTGTAGTAACTGTCGGAAATGCTCATTTTCAATGGTTCGAAAAGGCAAATTCAGTGCAACGAAGGTTTGACACAATATCTTTTCTCAATTCTGTTGATTGAATTGAGATGATAAGTTGATATGACTTTTCTTCTATAAATACGTCAATCTTGCATTATCTATTTGCATTATCATATTGAACTTACATGATCGAAAGATATCTCGAGCTGTGAAAGAAAGTTGAATCGTTTTCGTTTCTGACAAGCATTTGACTTGAGATGCTTGATCATATTGAACGTACTAGATTCATCAATAGTCGTAGAATGATCTAGAATTTTAAGACAATTCTTGCATGAAATCTTAGAATATTCTTTCAACGTCAAGATCATTTGAATAAACTTGTTTCAGATGTTGAATTGTTTATTTACTTCGATCTTCTTAGCTCAAAGTGAATTACCTATCTTTCTTTGAGTCTTGTTGATGACACTTTCGCCAACAGACATCTGTAGTCATCATTGTTGAAATTGAGCATTGATATCAGCACTTCACTCAACATACTGATTATTCTCTCTTAATATTAGAAGAGAAGTATCGCGATGAATTCTATTCATCACTTCTTGAAGAGTTCGTTTCTTTTCGACGAAATTCTGATTGATGTTTCGTGAATCTTGACTTGCGAATTCATTAGAATGAAGATTACTGAAAGTAGATGAATGAACGATCGAGAAATTAAATTCTTTCTCGATCGAAGATCTTGATAATTTGTATGCCTTATCAGAATCAGACATCTTGCAATATATTTTATTGATAATGCAACAAGGTAATGCAAACAACGAGAAGAGAAATAGATTCATTTGTTTCACGTAAGTCTTTCAAATATAATGATGTAATAAATTCAAAAATAGTAAATCTTGACATTTGACATCATTTTCGATTTCTTGACGAGTCGAATCGAGAATTCGAATCGAGTATCGACTCGAGATCGATATCAGGTCGAATCAGAATGTTGAAACCGAGTATTTGAGTCGAGTCAGAAGGTTGATACCGAGTACTCGAGTCGAATCAGAAGGTTGATATCGAAACTCGACTTGACGATCAGTCTACAATTCTAGTCTTCGTCTAGTCTTCGTCTAGTCTTTGTCTAGTCTTCGTCTGACGTCAATTCTATCGAGTCTAGCACAGAGTTAAAGCACACTCATATAACAGCGAGTTCTTTTCTGTAGATACTTTTCTTTCTTAGTATTTATCTATTAGTTAAATGACACTTATATGACTCGCTTTATGCTAATCTCTAACATCAGATAAATACTCATCAATTCTACTATCAACGTGTAGATAACATGAAACAATCTACTTCGTTTGTTCAGAAATTCGCAAGAAATTCTTCAAATTTGTCTCACTTTTTATTCGTAAGAGATTCTTCGAATATTTAAATGAGTTAAGAACAGTTGCACATAGAATCAACGATAAAGAATCTTCGTTGATTGCTTGAGAATCAAATCGAGCTCGTGAATCAGACGAGTCAAAACAATCTGTGTCGTTCAATCAAATTAGTGAGTCTGCTTCAAAGACACGATTCGAATCAATCTCTTCAATGAGCAAGTCGACTAGTGAGTCTGCTTCAAAGACGTTGTCAATGCAATGATTTATCTACTCACATCGCTTTATCAATCAGCGAATTGATCTATCTTGTGTTTCTGTGTCAACTAGTGAGTCTGCTACAAAGACGCGATTCGAATCAATCTCTTCAATGAGTCAGTTGATTCTCTTCTAGTGAGTCTGCTTTAATGACACGTTTAATAGTGAGTCTGCTACAAAGATATCTTTCGTCAATGCAATGATTTATAAGCACATCGCTTTATCAATCAGCGAATCGACCTATCTTGTGTTTCTGTATCAACTAGTGAGTCTGCTACAAGAGCAGATAACGATTGATCTCGTCGACAGAATCAGTCACTCAATAGTTAGTCTGCTTGAACGACACTCGAAGTAAGTTTGCTACAAAGACAGACAATGATTGATCTTTTGATTGAGTCGATCAACAAACGAAACAAGCTCTACTATGTAGTAGGTCTGAATCAGAAGTAAGTCTGCTTCAATGACATGATCAGAATCGATCTCTTTGATGAGTCAGTCAACTAGTGAGTCTGCTTCAAAGACGCTGTCAATGCGATAATCTATCTACTCACATTGTTCTACTCATCAGTGAATCGAGTTCACGTGCAATTAGTGAGTCTGCTTCAATGATGCTCTCATAGTGAGTCTGCTACAATGACGCTATTCGAATCGATCTCTTCAATGAGCTAGTTGACTAGTGAGTCTGCTTCAATGATCATTCTTTCTCTCTCATAGTGAGTTTGCTACAAAAGATTGTCATTCTATCTTTCTATTCCTACCTAGTGAGTTGACTACAATATGATACAACGCTGACGATGATGAATTTATGAATGCTCAATAGATGATTGACGACTTTCATATCAAATATTCAAGAAAAGCGCGCTAAGAAATAACATTCATGCGAACATGAATAGTCAAGAGAAAGAGATAATGTTACGATTCTAGCCTTTGTCTAGCCTTCGTCTAGTCTTCGCCTAGCCTTCACCTGACGTCAACTCTATCAAGTCTAGCACAGAGCTAGAGCACACTCATATAACAGCAAGTTCTTTTCTGTAGATACTTTTCTTTCTTAGTATTTATCTATTAGTTAAATGACACTCATATAACTCGCTCTATGCTGATCTCTAACACTTTTAACAAAGTCTTTTCATCAGCGTATTGCTCATGTATAGAATGTCTGTGTCTAAACGTCTGTTAAATGATATTAATGAGACTCTTGAGTTTGCTCATGTTAAACTTAATGAGTCTCGTGAGTTGCTTATGTCGTAGTAACAGACATGCAGTCTTAACAAGATCTATACGTAGTTAACACGTAGATTTAAAGAATGTTCGTGATTTAAGTTCTTTTTGCTAATCACTCTTAACAAATCAAATGCAAGAGTGTTCTGTCTCAGTTCTTGTCATCATGATGACAAGATACTAAATCGAATGATTTTCATAAGCGATTTTTCTCGTAGTTTTGCATTCTATTTAACTTTCTCATCTGCGTGCAAATTGCTTTTGTAGCATGCGCATTGAGATTATTAAAGTCTGCGCGATCGCGAAAACTCTGCATACGATCAACGCACAGCGCTTCATTATCACGCAGCGTTTCAATGTCATTCAAACTTTTGATAATCTCTAGGCTCTACTGTAGCTAGACAGTAGATTCGTAGTCAGCATTGCATACAAATGAGTTTCATTACTGATCATCACAAACGCGTTTGAAACGCAGACTTTACTCATTAAATTGAAAGAATACAAAAATGTATTCTTGATAGAAAGTATTGACAAATTGCTTTTGCATGAAGATCATGATCATGCAATTGAAATCACTGCAAAGTCATCGTATGAATCATTGTATAATCTGTCAAACACAGAGTTAGCAACTCTGAGACAGTATCTAGACAATGTTTTAGCGAAAGAATGAATTAAGCACTTCGTCAGCTCAACTGACGTGTCTATTCTATTCATTCTCAAAAAGAATGATAGTCTTCATTTATGCATGAACTATCGAGATCTGAATAAGATCACTATCAAAAATCGTCATTCGCTGTCTTTAATTAGTGTAACTTTAGACAGACTCAGTAAAGTCAAGCAGTTCACTAAATTAGATTTGAAGAACATCTATCATCGTCTCAGAATTTGACATGAAGATGAGTGAAAGACGACGTTTTGTACTCGTTATGATCACTTCAAATATATGATCATGTCATTTAATTTAATCAACATGTCTGTCATCTTTCAAACTTATATTAATAAGATCTTGACAGAACTTTTAAACAACTTTTGTGTTGTTTATCTGAATGACATTCTAATCTTCTTTGTAAAGAAGATTGATCACATAGATCACGTGAAGCAGATTCTTGAGAGATTAAGAAAGTTCAAGCTATATGCTAGCTTGAAGAAGTGTGAATTCTTCATTACTAAAGTGAACTTTCTAGAATTTGTCATATTCATCGAGAGTGTTTCGATGAACTCAAGTAGAGTAAACATCATCAAAACGTGATTCAGATTAAAAACGTATCAAGAAATACAAGTTTTTCTGAGATTCATCAATTTCTATCGACGTTTTATACATCACTACTCTCAGATAGCAGAGTCTTTAACAGAACTGCTGAGAGATAGTGTAAAAGATGTAAAAATGAGCTCATTTATATGATCGAGCAAAGCAAAACAAGCTTTTAATCAGCTTCGCGACGTCTTTATGAGAGCATCTATACTAAGACACTTTGACTCAGAGTGACATATATGCATCGAGATTGACGCATTTGATTATGCAGTTGCGAATATTTTGTCTCAGTCAGATGACGAAGATCAGTGACATTTAATTGCATTCTGATTCAGAATGATGATAGACGTTGAAAGAAACTATGAAACATATGATCAGAAGCTTCTAGTCATAGTAGCGATGTTTAAACATTGATGACACTATGTGAAAGATAGTTATCATACTGTTAAAGTTCTGACTGATCATAATAATCTGAAGAGTTTTATGAATGTATGAAAGTTAAATGAAAGACAAGTCAGATGAGTTATGAGATTGTCAATCTGCAACTTTGAAATAGCACATAGATCAGAAAAGACAAATTTAATCAATGCGTTGTCAAGAAAGTCTGATTATAAAAGTGAAAACATTTTTGCAAATTATTTGCTGCTCATTCTACAGCGAAAGCTAACTAGAATAGAAAGCTTAAATAGCTCTATATTTGTAGCAATCAGAGAATTATACTGTATACAAGTGATTAATGATGTCGAGAAGACGTTTGTTTACAGTATAAGTATGAACAGATATTCAGCAGAACATGTCGAGAGCAGACTGTAAAATGAAACTCATTGATGAATATGAGTGATTGACGATGTTGAGAAGACATTCATTCACAGTGTCAGTGAATGAAGATATTTAGCGAAACATGTTGAAAGTAGATCGCAAGATGAAATCTACTATACATGAGTGATTAACGAAGTCGAGAAGATGTCTGTTTACAATGTCAGTGAAAACATGAGTACATGTTCAGCAGTGCATGTCAGAAGTATGCTGCTAAAAATCATAACTTTAGCAGTGCGAGAAACGCATCTAGATGAAGTACATTTCTCAAGAAGTAGAATCTTTCAACTTGAATCAACAACTTCAAAGAGCACAAATGTTGAAACGTTAATTTATAGAGATTGCAACGTAGCTGAGAAACAGCTTAATTCTGTTGCTGAAACTGTTGATTGCAAACAACTCGTTTCACGTGCAATTCTCAGAGTACTGACAATTCATGAAATGACATACAACTTCAGTAGTAAATTCATAGTTGAACTCATCAAGATCTTACAGCAAGAAGATGAATTTGCTGTGAGACTAAAAGCAGATGAAACGACGAGTATATGAAAGAATGACGTTGAAGCTTGAACATTGAATAGTCAAGAAATGATAGAGTACAACAAATTATTGTATGTTTCAGAAGATCTTTCTGTCAGAGAAGAGTTTTTGAAACGTTATCATGATGACTCATTAGTGAGATATTTTGATGCTGACAAGATCAGCGAGCTATTAAATTGCAAATATTACTGAAAAAGTATGATCAAGAATGTCAAAGAATATATAGATACTTGTGACATTTATCAGAGAGTAAAGATGAAACATCATCTATCATATGATGAGTTAGAATTATTATCTCGACTCACAGATTCATGAAAAGAAATCACTATGAATTTCATAACAGATTTATCGTTTAGTAAATGAAAAGAAGTCGTGTATGACTTGATTCTCATGATAGTTGATCACTACACGAAGATGACGCGTTATCTGTCTATGAAGAAAACTCTGACTGTCATAGAGTTAGCAAAGTTGTTCTTCAAGAAGATTGTCTTAAGATATGAGATCTCAAGTGATATAGTTATTGATAGAAATGATCTATTTATCAATGCGTTCTGATCAGAGATCTGCTATCATGTCAAGATGAAACAATGATTAAGCATTGCTTTTTATTTGCAAACAGATGATCAGACAGAACAACAGAATCAAACGTTGAAACATTATCTAAGAGTGTATTGTTTCAAAAAGCAAGATGACTGAGCTACATTTCTACTCATAGTTAAGTTCATTTATCATCAGACAAAGCACGCTTCGTTGAGCTGTAATCTCTTTAAAGTCATGTATGATTACAAGTCAATTTTTGACATACACATCAAGAATGATACTATGAAAGAAGAAGTGTCAGCAGCAAAAAAACGCGTTGAAATGCTGAAAGACGTGCGAAACATGTTGACACAATGATGACAAAACGCAATCAATGCTCAGGCAAAGTACTATAATTGAAAACATAAGTTTAAGTTCTTTAATGTCGATCATTTAATCATGCTATCAGCAAAAAACCTGAAGCAGAAGAAGTCAAGCAAGAAGTTATTAAATAAGATGATAAAGATCTTTCATATACAAGAATTCATAGACAAGCAGATGTATCATCTTGATCTTTCAATCATTTATAGAGTTCATTCTGTCTTTCATGTATTTCTTTTAAAGTCGTATAATCGTAGACTAAATGATGATTCTATACTTGATTATTTCGTATTCAAGCTTATTAATGATGAGTAAGAATGAAAGATAGAAAAGATTCTACAAAAGCGAAAAAGAAAGAAAATCTTATATTATAAGATACAATGAAAAAAATATTTCATTGAATATGATCAATGAATATCGAGCGAAGATATGAAAGATGTCTCGAAGCTTATAGAAGCTTTCGAAACAAGGCTGAAACATAAGCGAAAAGTATAATCACTCACTTTCAAGCATAAACTCATTATTAGAAAAGAAGAATCACTGTATTATGATAGTTTCGCTCTCTAATGAAGTGATCACATATGTAAATCAACAGACAGAAGAAAAAAGTGCAAAGATGCTCAAACGCGCTCGACAAGAGAGCGCAATCATCACGACACAATAAACATCATGTAATCATCACTTCATCAAACATCTCTCACATAAGACAAGATTGCAGACTTCTTCTTCTTTCTCATTGTCAGATTTACATTGAGATGCAAAGACAAAGATTCGAAAGATGACAGATTATGCTAAAATATATCAGAACAATTAGAAACGTTGACAAAACAATATACAATTGAGATTGAATGTATCACAAAGCGCTTTACATTCAGAATTTCTCTGACAATGTTATTGACAATCATTATCTCTTTGAGAATGAGCTTTTGAATCTTTAGAGACTTAAGTTTGTGAATCTTCTTAAGATGACTTTTTACACAAGTCACTGTTATTAATTTCTTGTAAAGAATTTTCTGATGAGCAGTAAATGTCTTCCAAGCAATGTTCTCTTCTTTATTCTTAATCGCACTATCATGAATATTCTGCAGATGAAAAAATTCATTGACAGTTGAAATGCAAATGTCAAGAGTCTAGACATTGAATCATGAGTGTTTAACAGATGTATCAGATAAGTATACTCACTGTGATACAGAAACTTTCATTACTTGCATAGTGAGCACACTTCTTGTACATTGTCTTTCTTTGAAAGATGACATCACATCATGATGTTTTATTCTTGATGTGTAGAACTTGAGCACACTTTATACAAATCACTCTATTTAGAGTTTTGAAATCAGCAACGCTTCTCTCGCTTATTCTCACAATTGACAGCTGAAAAGCATTAGTAACAACATCAAGAAGTTGAATAAGTGAATCTCATCATCATTCTTCAATTTCGCGAAGTCTGTGAGTTCAACAAGATTATCGATGAAGCATCAATGATTATTTCTTTTCTCATTGTTTTGAAATTTTCTCTTTGATAGCTGAGATGTACTTGAAAGTTTGAATAGTAGAAGCAATGAGTTCTCGATCAGAATTTAACAACATTTGCATCATCATGAGTAATTCAACATCAGCAACATCATGATCATCACATCTGATCAATGTTTTTTAAGCAGACTTATGATACTGTTAGTTGCAGTAATAGTCGTGAAACTTCAAGTTGTAACATCACTTACTTTCATAATGATCTTGACTCGATCATCAGTTGACTTCATCATCTTACAATTCTCTTTGAGCGTCACTGCATATTTACGACTCATGATTTAAATCTTTTACTTTTACTATACAGATATACTCAAAGTTTGTCAAAAGTAATCACACAATGATAAAAATACAATCGTGATTGAAAAAAGATGAAGTTGAAGAAAATGAAAAGTTGAGAAAAACTGAAAGAGCAATAAACAAATCAACAATTATTATTCACTCTTGTTTACATTCTATCATCTCAACAACATTATTTACTTGAAAGATAAACAATGTTTATGTGCTATTTACACGTCATCATTGCTGTCATCTACATCAACTACACATCACATATACTATCTATAATGTCATCTATATGCATTATAATTGAAGATGAATCATCATTCAATCGAAAGTTTCTCTTTTTCTTGTTTTCTCACAGAGATTTGAAGATTTTTATCAAGAGCTTCTAGAGTGAATCAATGAGTGCATGTCATCGTTTATCAGAGTAAACAAAGACATTAATTATTGAGATTAAGAATGAACTCACTAAGAAAAGAAGACAATATTCACGAAGCATACAATTCATCACTCAAAGATCACAAAGTCATTCATGAAAAAGAAAGTTTTTCAGACATCAAAAAGACGTTACACATGTCAAAAGAATGCATTCTTGTAGAAGATTTCAATCTGCATCATCTCACATGAGAAGAATCATTCTACTCAAAACAGCATCTATTGTCAAATAATTTAATTGAAATGATCACAAATGTCAATGCATCGTTAATGCTATTTTAAGACACAATTACAAGAAATTATCAGAGATTTCAAATGACAATAAATTTGATCTTCACAACAGATAACATTATGAATCAATTAATATGATGTAAAATCAACGAAGAAATGAAAAACTTCTCAGATTATTTATCAATATAGACAATTATAGATTTTAGAGTCTGCAAAGAATCAGCGCAAAAATCACGTTGCAACTGAAAAACAATGAATGAAGAGAAGTTCATTAATACTCTGAGAGAACAAATGTTGAAATCACTGTCGAATCATGAGATGAAGTATTGATGCATAGATGAGTACACTAAGTAACTGCTGAATGCACTGAAGAAGATCATTGAGATTTTCACTTTCTGAGCAAGATCACACGAAATGATCAAAGCAGAATGAACGAAGAAGTGTATGAAGATCATCAAGAGTATATAATGAATGAAAAGAAGTTGTTGAATTATCAACAACTGAACAAAGTACATTCAAGTATGTGACAAGAAGAGCAAGATCATCAGAAAACAGAAACGCAGTGAATATTAAAAAATCATGCAGAACGTTGAACAATTCTTGAGAGAACTGTTTAAAACTGCGAAATGAGCAAGAAATGCAATCACAGACACATTGACTCAAGCAACAATTTCTCTTTTGATCAAGTCAAAGTGCTTCAACATCGCTATGACAGCGCAGAATAAGATGAAAATGATGTTTCAGACTCACTTTTCATCATCTTCAGAGATTCTCATGCTGAACACAGAAGACTTCAAGTATTCATTCTCGATTAAAAATGATGTTTCACTGATCATCTGCAATTTGTAAAGAGTGACAAAGACAGATTTTAATGCTTTTAATGATTAATATCTCAAATATTCATTTAATCTCATGTTTTAGATTTGCGTCACTTTTAGCTGATGCATATTCATAAAAGCATCAACATTTCTAGAACTTCTATGAGCGCAGTATGCATCTTTGATGTTTAATTCAATAAACACGATTCTGATGTTTGATTCAACAAACATGATTCTGACACTTGTAGCATTGATAGTTGCAACGTTGAATAATTAATTTGATTATTTAAATAATAGCTATTTACACAGTTTAATATATGCGCTGGAAAAGTCAATGAAGAAGTCAATGAAAAAGTTAATGAGGTAGAAAGTCATGTAGAATGTTCGATATGAAGTCACGTAGAATGTACGATAAAGTCATATTTGATGCTTGATAGAAAACAAAGTTGATTCTTGAATGATGTGTAAAAAAATCAATAGAAAACTCGATTGAAAGATCAGTAGATAGCTTAATGAAAAGCTCGATCGAAAGATTAGTAGAAAGCTCGATCAACAGCTCAGTAGAACGCTCGATCGAAAGATCAGTAGAAAGATGATGATAGTTCAGTAGATAGCTTAATAGAAAGTTCGATCAAAAGATCAGTAGAAAGATGAGTAGAAAGATTGATGATAGCTCAGTAGATAGCTTAATAGAAAGCTCAATTGAAAGATTAGTAGAAAGCTCGATCAATAACTCAGTAGAACGCTCAATCGAAAGATCAGTAGAAAGATGATGATAACTCAGTAGATAGTTCAATAGAAAGTTTGATCGAAAGATCAGTAGAAAGACGATGATAGCTCAGTAGATAGCTCAATAGAAAGTTCGATTGAAAGATTAGTAGAAAGATGATGATAGCTCAGTAAATAGCTCAGTAGATAGCTCAGTGAAAAGCATTGTTTGAAGCACTGTTTGACTCGTGTTAAGCGCTCGATCGACGCGTATTTTGAAGCATGTAGAATGTTCAATAGAAAGCTCAATAGAAAGTTTGATATTGATTCATGAAGAATGCTTTCTATTGAGTTAATTAGCAATGAATAATGAAGTAAGATCATGAAGTAGATCATGAAGTAAATCATGAAGTGAATAATTCATGTTTGAACACGTTGCATAAAGCATGTTTTGAAGCAAGTAGATTGACTAGTAGATAAACGAGTAAATAGCTGAGTTGATAACTGAGCTGTAACTGAGTTGATAGCTGAGATGATAGCTGAACATATAAGTATTTTGATTGTTGTTGTTCTGAAAGATAGAAACTATGAAGAAAGAAAGAAGATGAAAACTTCAAACTTTCTAGCGTCAACTTTATAAAGCTTGAAGCAAAGATTATCGAGTAAATAAGATAAATAATTGAGTATTTGAAGTGACGAGTACTATAGATAGAAAGTCATGTAGAAAGCATTGTTTAAAGCACTGTTTGATGTGTTTTATGCGCTCAATTGACGCGTTTAGTAGAGTATTTGATAGAACTTTTGATAAAGAGTTTGATAGAGTATTTAATAGAGCGTTTGATAAAGCTTTTGATAAAGTGTTTGATAGAGTATTTGATAGAGTATTTGATAGAGCGTTTAATAAAGTATTTGATAGAGCGTTTGGTAGAAAATTCGGTAGGAAATTCGATAGAACGAGAAGATGAGCGAGTAAGTAAGCGAGTAAATGAGCGAGTAAAGTGCTGAGCATGTAAATAAGCGAGTAGATGAGCGAGTAGATGAGCGAGTAGAGTGCTGAGCATGTAGATGAGCGAGTAAATGAGCGAGTAGATGAGCGAGTAGATGAGCGAGTAAAGTGCTAAGCATGTAAATGAGTAAGTAGATGAGCGAGTAAATGAGCGAGTAAATGAGCGAGTAGATGAGCGAGTAGATGAGCGAGCATGTAGAGTGATGAGTAAATGAACGAGTAGATAAGTGATTGTCAACATATGCAACATATGCATGAAAGCGAAATTCAGCTCAGCGAATATGAATAAACGCAGATTTTATCAACAAAAGCGAGATACAGTTCAGAGACATATGAATAAACACAGATTTTGTTGATAAAAGCAGATTGCAGTTTAACAAGATCAGCTTAAATTCGAATTTTATTTCGCTTTAAGTGATAAATGTCACTTTAGCTAAACTCTAAAATTTTGTTCACTTTACAAACTGTTGATGATGCATCACAAGATTAAGAGAGTTGTTTACAAAATAATGCTTGACAAAACTTCAAGACACACAGAATACATAAATAGAATAATGCGCAGACTCGTCAATGATACATTAGAATAAATATGCTTTCTTTTTAAAAGATGTTTGCAGAAGAAAATACAGTCAACTCAATTCAAGAACGTGATCACAATAGTGATGTGAAAGTTAAACAAGAAAAACTACTTTAATGCAAATACATATAAATCAATTACGTTATTTAACATGCTGAGTAAAATACTGAAATTCATCATATTTGAACATTTGTAAAATGTTGTAAAAGCATGCAACTTGATATTGAACATTCAGATGAGAGTTTGCAAACACAGATCAACAAATATGACTTTGCAACTGATTATAGAAAAGATACACATTGTATGAAGTGACACAAGAAGAAGAGTAGTTTCATTGCTGAGTCTGAATGAGAAGAGTGTGTTTAACAATGTAGCACATAGCAGACTCTTGCATGACATGAAAAGAGAAAAGTTCTCAGACTGCTTCTTAAATTTGTGAAGAACTTTCTGAGAAATCGATGCATCATGATCACAATCAATGATTACACGACGATGAAATGCAACATGAACGTTGATATATCACAAGATTCTTTGCTATCATTAATATTATATCTGTTTTACAATGTTAACTTGCTAAAAGCATGTGATAACATCAGATTGAGAACAAGCTTTACAAATTTTGTAAATAACATCAATATTTTAATATATGAAGAATTCACAAAGTGTAATTGCAGAGTTCTTAATGAGATTTATGATAGATGCAAACAGTGATCAAAAACGCACGACATTAAGTTTTCAAAGATAAAGTATGAGCTGATTCACTTTATGAGAATTTACAAGTGATTCAATATGAATGTTGATGCAAAGTTAATGAAACATCAGATTAACTCAAAATCAGATATTAGAGTTTTAAAAGTTCAATTGAACTTTAAGCTGAAATGAGTGATTTACATGCATCATGTTGAAGCAAAACTAGTGATTAAACAAAAAATTATGCAAACAATCATTAAATTTACTTGAGATTTATCAATGATGATGAGAAAGCAAATATACTTCGTGATGATGCACTCTCTGCTTAGTCACGAAGTTGTCATATGATACATGTTATAGAAAGTGAAGAATCATCAAAAAGATCTGAACATCAAGCTGAGATCAGTACAAGAAAGAGCATTGCAACAAATCATCAACATTTATTATGCAACATCAACAGAAACTTTACAGATAGAAACAAACACAGCGTCGATAGATATTCATCTATGAAAGTTGATACAAAAGTTAATAATAAACATGAACTTTCAAAAATCAGATGAAGTTATTGAGATGATAATGTCTTGAGTTTACAATGACTTGATACTCAAAAGAAATTGAAAATCAAAGCTGTGCAAAATATCTCTGCAGCTGAAGCAAAAGTGAATGAAAGAAACACTTGAACAGATGAAGATGAAGTAAAGTTATTTTTACATGATAATTCTCTGATCAGAATCATCAAGAATAGTTATAGTCATAAACAAGAAAATGTTAATAAATTAACATCATCTCAACACATTTACATTGAAGCAAAAAATTTACTTAAATAATAACAACAGTAGAAAAGATGTTACGATGACTGCAATGAAAATTAACTGAGAGCTAAATAAGAGATTGAGAAGATTGACTTTAATCATTACTCATAATGAAGAACTGAAAGAATTGATTGTAAAAGCAAAACATTTCACAAACGTAGTGACAGAGAATTGAAAGTGTCATGAAAAGATATACAAAGTATACAGTGATAGTCAGACTTCTTTGAAAACAGTGAAAGTTATAATATCAACAAAAGATCAGACACGTCTGCAACGAGTTCAGATCATGCATGAGAACATTTAATTTTAAAAAGTCATGCTGAAGTTACATTGAGTGACGAGACATGCAGAAGTACTTGAAAATGAAGCAATGAACAAAATGATTGACAACATACATGATTTGTCTCTATCATTGATTAAGCATCAACGCATTGAAGTGATAACAAGATTGACACTTATACAGAAATAAATCAGACAAACATGAAGAGTAATCTGAAAAGAGAAATTCAACGCAGCTCATTTTTAATATCTGACATCAAAGATAACACATCAACATTTATGACTGCACAAAAGTTGTGCAAAGTCTCACAGCGCATTATTGACGTAATTATGCATGAGAAAAATTGACTTCAATCAATTTCTACATGAGAGATGAGTATTTAATGTTGCTATGATGATGTGCAAGTGTGACAGAGATTGAATGTTGATCAAGCACATTTTATTAACATGTTTCAGATGAAAAGTAGAATGAAAAGCAATGCAATAAGAAGAGAACATCATAAACTTGAGAAAGCTTTTAGAAATCATGAGCGCAGCGATGATAATCATTCAAATAATACTCTCAATGAGCATACTGAATCAATTTCAAGCTGTGATGTCATTAAAGAATCAGATGAAAGAGAGAGAAAATAAAGAAGAAATAAATTCATAAAGTTCTTGCATTGAGAACAGTTATAGTATAAAGCGCAAAAAGAAGCGATTTTTGATGCGAAAAGAACGCTTTGCTAGCGCAGCGTTCACTACAGTATATAGAATCTCACATAGACTCATAATGAATGTTGAATCGAGTAAGAATAAAAAAAAATTACTTCATTTATATAAAGCTGCTCAGTAAAAAATGTTAAATGTGCAATGACTCACTAGAAATTGCATGATTGAAAGAAGTAATAACATCTTTCACACTAAGAATTTATTGAATAAACAAATCTTATTTCTCATTGATTGACAAGCGAAGTACGTTAACAGTTAAAGAATCTGAAGATGCAAAACATGCTGTTTATCTTGTGACTTTACATATTGAAACTTGAGCGAGAAATTCAATCAACATCTGATCATCAACATTAATATAATCATGATCACTATTGAAGTAAAGAGTGAATTCTCAAGACACATGTGACAACAGCAATCTATTGAAGCGTATGATATATCAAATTGATCAACAAGTTAAAAAGCACAATCGTATGATCAAAATGAGTTCTCATTCGACTCAATAACTTCACAGATAACTGCGTTGCAAGATAAAAATCGAAAATTGAAATTCTTCGCGCTTACGCAGATCAAAATTGACGATGAAACAAGAGTTCATCAGAAGAAGAAAGAATCATCAACTCAAACAGTAATTTGAGTAACAAATCAAAGAGCAAGCTCAGATGAAAAGAACAAGTCATCAATCAATCTCAGAACAGCAAAGAAGACTATGTGCTGAAGCAAAAATCGAAATCAAACTCTCTTTTATGCTTGAAGATTGCACAAGAAACAACGTTGTTTCAGAGAAGTACAGCATTTCTTATCAAATCACTATCTGTCTTATCTTTTCTTGATGTGCAAAACAATAAGTTGAAATCAGTTGTTACTATTTTGAGTGAGATAATGCAACTACTTCGATATCTGAAATATAAAGCAATTACATTAAGCATCTTCTATTAAAAGAGTAATATAAACTCTTACAGACTAAATTTATATTATTTTCATCTGACATAAGTTGATAATAGAAGATGATTTATTGCAGATTTTAAGATAGAAATCAAGAAATCTCTACACTAAAGTTACTGTTTACATGAAACGCTCTGAATAAGAGATTAAAAAGATATTTAAGCGAGATCAAGTGAATTTTTAGAAGTCAGAAGCTTGAAACGAGAAAAAATCTCTATGAAAAGAAATATAAAAAGTCGCTTTATGCACTCGTTCTTGCCTCGTTTCGCGAATGATAACGCGAAACTCAGCAGATTTTTTTTTTATTTCTTCAAGTTTTACGTGCTTATGCAGTTTAAGACTATGAAACATGATGCTATTTATCTAAATAGTAGCATTGAAGCGTTATGTGTATGCTAAATTACATGTAATCTAGTCATAATTGCTGCTGTATATCTTCTCATTAAGCAATCAGATTGTTAAGATGCACATATGAGCGTGCAACATGTTTATATAATTAAGTAATCATATAAACAAATTGAAATTATGAAAGAAAGTATGTGCTTAACTCAGATAAACTACGTCTTCGTATCATTCAGCTCGCTCATGATAGTATCATCAATGATCATTCAGAAAGAGCAAAAAGCTATGAACTGATCAGTCAAGTTTATTGATGATCAAACATTTATAAGTATGTTCAATGCTTCGTATGAAACTGTCATGTGTGCACATGTTTCAAGCTTTCTAGACAATAAACTCAAGAATGATTGTGTTCTCTTTCAATCTTTGAACGTCGTTGACGTGATGTTTTCATGAACTATGTAAATTCTTTATCGTTCAGTATCTTCATGAGTATTACATAAATATGCTCTAATCTTCATTGATCATTTTATCAAAATGTGATATTTAGTTCTCATCACTTCTATAAAAGTTGAAGAAGTTATCAATTGCTTCTATGCTCATGTTTGAAAACATCATGATTTACTTAAGTTCTTTATGTCTGATCGAGACATACAATTCATTTTCGATGTCTGAAAGCATATGTGTAAAATGCTGAAGATAAATGTTAAGTTATCAACAACATATCATTCTGAAATCAATGATCAAATCAAGAGAATTAATGCTGTTATGAAGCATTATCTTCAAGTTTTCGTCAACTACATGCAGAATGACTGAGCTAAGTGACTTTTGAAAGTCAAATTCATCATCAATAATGCATCATTATCAATCACTCTAGCATCATTCTTGTTGATCAATTCGAGTCAAAACTCACGTTTAAACTTCAAGTTTTTTGAGTCTCTGTTCAAGAATTTTACATCTTAAGCTCAAAACAAGTTAATCAATGTTGAAGAGTTCATCAAGAGAATGAAGAAACTTGTTATGATTCTAGTCTTCGTCTTGATTTCATTCTAATCGAGTCTAGTGAGCATTTGAGTTAAAGATGATGTCATTGAGACTCTGCATCATATGTGTAAGACGTCAACCCAATCGAGCCTAGCACAGAACTGAGAAACATACATATAAGAATCGAGTTCTTTTCTGTAGATACTTTTCTTTCTTAGCATTTATCTATTAGTTAAATGACACTCATATGACTCGCTCTATGCTGGTTTCTAACAGTAGATAAATGCTAATCAACTACTCTGCTATTGACGTGTAGACGATACAAAATAATCTACTTCGTTCATTCAGAAAATTCGCAAGAAATTCTTCGAATTACTTTCATCAAAACACACATTCAAATTTACTCAAATTTATCAAATCAATCTCTCAATCTTATCACAATCAAATCTATCTATCTATCTTTATCTTTCTCACAATGACACGCGACTCTGAATCAGTCGAGTCATGAACAGCTCGTCTGCTTAGAAGCACTGCTAGTAGACGAGTTTTTCTTATTTCTTTCGATGCTTCAGCGAGATCTCAGAATGTCGCTATCTCATGAAACATCAACACGAGTCAACAACTTCGTCAATGAGCTATCGATCAGTCAGACGAGATCATCAAGATGCTGATCGAGCTAAGAGATCAACGAGACATGACTTTGAAACTCAACGAGCAATGAATCGATCTACAAGTCGATCACATCAAGAGACTTGATGAGCTAGAGATCAATCAAACGACAATAGACACTCAAGAAGAGACTATCGTCGATCTACGAGAGAAAGTACTGAGTCTCAAAAAGAAACAGCGTTCAGCGAATCATTTTCGATCTCAACAGTCTACGAAGTCTCGAACTTCTATCAAGAATCATACTTGACGAGAGTTGTTCACTCTATTCGACAACGATCATCACAAGTTCTTCAAGTTTTTGAATTCATCTATATTCACTGATGAAGATGAATCGACATGAGACAGCTGAAGAGTCAAGATAGACGACAAGCTTCAGATAAATGTCGATCACTTCGATAATGAGAATATTTGTATTGCCTATGTGATATCTAGACTAGAAGATGATGCTGCTGAGCACATCTTCGCTCGACGTCGACATGACGCTTCGCATTCATACATCTCGATCGACGAGCTATTTGAGCATCTGAAAGAAATATACGATGAACTGAATAAGAATCGAAAGTGTCGTCGCGAGTACAACGCTCTGAGACAAGCAGACAAGTCTTTCAATGTCTTCTACTTCGACTTTATGAAGCTATTCAGCTATCTCGAATACGATAATTGCATTCTGATGAACGATCTTCAGAATAAAATCAATAATCGCTTGCAGAACGCTCTATCAGTCTGTTCAGAGAACTTTACTTCGCTCACTCGCTTAAGAATCTTTCTTCAAGATGTGAATAGTAAACAACGAGTCAATTATCAGCTTCGCAGCGAACGTCGCACTGTCATCGTCAAAGTCACTGTCGTACCTGATAAACGCGCTACTTCTCTGTCAGTAACAACTTCGATAATCAGTTATGTTAAGTCGACTATCTCTTCTACTTCTGAGTCAGCGAGATCATCAATTATCTGCTACATCTGCAAGACTCTCGATCATTTGTTCAAGAATTGTTCTCAGCTGAACAAGATCGACACTTCTGCATCTCATGCATTCACTTCTCGTCTACATGAGATCATCATTTCGAAGAATAAAGAGAATGAGAAAATGTCTTTCGAGAATAGCGAGGCAAAAAACTAGAGACTTTCATCAAAGACGCGATGAAAGATGTGTTAATTTCTTCAACGACAAGCAGATCAGATGATTCTTTTGCTTCTGAATCTTTGACTACTGAATGTGTACTTTCTAGCAATGAAATTAGTTACTCATTGAAGTCATTGATTGACATTGAAGCTGCTGACTATTCGTTCATTGATGAAGTGATCGCGCAGATTGTTTGTGATCAGTTGCAAATTGAGTCTCTGACTTTGATCAAAGCGAAGTCAATTCGAGAATTCGATGATCATTATGCTAAGAAACTCATTATTCATGTCATTTATTTGAATCTGACTGTTCAAGATCATACGATTGACACAGCTTCTATGTTGATCACTCAATTAAATCAAATGATTTTTGAAAAAACATGAATGAACAAAATCGGCCTAGTAATTGATATGCAAATCGATTTTCTTCGATTTTCGAATTTCAACTCTACTAGTCAAAAATCAATTGCTTTATTCTCAAGCAATAAATCAATCACGAAACGAAAGAGCTTGACTTCTACTCATATACTGAAGAGATCTTTGACTTTCGTTACATCTCAATTCAGTCAAAACAAGAAGTTCATTGAACAGTTAAAACAGCGTGACGCGACTTTGACTAGCGTCAATTCTAAATCAACGTTCAGTTAGAAATCATTCTCTTTCAGTTCAACAAACATAGCAATGATAAAGACAGCAACATATAGAATTTTAGTCAAACGTTCAGACATCAAGATCTTTGCTGTTATTGTCTTGAAAATTGATTGACTCATAACTACAGCTGAAAACAAGTCTGAAGAAGTGAATTTGCATGAGCTTTTTCACGCTGAAGCTCTCAAGCAAGTTAAGATCAAGCTTCTCTCTGAATATCACGACTATTTAGATGTTTTCGATCGAGCAATGATCGATCAGCTATCATCGCATCGTTTCTACGATCACAAAATTAAGTTGATCGATGAAGAAATGTTTTCTTGAAGCAAACTATATCAGATGTTCAATCACAAGCTTCAGAAGATAAAGAAATATCTAATTGATCATCTAAACAAAGAATTCATTTTCTTCAGCTTCGCATCATATGTCTCACTCATTTTGTTCATTAAAAAGAAAGACGAAAGTCTGCGTTTCTGCGTCGATTACAGAAAGCTCAATGCTTTGATCAAACGAAATCATTATTCTCTGTCATTGATAGACGATACTTTCGTTCGTATACAAGAAAGCAAGTATCTGACTCAATTGAACATCATTGTCACGTTCAATAAACTACGCATGCATTCAGATAGCGAAGATTTGACTATCTTTATTATCTTCTTCGACTCATACAAATATCATGTAATGCTTTTCAAATTAATCAATGAATCTGCGTTCTATCAACACTATATGAACGACGTGTTGTTCAAGTATCTACATCAGTTTTGTCAAATCTATCTAGATGATATTATCATTTACAGCAAGATCTTGAAGAAACACAAACAACATGTACGATTAATCTTGAATAAACTACGAGAAGCTGATCTACAGATAGACATCAACAAGTGCGAGTTTCATGTTCAGAAAACTATCTTTCTAGAACTCTTGATATCAATCAAAGAATTGAAGATGAACTCGCGAAAGATGCAAGCAGTCTGTTATGATTCTAGCCTTTGTCTATTCTTTCTAGCCTTCGTCTTGATTTCATTCTAATCGAGTCTAGTGAGCATTTGAGCTAGAGATGATGTCATTGAAACTCTGCATCATATGTGTAAGACGTCAACCCAATCAAGCCTAGCACAGAGCTGAGAAACACACATATAAGAATCGAGTTCTTTTCTGTAGATACTTTTCTTTCTTAGCATTTATCTATTAGTTATATTACATTCATATAACTCGCTATATGTTGATCTCTAACACAGTCGTTGATTGATCTACACTCAATAATCTCACTTAAATGCAGTTTTTCATTGACTTCTGCAATTTCTATCGATGCTTCATCAAGAACTTTTCGAAGATTGTTCGTTCAATGATTCAACTCACTCAAAAGAAGATTATATTTGAATGAAATGAAGTCTGTCAGATCATCTTCGATCATATGAAGAGACGTATGATTAAAACTTCTATACTACGTCACTTTGATTAAACTCATGAGACTATTCTTGAAATCAACTCATTCAACTACGTCAACGATGAAGTTCTCTCTCAATATAATGACGAAGAAGTACTACATTTGATTGTCTTTTATAGCAAGAACATGTCTTCTGCTGAATGCAACTACGAGATATATGATAAAGAACTTCTGATCATCATTTGAGCATTTGAACACTGACGACTCGAACTGAAGCTAACTGACATTTCTATCAAGATG
>JAABUH010001952.1_pt1 | contig 21064 bp, 22 predicted proteins | sample 5559121 | NCBI WGS metagenome assembly JAABUH01 (sample SAMN10711871, study PRJNA513364) | rock metagenome | isolation source: Antarctica rocks | place: Antarctica: Victoria Land, Battleship Promontory nord | collected 2015-12-28
TCTGCAGTATGGCTCCAAGAACGAGGCAGATTGGTCTTAGAGCAAAGGGTAAAGCGCTTTTGGAAATATTACTTCCACAAACAGTTATGCTTTGTAGGTGCTCACATCGCTCAAAGAAGTTTTCTGTATAAGCTTGAACTTTCCTATAGACCGAAATGTCCAATCCTGTGACCTGAACTTGAATCGTAAGGTCTCGATATAATTCAGGTATACTGATCTCATGGTAGTATTGACTGCAAAGACAAAGATTGCATAGGGTTTCGACCGGCAGATAGTGAATAATTTGGAGATGAAGCTCTGGTGGTAGACGCTGCATGAGCAATTAGTTGCATTATCGAAATGCGCACGCGGTGATATTGTAGTATCAATTCACGAGTAATCGATATCAGAAATTGCGTGACTTTAAGGCCATGTCATCCGCTAATCGACAATAATCAGACTTGGCAGAACGGCAAGAGTATTGGGCATTCTACTTTTGTCCAAAGAATTGCTTCTGTTTCAGTTGAAAAAGCTGCTATCCTTGATGGCATAGACAAAGCACTGCGAAGATGCAATGTTGCTCGCCTTGATTGAAATCATGACGGTAGGCAATCAAGTCACTTGCGATGGTTTGCAGGCTGTTGCCCTAAATTATTGACCGCCTGGGAGAGTGCAAGATCAAGGTAGATCCTTGCTACCGTGGAAGTCCCCTGCTTTCACGTTGTTCTTTCTATATGTGACCTCGTATTCCAACACAACGAGCACAAAGCAGCTAATAGCTATTTTACAGGAGAGGTCAGCGCACATTACGGGTAGCGTCACTAGCGAAAGGCGGGATCTACCTTCATTTAGGTGCAGTTTGCTAACAAATACATGTAGATTCCCCACCATAAAATCTTTTATTCTATTACGAATGCCGATTCAATAAGCCTCTTTTGTTGAGACTCCCTTTCATCCAATGTTGCTGCCGTCACCAAATTAGGCTTAGACCTCTTCCTCACTGGCTTCGGAGCCACTACCTTCAACGTAGGACCACGGGGGCGACGTCTAGGCTGAGACTCCTGCTCCCATACAGTTGTTTCCTTCACTGCACGGCCATATTTAGTTTCATCACAGGTGGGGCGGAAGAGGGTGGTGAAGCGGATGGTGGGAGGGGGTCCGGTGGCAGTGATGCTGTAGCCTCAGTCCTTCTCCTTTTGTTTATCCCTTTGCTTAGCATCCCGCTCAGCTGCTTCCGCTGCAGTCAAAGCTCTAGCATCGACTCTATCATGTTTCTTTTTTTGACGAAGCTCAGCCCAAACTTCTTTCTTCGTAGGAGGTGATTTTGAAAGCGTCACGGGAAGCCCCTGACCTACCTCCTGCAGCTTCTCGTGTGTGACAGTCACGTTGGCATGGAAGGTAGACAGCTGATTGACTAGAAGGTCGGCCTGCTGACGTGGTAAATCCTGATGCAGCTTCTGCAAACTGGCTGCTGCATAAAGGAATCTATTCTTACCAACATCGTGATATTTCGTTGGATTTGCGTCATCCGGATTGATGGATTCATCGTAGTATCTAGCCTGCCAGTTGCCCGGTGCTATAGGAGGTCCGTTCAGTCGCCAGCGAGGGTGAAGAAGCGATATTGGTATCGGAAATCCTTGTATGCAAGCGCGTAAGAGGTAATGCCTGCAGGGAAGTCCATATCTAATGTAAATATCACAGTCACATGGACTGTGCGCTTGGTTCGACGAGGATACGACGATAACGCCTTCAATGTTGAGGTCGTTAGCTACTCCGCCGTTTGCACCCTAGATCGTCACGGAGGTTGGATGGGCGCTCATCTTTACACCCCGTTCCTCAGTGGCATGATACACTGCATGCAGCTCTGGCTAGTTTGGCATTGCATGCAGAAAATTCATGATGACACTGGCACTCACTCTGTGCAACTGGAGAAGCTGCTGGAACAAGAGTGTCAACGATTTCTGATCAATAATCAAAGAACTCCCATAGCCGTATTGAGTCATTGGCGACTACTTGGTCGAGCTGCTAGCAACGACACGGTTACTCATCCGGTGACAACGTTGAATGAAGACTGCACGATCATCACTCATCAAGACGTCACACTGCATGTAAATCACTAGCGAGAAGGATTACATCAGCTTCTTGTTTCAGCCACAAAAGAACTAGACAATGAGCTGCTTCTGAATCTGCATGAAACTCCTCGATATTTACGACCCGGCAAATGTTTCCTGGATGATCCACGTAACTAGTTGCATGCAGTCAACGATTGGCTCTTAAACATCAGACTGGTCTGATGCTGGGTCAACGCATCACGACTAGACATGGAGACATATGGCTATTGCGCTGGATCGACGCATACTGCAACAGGTCGGTTGCCGAGTGCATCGAGTCTCGTCGATGGGGACACAAACCACTGCGTGCAGAGGAGGACTCGGGATCTGATTGGGACTTTCAGAGCGAGGATGAGAACGAGTTGGACGACGGAGTTGCTGCTGCCGTGCACCATTTACAAGCCGCTCATACTCCCAGAGTGGGCAGACAAGTATATGGTAACGATATAAGCCTTGCACATGGTCTTACCGACACTTTGCTGGCTGCGTTTCCTGCAGTTAGCTGTCAATGGCATGAATTGATGCACTTCAGCACACCTTCCCGTTCTGCATGCAGTTTCAAGCATGCTTCATGTCATGTGTCTGATTACACGTCATTCGCTTCATGATCTACTCAATGATCTACTTCATGATATGCTCCCTACATGTCTTATAGCACATGCTAACTAGCTCAATAGAACGCACCCTTCATGACTCTGTGCTTCTGTGGAATCCTTCTTGGCTCTCTCCATCCTATGAGCAACAAGCTTAGCGACGGTCTCGTTTTTCTTCTCTACATGCTTCAAATAAAACCGAGGGAATCAGCTAATTTCTCTTGGTATACGAGGACACGAGGGTAGATAGGCGAAGGGTAAATACCCATCCACTAGCGCCGGATGAATGCGGTGCCGGATGGATGCGGAGATTACTAACCACAGGGGTAACAGTACTGTTCCCTGTTTCCAATCATTAGTCGAAACACGCAAACGTACTCCGTATAATATTCCCTTTTGTAATCTCAAAAAAACCTCCTTTGCAAAGTCTCTTCTCATGCCGTCGCGGCGAGTCAAACGTCTAATGTCCCCTTTCGTAATCCCACGAATTGAATCCCTGGCCACCTTCCTATGTCTCCTCAAACCTCCTTTGTCAAGTCTCTTCCCATCGAAGCCTGATTTTCCTTCTTCGCCCATTACGCCTTTACCGCCAAGGGTTGGTCGCGCTTTGGCCTTGAGCTGTACATCTCCAAACGGCGGGAACAGTGGTTGTATGTAATACGGAGCCGTATTGCTATCTGGGAGCGATGCGAAAGTTGATGAATAGAGAAATAAACTTCGAAGCATCAGGCAGATTGTGATTCGGGTATAGATGGAACGGCGAACTAGAGATAATGGTCAGGCTTTTTTTCCGACCTGTCAGAGGACTTGAACCTGCATCTTGATGTTTCTAATTGAAACCACCAAAGTCTCTACCAAACGCCCTAGATACCAAACTCCCTACCTCCCGACCAAATCCCTTACCGAACGCCCTACCAAACTCCGACCAAATCCCCTGCCAAACGCCCTACCAAACTCGACACCAAACTCCCTACCTCCCGACCATCCCCTACCAAACGTACATGCTTCAAAATACACGTCGGTCGGGCGCATAACACACGTCAAACAGTGCTTCAACCAATGCTTCCTACTGAGCTTCCTACTGACCTTTCTACTAGTGAGCTCTTTACCGACCTTTCTACTGAGCTTCCGACCGACCTTCCTACTGAGCTTCCGACCGAGCTTTCTACTGAGCTTTCTACCAAACGCCCTATCAAACACTCTACATGCTTCAAAATACGCTCGGTCGGGCACACAACAAAGGTCAATTCAAACAACGCTTCCTACCTGGCTTCCTTCATGGCTTCCTTCATGGTTCCCTCCATGATTTCCTACCGAACGGTCTCCATGATTTCCTACCAAACAGCCTCCATAGCTTGATATCAAACTTCCTACCGAGTTCCCTATTGAACACCCTACAGTATATGCTTCAAAATACGCGTCAGTCAGGTGCATAACAACCCACCATCCTACCTACTGTGAACTAAGTCCATTTGGATTAGCTGCCTTGCTTACTACATAATTTTCATACTATGATCACAGTCAGATATTTCTTAGATCCGGAATAATATTGAATTTTGCCGGTCACCTTTATTCTATTTGATGTGATAAAGTCCGAGCATATTAGTGAATTAATTACATTGTGTTTGCATCATTTGCGCTGTTTATCTTGTTCACCACCCTATTCACCACCCTACTCACCATCCTACTCACCATTCTACTCACCATTCTACTCATCACCTTACTCACCATCCTACTCACCACCACCCTACTCACCAGCGTACTTACCATCCTACCCATCATTCTACTCACCACCACCGTACTCACCACTGTACTCACCACTTTACATACCACCCTACATACCACCCTACATGTTCAGCTACCGACTCGATTGCCTATTCACCACCCTACATACTCACCTATCTACATGTTCAGCTACCAACTCAGCTATTGACTCGATCGCCTACTCATCAGCCTTCTCGCTCCAAAACATGCTTCAAAGCATGCTTCATGCGACATGTCTGAACATGCATCATTCGCTCCATGACCTGCCTACTTCATGGCCTACTTCATGGTATGCTCCATACATGCTCCGTAGCACATGCTAATTAGCTCAATAGAAAGCACCCTCCATGACCTGATACCAAACTCCCTACCGAGCTCCCTATTGAACATTCTACATGCTTCAAAATACACATCGGTCGGGCGCACAAAACCGGTCAAACAGTGCTTCAAGCATTATCCGCTTTATGGCCTACTTCATGGTATGCTCCATACATGCTCCATACATGCTCCATAGCACCTGCTAATTAGCTCAATAGAAAGCACCCTCCATGGCCCGATACCAAACTTCCTACCGAGCTCCCTGTTGAACACCACATGCTTCAAAATACACATCGGTCGGTACCTACTGTTGGAAACAGGGAACAGTTGTCTCAGAACCTCAGATGTGTACACAGAACTAAGTCCCTTTGAATTAGCTGCCTTGCTTACTACATAATTTCCATCCACTATGATTACAGTCAGATATTTCTTGTATCCGAAATAATATCGAATTTTGCCAGTCACCTTTATCTGATGTGATAAAGTCCGAGCATATTATTGATGTAATAGTTCCTTTATTGTCTCAAGTGCACAGCTAACACTACAACAGACACTCACTAAGTATGTAGGCCTGGTTACCCACAGACTATAGAATCGCCACCGAACTGTACCATCCTCAAGACAGGTCCTCAATACATGAGATTTCTTCTATTTGTACCCCCTCCTTCAATACTTCAGGATAGCTGACCTTAGTAGAATAGCCCCACGGAAACGAAAAACCACCGGATCCGGTGGAAACTCTAAACCGTAGAAATGCATCAATGTCTCTAGGTATAGAGGCGTATGAGGGAGACTGACAATTGGATCCAGTCCTGCACAGTCCCTGGCTCCCAAATGACACGTCGTTAAGTCTTGATTCCCCCTCTTTCTGAGCATTCCAACTTTCCAACCAACTTGTATACCTTTCATCATAGTGGGCGCTGGATCGAGAGCCAAACACCTACCGAAGGCCACCCTATAGCTCATATAGTGTGTTTATTGGCAAAGCCTCTTTCCCAACAGAACAATGATTTGATTGAAACGCAGTCGAATAAGTCTTGAGAGCTTAACCGTCGAAGATCGCTGAGAGTCTCTATCAATAGAACTTCGGCACTGAGGTATATAAGCTGTGCGGTGAGGACGCAGTATCTTGCCCCTGAAATGGCTCGGTGGCTTCAATGATCATTGTAACAGTCGCACATTGCTCGATAAAGATCATTAACAGGTGTCTTCGGCTGCATATCATCGGGTTCATGACTCTTCTTAGCTCTGATAAGAACAATTAATTCTTATAAGGTTCTCAGCCGGCATCACATCAAGGTGAGAGTCTTGCCAGCCACTTCAATGACCTGTTTTCATCCAGATTCAGTTCTATGTTGAATTTAATACTTATCGCCTTTGAAAAGATCACTTCTGTTTCACAGCTGCAAGTAGCTTCATCATTGATTGAAGATCTGCTGTTCTTTTGATTGTCGCTGAATTTAATTGCATTGTGAAGTCACTTCATGTTGAATTTAATACTTATCACCTCTTTCACAGCTGCAAATAGCTTCATCATTAATTCAAGGTCTGCCGTTCTTTCGGTTACCCGGCATTGAGAAGAATTATAAAAGAACTAAGCCTGCTGTAGAATTCAACCTAATTCAGATCGAATTTCGGGTTTCCAGGGCGAAGTTGTTTGCCAAGTTCGAATGTTATTCACTTCGAATGGACAATGAACATAGAAAAACACAAGCAAACAACACACTATTCTTCCAGTACTTGATGGCAAGAAACCTTCCTCCACTGATGTGTACCACCAAGGGCGCAATGAACGCTGTGCCCTCTCTATTCTAGGACAGCCTCCATAGCACCTAATACACTCGCTGCATGATTCGAAAGATATGAGCACTTTACCCTCCTATGAGTAAAGTTCAACTGCACAAGTATTGAGCAATGTCCTGGGCAGAAATAAATTCTGTCCCATCACATCGTTCAGCTTCTCCTTTCCTGTGCCGCCGATCAGACATGCGCTGGCTCCGTTGCCGGCTTCTGACCTCTTGATGCTCTACTACCAGGTACACCCATGGAATTCTCCATATGTTACGACGCATGTCTGGTATTATTTCCCTCCATTGTCTTTCTGTGAGGTGAGAAGGCTAAATGGGGATACTGCAGACCCGGATCTACTTCATAGGTGACGTCTCGTCTATGTTTATTGACCTGAGCTTCGGTGGCCTGCTTCGTCTTTTCCAATTGCTGGCGGCCGAAAGTAAGAAGCTCTTCCATTCTGATGGCAATATCGTCGGCTTTTCTGGCTTCAAGACGTTCATGAGTTGTTTCGTAGTCAAGTCGTATCTGGATCGAAACTCATTCGTGGATGGAAACATTTCTTAGAGTAGAACGGAGTCATTGAGGTGGCCGAGGAGGTATTGGAATTCTCGCTGAATTCCACCATTGGAAGCCATTTTGCCCAGTCGTCCTGTATGTAATTATAGTAGGTTCTTAATACGCGTTCAACATCTTGATTAGCTCGCTCTGATTGACCGTCGGTCTCAGGATGGTAGGCTGTTGACAGACTGGCTGTGATTCTTAGTCGTTTGCAAAGGCTTTGCCACAATGTTGATATGAACTGGGAACCTCTGTCCGAAACAATAGAACTGGGTAGACCATGAAGTCGATAGACGTTCCATAGCATGATCCAAACCGTTTCTTCGGCTGAGGTGCCACCGTCTCCCCAATGACAGGGGACATAGTGACGTTCCTTGGTGAGGCGGTATATGATCGTGCAAATGGCGTTGTAACCTTCTGATAGGGGTAGTCCAGTAATGAAGTCCATAGCTATATCCTTCCAGCGTTCCTGTGGAATAGGGAGAGGATGATGCAGTCCATTGGTACTATCCCTGGGCTGACAATTTCGAATGTACTGTCTAGTCGTTGCTCGATGACCTGGCCAATAGTAGAAGCGTTGAACTAGGTCAATAGTTCTTCGGTTCCCGGGGTGAGAGGTTGATGGCTGATCATGGATTTCCTGTAGCAATTCCGTATGTATATCCTCAGGAACCCATAGTAGATATTTTCTGAATAGAACGCCGTCAACGACCTCGCAGTGCTTCAATTCAGTGCTATGTAGCTTGAGCTTATTTTCAACTATTGCTTGTCGATATTCGTTGCATAGTTCATCCGTCTTGTTGACATCTTGTACTCGCTGATAGAGATCTGTTTCAGATTCGGTAGCTAGAACATCTACCTGATAGCAATCTTCAGTACGTTGAGCTGATTCAGAGCCATCGGTTATGGGCATTCTGGTCAGAGCATCGGCTTTAGTATTCATTTTTATGATCTGAAAGTTGAACTCGGATAGAATGTCTAGATAATTGGCTTGACGTCGAGTTAACTGTTTATTTTCCATGAAGGTCTTCAAAGCGAATAGTAGCCCGCAATTCCTTCTCATAGATATGCTAATTGCATTCGGCGGGAACCATGCTCTTGCTGTAGAAGGCTACCGGGTGAAGGACACCTTCATCATCATACTGTGATAGTATTCCGCCTTTGACATAGTCAGAAGCATCGGTCTCTAGAATAGCCTGTTGTTTTGAATCGAAATGCCTTAGGACTGGGGCCGAGCTGACTTGTTTCTTTAGATCATCAAAAGCTTGAACACAGGCTTCGTTCCAAACAAAAGGCGTGTCTTTCCTAGTCAGCTGGGTGAACGGTTTGGCTAGCTTCGAAAAGTCCTTAATGAAAACGAACGTGCCAGGATTGACTAGGGCCAAAGCTCTAACCCTAATCAATTCACAGTCAACGCTAGCGAGTTGACTGCGTATTGATTAGGGCAAGCTTCAACTATCTGGCCTAGATCTGGCCTAGATCTGGCCAAGATCTGGCCCAGCCCCTTTTTCAATCCCAAACACCTTCTTCACTACACAAGTTGGCTGCTGACTTCTGTGCGGTAATGCTAACTACTACATACATCTTAGTGTACATATGTTCTGTTTCACTAGAAGACTAATGTTGTCAGCATATGTAGAGCTTTCCTGATTACTCCCTTGGCGTGAAATACGGTCCTGGTAAGCTGGTCATCGAGTTGTTGAGACCAGGATACAGGGCGTGGATGTGGAAAATCTCGTAGAGTTACTTAGCAGTCTGTCAACTAGTTCTGTTATCTAATGCTCTGTCATCTGTCAGCTAGTTCTGTCAGCTAGTTCTATCAACTAGTCATGTCATCGAGGCAGGTCATCGAGTCCTGTCACCTACCTTAGTCTTGGTTGATTATTTCTGGTTACTATTTCTGTCAACTTGTTCTGCCATCTACTATGGTATTTCGGGAATCAATGAACGCGATCTTCAAACGTAGGGAGATCGATTGGGCAGCACAGCGGAATTAAACCCTGGCTGTGGCAACAGTTCCCCAATTACCATAGTAGTCCTGTCACCTAGTCGTTCTGTCACCTAGGCCTATCTAGGCATGTCATTGCCAGAAGATTATACCATGCGCGGTCAGTTATACAGCTAGCATTACTTTCCCAAAACGTGGTTCGAAGATGCAAAGGTCGAGCGTTGGCTGGAGCGGCCATCAATGACTGCGCTGCGTATAAAGAGAATGCTGTGGCTTGGGATTTGTATAGCTTCGGTTTGTGTTTCGCATTTTTGTTACTCAGCCTGTGTTAACCTAATTCACCCATTCAATCGATGGATACTTTAATCGCGAAGCATGGAGCTGAATTTCTTGAAGGGTCAGAACTGGGGAACGGGATGTGATTTGAGCAGCCGGTCTCACAAGAGCTGAGGAGGACTTTGAAGCAGTGAGAGCTTTGGTAATGAAGGCAGTTGGGTGCATGAAGTGTATTGTTTGCTGGGTGACGTTAACCAGGTGCTATGTAGAAGTACTAATACAGAAGTAGGAGGTTGAAGAATAGTGACCTTGGCTTCTAGTATGACATGTAAGCTAAAGGTCAAGCAATTGAAGAACGCGTCAAGAACCCATGAATGATGACACGCTTGTGGTGTGAATTGCACACAGGTTCAAAGAGGGAAATGAGATAAGCCTCCACGGATTCTTGAAGAGCACCGATGGCGGATGACTGAAAGCGCAGATCGAACTTGATGTCATGAGCGATTTCGCGAACAAGATGTTGGAAACAGGGAACAGTACTGTTAGAATACCCCTGTGGTTAGTAATCTCCGCATCCATCCGGCACCGCATCCATCCGGCGCTAGTGGATGGGTATTTACCCTTCACCCACTTCTTTCTTCATCCGATAGTTCTTACCTACTAGATAGTTCAGTCAAATATATATCTCTCTACCCTCATGTCCTCGTATACCAAGACAAGACGCTGAAAGGGAAGCTTGTGAATGAGAAGCTCAGCGATGGTGCTTCTTAACCCTACCGGGAACGTCTTTACGCACGGCCTTTGACATGAGCTGCTTACGAGGAGCTTTACCAACCCGAAGGGGCTTAGCCACGGAAACACGTCTAAGGTCCTGAGGTAACTTGGTACGAGCCATTGTCAAGACCTCTATGAACGTGCAAAGATGATTTATCGCGTGCCTGGCAGTAAGCACAGTACTCAGCTGCTGAGTGTAAATATCATTTGGCTCATCACGCTTGAAATTCAGGGGAGCAATTAATAAACGTAACAGTCATGCTGAAACTGCAGTAATTGAGTAAAACTGGGAATCTGGTGAAAGCGATGGGAACCAAGACCATCGTCGAGAGAAGACACTGACCAGGACTACCTATTCATCTTGCATCTGGCACCGGCGAAATGGCCTCGGCCAAAAGTCGGTTCTTGCCTCTGAGCTGTTCAGTACAAGTTGTCCCAGGCCTTTTGGTCTCGCAGAGCCTCGAAATCCAACATTTGAAAAGCCTCGTTTTGAATCACCAAGCAGCTGTTGAAATATGATATACATACCTGAATAGGATTGTCCAAACCGATTTGTAAACTCAACAGCAGCAGCCCCTCATCTCCAGAGTTCTAGTACGTCGGGCCAAGTGATGACCCCTCTACAAATGGAGCTATTCTGCTGCACTGTCGTTCTCCAACAACTGCAAGACTAATAATTCTGGAGCCTTGCATTAGAGTCTTTTGGATACCACCAAAGACGGCGTAAAATTGTCTTTCCAAACGAAGGCTATGGTGTTGGATGTTACAATATGAGATCAACAATAAAGATCTCCTCCAGCTCGATGCAACCGAAGCCCAAAAGATCTGTCGAATTTTAGCACACGTCGTCGATCCATCCGAGTACGTATCGAGACATGCAGACAAAAGGTCGTACTTTTACTGGCAGCGTCGATTCAATCCTTGTCGAAGTCATGAGGAGGCGCTTTGAAAGAACATGGATTCAAGCAGCAGACAAGTACGCGTATCCGAGGCGGTAAGTGGTATTTCATCTAGGGCGTCAGCAAGCTATGTGAATAGCGTCTTACGATCCACGCCAAAGGAAGAAAAGGTTTTGGAGCGCATGGTGGCTCTACAGATTGGGTTATGGCGGTCGTTCAGCATGTGGAATGAACTTTCAACTTAGATAGAACGTGCCAATGCTATTGCGATGTACAACAGCCACATCGTTTCGCAACTTACTTGAGTGCTAATACTTTTTCTTTTACCATTGCCATTGCCATTATCTGCCATCCATCATCTGCCGTCCATTATCCGTATACACACCTATTTGGGTGTTACTGGACTCGAATTCCACGGAAGCAGGAGCGCCCTCAAAACCCAGACCCCTATACCTCGAGAACATCCAAGCTTGAGAAAAAAAAGAGCTTGGTAAGGAAGTAGCGCAGAGGGCGAAGGAAGACGCAGCAGAGCCGTGAGCAGCGAAGCTGTAAACAGTATATCCAGATGAGAAATGGAGTATCGGAGTATTGGCGCCACGATGTCGGTGGCATGCCACGCTAATAAGGGATATCGCCCTTCAAGTCCAGTTGAGGCCTTTCCGGCGTGCCTCGTGTTTGGTACGGCTGCCTCCAAAGTCAACGTATAATCGTCAGTATCGCAGCCCTCATGCTAGCTTTTTGATTAGAGCTACTGAAAGCAAGAATTGAGCAAGAGGAAATGAAACCACGCATTACTCATTTAGTACACGAGAGATGTCCGCTCCAGTTGTAATTTCCACAATTTGTCCAATATTTGCACTGAAGTCGCTCTTTCAGGCTTCTCATCCAATCTACTGAACATCATTCTCTCCGAGATGGAAGAATGTGACATCATTAAGTTGTACATACTTTGGTATCGAAAGTAGACGTAGTAGGGAGCAAGGCAGGGTCCGACACGCGGAAAACGGTTGCACCGAATTTTCCTGCTGTTGAAACGGGAGTTATGCTCGGACCTATCGAGGTCACATGACGCACTGTGTTTTCACCACCGTTCAGTGCTTGTTGGAATTTTCTTTTGTCAAATCGTCAGCACACATCTCTTAGACCTCAGACCGTGTTTCCATAGCTAAGTCCCTTCGGGTTAGCGCAATTGCTTACTACGTAAGAAACCTCCATTCTCGGTACCTAGGTAGGTAGGGCACGAACATGTATAATACATGTTTTTTGACTACCACGACTACCTACCTTCTTTGAAAAAGGTTTAATACACAGGGGTGGGTTCTTTAGCTCACGGGATCGGTTTAGCGTATGCTCGTTGATGTACAGGTCCTTCCTGCAGCGGGCTGGACATTGCATTAGCAAAAAGCCTCTTAACAAGGATTATCTGTATGAGGGCGTAAGCCAGCTACCTGAACAAGCCCGGCAACGCTTAAGTGAGTTTATCAGTGTTTACTTCTTGTGTATGTACCTAGGTGAATCTGCTGACATGTAGCTTCATAGGCCATGATCTTATGACAGTGACGGCACTGAACGGTAGCAAGTCTTCCAGGTATAACTATCTGCTGAAAGTTATCGACGACGAGCTAGTTTAAAGGCTTACCGCCACGTTGTGAAGGCATTGCTGAATGTAGGAAGGCAGGGATCTGCAAGCAGGTAAGCTAAGAACATAGAACTGGCGACAGCGAGGGGGTCAACAGCGAGGTGAACCTCCCTACTATAATTCATGCCTAGCTTATATAATAAAATACCAAAAAGCAAGCAAAAAGCCGCTAAGAAGTATGATACACGCTTTTTGTAGAAAAAACGATTTTATTTCGGTTAGCCTGAGTCTTTAGGGTTTTGACCTTACCATTCAGCGTTGACTAGATTCACTGCTAGTCCAGGCTGAGATGTTGACTAGGCGAATTGATTCCACCACTCCAGAGCATTGTTACCACCGAGTTGTGAGATGCTGTATTCGGACGAAGATGCTGACGCTGACATTTCTCGTCAGAACATCAAGTGTTAGCTGCTTTATACCTGGATTTCCGACTTGCTCTTTGTAACCCCTCTTATATAAGCTTCAGTCCTGGCTCCGCGGGTGTGCTAGCCCGTACCTATAACTCTTCTGAGAAGACTTTGATATCTACTAGACTACCATTATCCACACACACATTGCAATTTTGTTATGTCTATAGTCTGGCAGCATATGCGCTTTTTTTTACGACAAGATCATTATGTTGCCAGTTGGCGTGCCCGATTGAGTGATCCATCCACGACGGCATCGCTACGAGAACAGGACAAAAACGTTGCTCAACTACAAAGCATATTGCAGGAGTTCTCGGCTACCGGTCGTAAAACTTTCCGCGCTGTTGTTGTTTTTCTATTAACCAAAATATGCATCTTTGAAGATGACATTTTATTGTTCACCTACATTCGAGCCATCCTGGAGGTCTTCGTTCTTTACTCCATCGTTACCTCTGATTTCGCCTGGATTGATGACATCCGAGCTGTCTGTATAGATTGTCATATCGAAACTATGTCAAAGATCATGTCTTCTCCCATACAGGACCCTTGTCCTGAAGCTGTTGTGAGCGAAGAAAGTTTCCCACGAATGGCAGCGCTCATTGAGAAGATGTCACGTCGTGAACACAGTCGTGCCAAGATTATTACTACCATCAGCGACTTGACTAATGAAATGATATTCTTAGATTCTTTATTTATGACATATGAGCATGGCCGTCTTTCTCATGAGCACAACAACATTGCTTTCTTGAAGAGACTAGAGCCCTCAGTTTATCATTGGATTGCCATGGCATACAGCCTCGCCATAGAGCCTGTTGTGTACGAACCTCCTCCAAGATATCCTGATGATCCTCCAGAATATACCGCTCAATGCACTTAAGGTATTTTCCGAACTCGAAAGCATGGACTTCTAATGAACTGTTAGAAGTCATTCTACTCAATCTGAAGTGGATTAAGCTACCAATCTCACGCATGGCCGATTTGCCTTCAAACTTTAGGTGTGCTTGACCTAGGCACGGAGTAAGGGGTGGAAGGGCACCGCGGTGGTACCTTGTTAATGGTCCAGGGAGTGTTTACAGTTGAGATGGCAAGCGGATCTTTCCGTATGAACCTTTGTCCATGTCTGTCTCTTTGATCGAGCTGTAGCCGGGTCTTCAAAAAACCTTGATCACAGAGTGAGAGAATGTTACTCATCATGCGGGGTTTGAATCCGCCGTCGAACACATGCCCCATGGACATAGGAGGGCAAGGGTCCTCGTTGGGTGAATGAAGGGTTGCTCGTAGCCTCCATGTTCATGGTTGCGAGAATGGGTCGACCACGACGTGGATTTCATAAGCATAACATTCAGCTGGCGACTTTCAACGAAAATGAAATCGTTTACGAGCAACTCTTGAAACCTGGCATCTTGACGGTCATAGACGGGAGCTTTTCCCCAACCCACCGTCTTTCATGATTCATACCTTAAACAAGCCAGATGCGACGAGTGCCAGAATGAAACATTCCAGGTATGGCCTACAACAGGCGAATCATAAGATTAGTTGTTGGAAATCGAACAAGGACCCAATCCTGGCTGAACAACCGACGTCTTAGTAGACGCCTTTACGGAGTAAACTCATCCCAACGCATTGATATTGGGATATCGGTAGCAAGGATCAATAGATTTATATTCTACAGGTCCTTCCTGCAGCGGGCTGGACATTGCTTAAGCGTTGCCGGGCTTGTTCAGATATAGCTGGCTTACGCCCTCATACAAATAATCCTTGTTAAGAGGCTTTTTGCTAGACCTGTACATAGGTAAGCCCGAGAAGAAAGATGCGGCGCTCTATGTACTGCCACAAATCGTTCTGCAAAATACCTGCCTGGTTTATTGCCGGAGCAGGCGTTTTGGCTCGAAATTTTCGATGGCAGTGAATAAGGCTTTACAGCAACGATATACAGTTTAATAAGCAATAACCCCTATGTCAAGATAATAAACGGCGCTCATGGTTCTGGTACTGATTCTCGGATGGCTGCTACGCGGTCCTGCGTTAATTATGCATAGTGACAAGTGGAGCTCGAATAATGGCGCCAGCGTCGCTCGTGCCGTCAGAATGGACCCTTCTATCAACGATACATACTGAGGCAACAGTCAGGGGTTATTTTCGCTGTGCTGACAGTACACTGGCTCAAGCCTGAATTAATATACCTTAGGTTCTACTCTGAAAGTCATCAGCGTCATCTTTATCCACATGTGGGTACGGTACTAAGGTAGTTAGTTGGTTTATCTCCACCACTGATCAGTCTTTGTCACGCAGCCGTAAGCCCCCCGTCCTCTCTTTTACGCCACCAGAGGGTGCGAAAAGACAAGATACCATAGGTAAGCAGCCGAGGCATCCATCGACCACGCTAAACGTTCTTGGAGAATGGAACCGGATCAGAATGGAAACGAATCAGGGCGATGGCAGGTGAAATTTAGGATAATAGAATCGTCATCTGTCGCAAGACAGGATTTCAAGTCAGACATTAGATCCCAGCCTGAGTCCGGACCTTAAAGAAGGCTTGAGTAATGGCACAAAACTTGTTGGAATACGAGGTCATATGGGGGCATATTGGTATATTGGGTTGAAGCTATCTAGTAAATAGGAATTTTGGAGGAAGGAAGAAGTGGGAGGAAGGATAAATACCCCTAGCGCCAAGCCGGCCGGAATAACTAACCACCGGGGTATACGTATGTGCATACCCTTTCACGCGGGTAGCAAAAAAAGCCCGACTCACAAATTTTCCCCGCACCCAACCACCAAATTTACTACTGAATTAAAAGAGATATATTATAATTTAATAGCCTGTCATTCTACCCTCTTCTTCTATAACTGCTTTTAATCGCTCTGGCATAGTAGGAACTTTCTCATTTATGTACTCCTGTGAGACATGGGACCATCCTTCGTAAATCAGCCCCTTCGTAGTGTGATCATCCCAATGAGGATACTTCCGAAGCTCCTGTTTTGGTACCTGCCACATACTCTCTATAGGAGATAAATCAGGTGAAGATGCACAATTGAAGTAGTGCTCCAGCTTGTTCTCTTGTTTCCAGGTCCTAACGATGTTTTTTGACCCTGTTCCATGACCTGAATCACCATCCTCCTCCAGCACGAAACGGGGGTGATTTTCGATTCAGGGCTTGACTATAGGCTTCAGAATTTGCTCCAAGTAGACCTTCAGAGTGAGTTTTCCATTGGTATTTCCGGGCACGTCGTAAAAATGAATAGTAAATTTGGTGGTTGGGTGCGGGGAAAATTTGTGAGTCGGGCTTTTTTTGCTACCCGCCAACAGCGGCGGATGGATGCGGAGATTACCAACCAAATCACACCTGAAATTCCAGAGGTATCTAATTACGCAGCCTGCGCTTCCACAACTATACAAGAACGAACTCTACTACAACATCTACGTGGGCGTGCTTGCTCTCATACTCCTGGTATCGCAAAATCCCCACCTGACTGGCTTCGTCCATGCACCTTCCGGACCATTGATCCTCGCACCTGAGTATGATGTTGTCATCGAGTCAAAGCCACTTATCTTTTTATATAGTCTTGTTGCCGTGCACGGATCCAAAGGGTATGACGAAGAGGCCTGGGTAGAAACCGGTGCCAGCTGGCTTCGAGATCTCCTCCCACTCGATATTCCGAACGCACGCGTTCTAAGTTGGACTTACGACGCCAATGAAGATCAGAAGAGAGTTTTAACAGATGTACTAGAGTGGTCTGTAAAATAGTCCTCTTACTAAAGAGTGGCCAGAATCGATATCGCCCTATAATCTTTGTCCCTCACAGCTGGGGAGGCACCGTACTCAAGGTTGTAGGTCTTGCGCGAGCTACAGGTAGGCTCGATGTTGACAATAGTAGGCCCTAGTACGGTCTGCAATTGCCAAACAGGGCGCTTCGGAACTCAAGCGCTCGACGTGTGGCCTACTATTCATGGGAACACCGCAGCGAGAGGGCTGCGAAATGCAGCTTGGAAGCACTGCGCATATCGACCCCGGATGGTTTCACCAGTATCAAACCCAATATACACAAACAAGCCGCAATTTTCATACCATATCAGCTTCGGAGAAGGTGATGGTCAGTATGCTCTGAATTATTCTTCGCGACTTACTTATGGGATTCAGATTGTATTGAGAGACTGCACGATCGGGCTCGATGATTCGGGGGCTGGACAAATCCTATACCAGCTGCCTCCAGGATACGAACGGTATTGGGGTGCTCTGTAAGGAATGGCTGATCAGATACCATTAGTACAGTCCAGGGAGGGAACGCAGCTATCAGACAACCTCTATCCAGACCTTACGAGATAAACGGAGGTCCCGTATACCACCTAGGTGTGACCCCACGAGGGACCCTCGTACGTACCATAAGGTACGTATACCCCGGTGGTTAGTTATTCCGGCCGGCTTGGCGCTAGGGGTATCTATCCTTCCCACTTCTTCCTTCCCCCAAAAGTTCTACCTACTAAATAGCCAACCCCATATACTATATGCCCCATATGACCTCGTATTCCAACATAGAGCACTGGGTAGGCCACATATGAAGCACTGGGTAGGGAGCACTTGGGTCTAAATTTCAACCAAAGTGTTATCACGGCACTTGGTACGAGTACACAAACACTCGGTCACCCGTCCGTTGTTTCGTTGCTGTGTACGTCTTGATTGATGAAAAGTTACCAAGGTAATATCAATTAGCCAGCAGTCCTCTCCAAGCGCCAATCCTTTGTCGTAGCCGCGAGGTGGGATTTGTACCCGCCATGCCTCATAAGTCACGAGGCTCGAGATGCTTCGGACAATTCTAGGTCTTGTCTTCCTCAAATGCTCCCTAGACTAACTACCTTATATTTTCTGCACAAGCGGCGGGATGAGAGGGAAGCGATTATACAGATGGCTTATACTTGGGACTGGAGGGGGGCATGACTACGACATGCACACTAATGTGGGTAATGCGATCCTGATTCCCATGTCTACGATATCAATTAGCTGACGGAGATGACTCGACTGTCAGACAAGGATTGAAGATAAGAGTCCTTTATTCACCAGCACTGGACGCAACCCCTCCAGATACATCTTCATGGCCAGCATGACATCAACACCATTCTCAAATCACGACGCCAAAGTCCTCGCTAAGGTCCAGCGTCGTGCACATCGACTGGATTATGCTTTTAATATTTGCGGTATAAAACTCGGCTGGGGCAGTATTGTGGGGTTCATACCTGCGGTGGGCGATCTCTTAGACTTTTTCATGGCCGGGACGGTCATCCATCAGGCCGGGAAAGTTGAGGGGGGCTTGGAAAAAAGCGTCCGCAGAAAAATGTGGTTGAACGCCCTCTTCGATTTCTTCATTGGTTTCGTACCCTTCGTTGGAGATATTGCAGACGGTGGGTCCACCACCACAGAGATCACCATGCAAGGGAACAAGTCTGACACTAACTGATAATCAACTGCTAGTTTTTTTCCACAGCAATGTGAGAAATGCTGTCGCGCTCAAGCGAATGCTCGAAGCACGCTATCAAAGCCTTCCATGATATTGAAGTATGTAATCGACATGACCTAAGCAGACTCAGATACCTATCGACCTGGTTGTTACAAGGCACGCAACCTTGATTTCAGTCCCTACGCTTGTTAGCGAGTGCTCATGTCTTTCAAGCTCCCAAATTATGTCCTAGTGTATTGAATAAGAAACATCTATGAAAGGCACGTCGGAAGAAGGCCAAATTTTAAGAACAATGTCACTGCCTCCCGTCCGCTTCGCCGTAAGGCTTGCAGCTATTCCTTTCCCCAGGTGTTATTAGCACCTTCATGATATGCCTGACCGTAATGCGTAAGTGCAGAGTCCCTTGCTTAGATCTCCAGACGAATACAATTTGGGTAACCAGACATATCTAGCAAGAAGCCTTGTTTCGATTTTGCACGCGGCGAATGTACATGCGGCAATAGATGCAAATACAGTCATGAACCGACCTTCAGAGCATCGCCGGGACCCTGCCCGTTCTACCTGACACCTAATGGGTGCTATAGAGGGAAGCAATGGAAATTCTTGCATGAACTGGGGAGGGTTCAACAACCGGCCAGCTCCCTCTCTCTCATGGGACCGGCCGATTCCGCAACCAGCCAGCTCCCTCTCTTGTAAAACCAGCAGGTTCACAGTAAGGGCAAGGTGTGTCACGATTATCTCCCTCTGCGCGCCTTGACCGTTTGCCTCTTCCGTGCAGTGCATTGCTGAGGGCTTTCGGGTTCCAGATCAAATACCATGTTCTCGTGATCTATTATGCCTTAGAGAAAAGGACTTCGGCGCCCGTGGACCCTGAAGATGCTGACCAATACTGTTCCGTGGGCCCTGCTCGGGAAACCCCTACCAGTAGTAGCCAATATCCCCATGGGCCCTGAAGGTGCGGCCGGATCAATACTGTTCCATGAGCTCTCAAGGTGTGAGGCTTCGCCCCACGACAGCAGTATCCTAGAGACATCAGATAATGAGTCTACTATGATCAGCTAATCGAGCCTAAACACCGCTTAAGTAGACTCTACATCATCCGATGAGAAGTTGCTGCAACCCTCACAACGGCTATGTTGACAGTATTGTCGGTCACACTCATCGTTGATGAATTATGTCCTGGTCTTGCATTGACAGCACCAGGCATGTGTTAGCTGACTTGCTGATTTCGTGACAGCGTGTCAAACCTTCTGAGCAAGGTTCATCTCCTTTAGCAGCTTCCATTTCTCAGGTAGCTCATCGTCTACACACAGTTCCCATTCATCGCCTTGTGGCTTTTCGAATTTTGCGTTAGATAGCCACTTCTTTAATCCTGTTAAGGTAGCTTCGTCATCTTCGCTCAAGTCCGGCTGCGCGAGATGCGAGATCGGCACCGTAATGTAGAAGTATGCGAATGCAAAATTGAGGAAGACAAGCCTCTCTGACGCACCGGTATTGTCTGTTGCTGGCACGATGTTCTGCCTATCCGTGCCCCTCACTAAGCTCATTCTTCACTTCAGAATGAGCTTAGTGAGGGGCACGGATACGCTGATCAGTAGTGGGGCGCGAAAAGTCGGGGAAGCGAAAGGTTATTAACGTGTGCAGAAAGGTATCGAATCCTTGGCATCGCGCCCCCCAAATTTACTACTGAATCCAGACATTTTTAATACTTCGAAACCTTCACAGCTCACTTTCGCGTTAGAAACATCATTCAAACAGGTAAATATGAAGCTATCATTCAAAAGCACTTGTTTATTGACCTGTCAAATAGCTGACCTGTCAAATAGCTATGCCTCGCACACTGGATTCATCCATTCGCTCCAAAATATTACGGCTTCTGCTACTTCACTGGTGCCTCAAAGCTATCGCCCAAGAGGTTCACTGTCACTTCGATACCGTCTATAGAATTCAGGAAAATCTCTTCATGTATGGCTCTCCCTTTAGACCTCAGTTTCGTCCGAAGGGCGCCCCTCGAAAGGTCTTTCCAGCCGCTGAAGACTCCCTAATTACATACCTGGAGCAACAGTCATGGGCCATGCAGAAAGAGATGATGTGGTTTCTATGGGAGGAGTGGGGTATACATGTTCACAGGTCCATGATATCCAGGATCCTGAAGAAGAGAAAAGAGGGGACAGCGTGTCGGCATCAGACAGAACGATGAGCTGCGATTAAACTGGGTTGCCGATCTGTTGCAGCTGACGGCTGAACAGCTTGTCTTCGTCGATGAGACTCTGTTCAACGAGACTACGGGGTGACGTCATCAAGCCTATGCACCAGTTGGTGAACCAGCTCGCTATCAAGCCTCTAGAAAGAGAGGGCATTCCTGAAGCGTTCTTCCGACGTATACGATCGATGGCTATCTACCCTGTACCGGTATTCGTGAAGGCTGGTTCAACGGCGAGGCTTTCTTTCGATGGCTAGCAGATGAATTGCTACCTCTATGCAGTCCCTTTCCGGCTCCGAGGAGTGTAATCATCATGGATAACGCGAGCATTCATTGCAATCGTCGAATAGAAG
>JAABUH010001954.1_pt1 | contig 21044 bp, 22 predicted proteins | sample 5559121 | NCBI WGS metagenome assembly JAABUH01 (sample SAMN10711871, study PRJNA513364) | rock metagenome | isolation source: Antarctica rocks | place: Antarctica: Victoria Land, Battleship Promontory nord | collected 2015-12-28
TCTCGCTGTTGTTCGATCAAAGAATAGACTCGTAGAAGCAAGAGAACGACGAGACGTTAGACGTCAGCAAGAGTTCAAGGATTCTACACAAAGAGAGTTCTCACAATATGAACAGATACTGATGGAGACGGAACAACAAGGGCTACAGCAGAGGATGAAGCAGGGGCGAAATCGGGGTCGAAGTCGGGATCGAGGTCTCACACGGGCAAGAGGTGAAGGGCAGCAAGGTGGAGGGCAGCGAGGTGGAGGGCAGCGAGGTGAACGTGCTGCCACACCCCCTTCCATCCAAACGGATGCAGGCCTGTTTGCAGCGTTTCATATGTAGCAAGCTCTTTGAACACGAAATTGAAGCTCTTTAGGTTGCTCAGAATCATATGTAAACCCTTGAATTGCCTACTAAATTTGGTGTGTAACTGAGTGATGCGCAATGGAAATTTCAGGTTTCCCTGAGGGGGTGTACGTGTAAGCAAAGGGGGGTGTACATGTAAGCCAGGGGGGTGTACGGGTATTGGCTCCCTATATGTATGCAGAGGTAAGTCCTGATCAGGATCCACTCGCTAGCCTGGATCGTAGCCTCTGCAAAGGTACATCGAATCCGCGTGCAATTTCGGGTTGACTCGGGTTTTGACGGGGGTTTAAGGCGTTGATAGCCTTCTTGATTCGATGCTCAATAGCTATGTAGGTAGAAGTCATTGCGTTGAATATTGATCGATTTTTGAAGGTTGTTGGTTGAATATGGTTGGAATTTTGGTTAGGTGGCCGATTTGGTTACATCATTCATTACATGGCCGATGAAGAATGAGCGAAAGTGCGGGGTACGGATAGTAAGACAGATCATCGTTGTTAGTACCTTACCTAAGGTGGCGCTGAAACCGCGGCATGAAGCCACATCAACGCCGAGCAAGACATTAAGACCACCTCGCCCAGGCGACCGCCATTAATGCCTTGCAAAATCTGCCTTGCAAAATCTCGCAACTCACAACCCGATCTGCTTGTAAAACTGTATTTTGTTTCCGTCCCGTGTTCCGCTCCCCCTGGCCCCCCATGTGTAGAACTAGATCCCGCCCGTGTCTCCTTTACTTGCTTGACCTTCCCGCCCCCCTCGAAACGTGAAACATCCAGCCCGCTTCTGGCCTAAAATGGCTTCTTCTTCTATCACGGCTCACTATGGTATTGTTTATCCTCCGAGCCGCTCTCGTTCCACCAGACCATGTGGCCTATGCCGCTCTTTTTCCACTGGTCTGTCCCGGACGATTAGCTTAATGGGCCTTAGACACATGGCTATGGTTCCTACATCAGCAACGCCGTCCCTATCCAATTCGAAGTCTAATATCTCGTTCCATCCCGCGTCTGAGGCTATGATATATAAAACGTCCTTTCTTCCACCCTCACACCATCAGTCATCCCAGCTTGCACTCCACCTTTACCCCTGCTCACATATCTCTAAATCGATGCAACGTTTAAGCTGGTCTTGACATTCTCGTTACCTTATCTCTTAATTTGTCCCAGTTAACCTCATCTTTGACTCATCACGTCTTGAACGTCGCGCTCGTCAAACCTTTCAACAATGCATCTCAACGCTGTGCAAGCCGGTTCCATGGCAGCTGCCCTTTTCAACCTTCCTCTAGCCTACGCCCTCCCTGCTTCGGTACAGGATCTCACTCCTCGTGCTATCCAATCAGCTGTTACAGGTCTTCCCGCCTGCGACTCCAAAGACACAGACCCCACGTGGGCTGTAGGTGCAAGCAAATGGCAAGATGGCGAGGGTCGTTCTATAGGAAATGACTGTGACAATGACCAAGGAGGAGGTTCACACTGCTGGTAATTCTTCTGGCAATTCACCCCACGGAACGACGCTAAAGTATAGTACTATATATAGGACGGATTACTTTCTTGTTGGCACCACAAACTCGTACAATGACTGGTACCAAGCAATCGGCAACATTGGATGCAATGGAGATTGCCACGAGGATGTCGGCGCCTTGGCCCAGAGCTGTACAACTACGGAATGGGCGGTTTCTAAAGATATTAGTACTGGATTCGACTTGGCGGGCATCCAACTTGGAAGTACGACTACATTGACAGTCGGACAGGCGAGGACGACCTGCAATACCAAATTGGACATTGCATCTTGCAGATGGACCGACCAATCTTGCCAGTAAGACAACTCGTTACACAGTTACAACTAAGGAGCAAAAGCTAACATGATCGACCAGCTCAATCTGGGCCGCTCAACAAATCACCACCGTTCACGGCTACAAGCGCCGAACATGCAAAACACCCTCTGGCAGCGCAGGCGTAAACATGCCCGATACCGCCATTCGCGACGACGGCTACTTTACGCGCGGCATGCAAGACTTTGAAGTCAAGTTGCCAGCCATGAGTGCCATTGATTGCAAGGGTACTTGTGATCCAATGTGGAGCCCGGGACAGTTGCCGCCTATTAATGGAGATCTGCATCCGGTGTAATAGCGGGAGCTGGTTGGGAGACGTGATAATGATATTGGCTGTGAGGATAATGGATATGCACCAAGTCTGAGTTGTTCAAGCGAGTCTTTCAAAGCATTTGTACGCGTATTGATGTCTTCTCGCATTGTTGTCAAGCAGGCGTTTGCATCACATGGCGGCATTAGTCCAGCAGGCACTGCTGGCATTCTGTTCAGATTAGCATCGGAAATCGATCTCTGACGTTTTTGCCATACTTGAAATCCAATACAGGAGACTAATCAAGGGTCTAACGGATGCCAACCTTTTCATCCTTTACCACCCTGGAAGCTCAGGAAATAACCGGCCAAAAGGTCTGCTAAAAACCCAACTTGCATTTGTGGGTCACCTAACCAGCTCATAGCCCTTGAGCTTTACCACCGATTTCAATTCCATCAGTCGGCTAAGACAAAGTCGAAGCCGGCCTGAATCTTTCCCGTTTCTTTGCGGACACAACGTTCTTTCAATCCAGAACACACACCCCTACCAATTACCATCTCCATTGCATCACGCGCGAACAAAGCCTACTAGAAATCTCGCTCTGATAGCAACCTACTCTAAGAAGCTCGACTTGCAAAATGTTTTAGACCAGCCACACTGAAACCTGCCGCGTCCTCTTTCTCTCTTGTCCCCCTTGAGAATCACTCACTCACTCCGCAGGAGTCCCCATTACATACTCCAACCATCAATCACACTCACACATCCACCCCGCCACCCCAATGACAACTGAACCCTCGCCACATTGGCACAAAACATTCACTACCTAAACAAAAACCATCGCTGTTGCCGGTGGATCTTTCGTTAGCTAGCATCTCTGACACTCCTTGCTACTTCGCGCATTACGAGATTCAGTAAAGCCTACCGAGACGGGTGGTGAGGAGGGATGGGGCATAGGTATGAGGGTGATTTGATTCCTACTTTCTCCTACTTCCCTTATACTTCCCTTATACTTCCAACTACTTCACAACACCCCTCACCCGCCCACCTTTCGCAGTCCAACCTTCCTTAGCTACCAGAGCCACGGTCTAGGAACTGGAAACACCAGCTCGCACTCACCACCTCTCCGCTTTCACTTCCTGCTATCTTTCAATGCCCACGAAGCAACCTGGGAGAGATCTGACGAATATTTCCACAAATGTTGTTCGCGCGTTCGTGGCGGCTGAGAGAAAATTATCATGAACACGGTCGTTGGACTTACTTTCTTAGCTACTCGAACCGTAGTCCTCAAAAGGGCTGGTTACTGGCTGGAAGGCCTCACCGAAGCCAGACTCTGAATCCGCATAATCGCCTTTACCAGCCCAGGTGAGCAGAAAAACCCTACGACGTCTCCAGTCAACATGGGCACAGCCGTATCCGGGTCCTGGGTTTGGACCTCCGCTTCGCTGCTATCAGGACACATAGCCTTTGTGGATGGTATCGAGGACGCAATTATGAGATGTTGGAAACACGATCAATGTGTAAATATGAGACCACTGCACTCCTCTTCTTCTAAATTTGGAACCCCGTTATCTCAACCGCTACTTTTCCCGCTTCACTCCTTTTTCCCCTTTCACATTGCCCAGTTCCTTCCTCCCCACTACCACTAGGACCCACATCTCGCTTCAGACCTTCAGACGCACTAAGTGCTATTAACCTGTCCACGCAGTACACCCACACACCTTCAACACGCCCTCCATATATTTCTCTTCTCTTCGTTTTCTCCACTAGAGGATCGCAGAACGCTAGAGGAATGCAGCAATCAGCGAACAAGAACCAATCTCCAAGAGGAGATATTTTAACGATCCAATAGAAGTCTTTTATAAAAAAAATCCGTTAACTCGGGTCTAAATGCACAGCTTAAGCGATAAGAGGAATCGGGTTAAACAACATGGAATCCGGTCATGCTGTCTTCAGTGACTTTGTGCATCCCAAGGCGCTTTTTTCCCTTCAGTATCCACCGCTGGGGTTTTTCCAAGAATATTATTTACTACTTGCAAGATAACGGCAAGCTCTGCCACATTGTAACCTCCTCTTCATGAGTTGTTTTCTGGGCCATGGAGCGCAGTCCGGAACCACTCCGCCTCCCAATGATTCTAAGCCTTCTTATGCCCTCCCCACCACTCGAAAATTCTGACAGAGACCTACAACAAGAAACCTTGGGCGATTGATCCGAGCAAGTGGCTTCTTTGTGGGAGTTCCAATTCGGACAGTATGTTGCATGATAACTACTCATACATCTAGGTGAGGCAATTGCGATGGTATAGAAAGGTATCAAGTAGGCAAAAAAAAACATCGGAAAAGGGACAATGTAGAACGATTGCTTTGCTGGGATGTGTTCAGGGGATGTAGAGCATTAGAACGGAGCTGGATAAAAATGGCGACCGATGTGAGTGAAGTCCTTCAGGGGAAGCGATCGAGTAACGGCGATGATGGAAGCAAGCGACCTCTCTTATGGGGCCGGATGTCGGGATACGGTTCGCGAAAGCAGGCAAGCGGGCGATCAATGGAAAGTGGAACTTGATGATGTGTGAGAGTCAATGTCGTTGGAATTCAAAACCTACGTTCATGCTTATATAGGATCGTTGTTCCAAAGTAAATATGTTGCAGCAAATATTCGACCGCTATCTGAGCGCCTGAAGTGCTGAAGTGTTTGATGGTATGGTTTATGCTGCCTCCCACCCCAGCGTTGAATTATGATATCCCTTTGAATGGAGGGTCATAGATGTAGAGAGTGGGAAGCAAACGAATGGCAAAGGTGAATCGGTCTGGAGCTAAACCGTACATGTTTGATGGCAGACTACTATCGTACGTTAAGGTAGCTTGCATAGATGCATGCAAATACAAAAGTGAGCGCCATTTTGACTCCAATTATGATGCTTAACCAAAAGATTTTAGGCCATCCTAGCGATGAATTCTGCTGTTCGACAGATTTTCAGTTTGGTGTAAGAAACGCCAGGGACCTCAGCCTTGAGCCTTGCGAGCCGGTTCTAGTGATTGCAGATGTGTATCAAGATTAGAAGGTTCCAAGACGTCTCCATATCGTCACCAACTAACTCCATAGCCAAGTCTACCTTGAATTGTTTGTTCAAAACCGGCACCCAATTCTTCAATACTTTCTCTGGTTTAATTCTTCGTGAAGGGTAAATATTAAATGCTCGGAGTATCCTTACTGACGGGAGAATCTTTACTCCGGTTTATTATGTTACTCTCCAAGTCATCCCCCGAACTGAGCATTATAGTCGGACTGTTATATGTTGAGCTGCCAGCGCTCACCACAGGGCCAGATAACCCAGTGTGGATAACCGCGCCGCTAATCCCAAAGACAGTACGTGGAGGTCCATCTCTACTTCGCTGGGTATTACGTTGATCATTACGCTTGATGGTTCTTTGACGGAGAATTTGGGGCTCCGTTTGCAGATCTCCGGCTTGGAACGAAGCTGGCTCACCTCTCGAGTTTGAGCTGATTGCGGTAGAGAGCGTTCGAGGTAGATGGTAGCCTAATTTGCCGATAGGGACGCTCAGACCATGTACGACCTAAACCGCGAATTGGTCAGCTAAGAATATACGGAGGAGGTGAATCTTCCATAGGGTACCAACAATACTACAAATAGCCAAAAACCAGATCACTACCGTCATAATTTCGGACAACCTCGCAGCGTCTCCACGTGTCACCCCATCCACAGTGACTTGCCTGAGGAATTCAAGGCTAACATAGAGGTAAAACACCGCACTTACGCCAATGGGGCCAAAAAAGCCCACAAAGAGAGCCTGCTGCTTTTCTTCAATTTGGCTAATATGCCAGTGCATGGCGTAGACGACAGGTATTCGGCGAAGTAGAAGGATCAAAATCCCAAGAAAAATGAGTCGGTAGATAGGAATGACGTTGTTATCACGGAACATGGCCCATGGGCAGACACAGCCAAAGTATACGAATATTGACAGGTTCAGTAGCATGTCAATCGTCGGCTGTAAGGAGTCGTCGAGAGTCTCTAGACGGAACCAGTCAGTATGAAGAGGGTCAGCGTTGTTTAATTTGTATAAGTGATGAATGTAGACTGTACTCGACGGTAAATGCGTTCCCGGCGATGAAACATGCTAGTACATCGTCGCTGCCTATCATCCCACATGTGCCGGTAATAAAAAGCTGAAGTGAACAGAGTTAGTAAATTCCCCTCTAGCACTTAAGTGATCCTTACCGCCAGTGTGATAGCAAAAACCAGAAAGCTCTCGCGATCAACAAACTTTCTTTCCTCAGCCCAGTGAAGCAACTCCTTAGCAATCCAACCCACAACCGCCCCATATATCACACTGAGAAGGATAGTATAGCCCCATATTTCCCCGAACCAGTACCCCATAGCCAGTCTGGCGCCACCGGGTTGACCTGCACCATGGCTCTCGACGTACTTCAGCAGATATAGCGGGAGGAATAGAAATGGGTATCCTAAGCCATCATTGGCACCGGATTCGGCGATGATGATTTTTTGCAGGTCTTTCGGAATGTTCTTATCCGCAAATTTACCTTTGACAATCGAGTTGGATAACACTGGGTCTGTAGGCGTCACACAAGCACCGACCGCCAGTGAGTGCAGGAAGCTGAGATTTGGGACCAAAGCCCAGACAAGCAAGCTGCTACACACCCACATGCCGACCATACCCGGTCCAAGCAGCAGCGCTAGACTTTTCCATTCCCGCTGCAGGTACTTACTGGGTAGCTGCACCCCGGCGAGGACCAACTGCACGCCCAAAACGAGACGTGTAAAATAGAGAGTGATTGAGTCAAGACTCTCTTGCGAGCCACCAGCATAGTCTAGGGGCCTGAGAAAATTGGCAGCATGCGGGGAGAAGGTTATACCAGCCAATAGAGATATCACTGTCCAGGTTAGCTGTGGAGCGGAAGGCCAAGTAGATTTCTCACAAGGCAATCAGAAACGTACAAGCTTCGGAAAGATAGAAGCGCTCTTTACAGAGATAAGAAACAAGGCCGAAGAGGGTGATGAAGCCTCCGAGGGTGGCGCAAACAATATTGAAATTGGTTATAGCGAGAGTAGGCATTTTTTGGCAACCCTACGTGGTATCAAGAGTAGTTCTAACTATATAATTCAATTCCTGATTTCGGATAGGTCGTATCGCTTGTCACTCGTACTCAATGATGGCCACCGAAAGTAGGCCGTAATCCTGATGTTATTGAATCATATGTGCTTGCAAATAGTGAGGCAGTGGAAAGATACTGAAGTCCGCCAAACTGTCTAGAGGTTGACGAAACATAAAGCCGTGTTGAGAAGAGATAAGATTGATTTGACGATGGGTTGTGCGTACCTTACAATACGGAGTAATGCCCTGTACGGTGTAGATACTACGATAGGGTGGTAAGGGTAAAGTATTGTGGGTATGTGTGGTACGGTTGACGTAGTACTCTAAGTTCGCGCAAAAACGCGTGTGATTTCGATAATGATATCTCATATCAATGACGACTGAGCAACCTTTATCTAGTTTTTCCATATTCAAGCCAGGTCCTGACGAAACTGAACGTTCCAGTTCTCCTAGATTGTTATGTCCTGTCACCGGTCACGGCCACTGGTGTTTAAGATTCAACAGCCAAGCCAACCCAGAACAGCTTGTGAGTTGATCTCCCTGAAAGGAAGGAGTCCTTCGCATTGAACCAGTCATGTATCGGGGTCTTAGAGAGAAGAAGCAGCTCACAGCAACTCCGTGGACCTTGTAGAGATAGACCACAGGCCGATAGTCGATGGTTATACAAGCTACGTAATAAGAAAGGCGGCAATTTGCCCTCTACCAAATCAGAGACTGAACGTCTATCAGAGACGGTAACGGCTGAAGGTGGGACATCTGGAGATCCCAAAGATTTCTCTTCTATCAAGAGATATGAGGATATTTCTGCCAACCGCATGACAATCGTTATCTAACACATGCGAAGCTCGTGTGGTATCATTAGGGTAAAGCAACATATTAGCGTATGGCGAGATTATAAACTGATGAGAGCAATTTGCTGATAACGTTAAGGGTATTGGTGGATTTTCCATCTTGTGCCCACTTGAACTCTCTCTTAGTTTCTAATCCTTTTCAACATCCTGCACAAACCTTCCGTCATAATGGACGAGAGCATTGAATTTGCGCTCAATGATAGTAATTAGTAATGTAAGCGGCCCATTGTCATCCTCCTTTGAACATCCTGGGGCCACTCAAATAGCGCGGTATTTGAACGCCCTTTCAAGATATGTGAAGGAGCGGCTACGCCACTGGTAGATAGAATATTCAGCGCACGTTGGATAGTGCTTTGGACGAAGATGATATGGGGAATCCAAAGCTCAACTCTCAACGCATGGAGTAAGATTGAACTGGCGAGAGAAAAGTAACCAGACTGAGGGTGAGAGGATAAGAAGAAGAAAGAAACTTTTAGAAAGCTGGTTGATAGTCACATGAAAATTAAATTGCTACGCGTAGAAATGCCATCTTGATCCTACGTTTCAACTGACCTAAGTTTGTCAGGAAGTTGCTCCCTTTCGAGCGCCCTCCACAGCAAGCTTATCAGCTTCAACATTCCCCAGCTGATTAGAGTGCCCTTTGATCCATTCGAAAAGCGTCTGAACCATCAATGAATTACGTTCCTCGATTTTTGCAAGAATATTCTCCACAAGATCTTTATTTTCGACCGCCTTCCCTGCCGAAGTCCTCCACCCATTCTTGCGCCAATTGACGTACCACGACGTGACGCAGTCAATGGCATACCGACTATCGGTGATGATGCTAATATCCCGATGTCTGGGCACTATCTCAAGCGCTCTCAGTATCGCAGTAAGCTCCGCCCGTTGGTTGGTTTGTCGCGCTCCAGGCAAGGTCTCCGAAACATTTCTACATATTGAGAGTTAGTTTTTGGTTTCGGCTTTCTAGGTTGCGCTCATGTATTACCTTAAATCACCAGGGCCAAAATAAACGCCCACACCTGCGAAAGCTCCTGCATGTCCATTACCAAGAGAGCTTCCGTCGGTATGTATACGTATCATGCCAGTCTGTGCATCTCCAGCTCCTTGCGGTTTGGTAGCTAGCCGTTGCTCTTGTGTCTTATAGAAGATCTGGCCAGTTTCGGCATCCAAGACAATGTTAGGGTCAAACCCGTCCTCAGCACCTGGTGGAAGGGGTCCGGTGCCTGGTTCATATTCTGTCTCATTGTACTCAGCCTCCACCGGTCTAACCACCTTAGAGGTGCCATTCACGCCTTTCTTCGCCTTCTTCGATTCGGGTGGCTTCGGTATGGTTGGATAGGGAGGCTCAGATGCATAATAAAGTGCTGAGGTCACAGGGTCTGCCTCGATTGTAGCGGAAGACTCGAATGCCTTTTGGTCATCGCTGTCAAGAAAGCGTTGTGCTTCCACACGAGTAGAGAAGCATTTGTGCTTTGGTTTAGTCCATCCAGTAATCTGATCTTGAGCGGAAGGCCAGTCGGTATATATTCCAGGAACTCTCCCATTTTTGACAGCGTAGAATTTGGATGTCGGTGATGAACTCGAGCCACCATTCTGAGACGGATTTTCTCCAGCCAGGAACCGCTCAGCGTCAGTCAAGGTCGAGAAGGACTTGACTAAAATTGTTTGTTAGCCATCATGAATTGTACCAGATTCGCTACAGCGTACAGGTCGCTTTTTTGAAGCCTTTGACTTGCTCCAAGCAATCGGCCCAGGTATGGTAGATCCCAGGATGGTTACCAACTCGAACGGCATAGAACTTGGGCTCAGCAGCTCTTTTCCTCTTTGTGCCAGCAGAGGCTGTGGTTCCAGCAGGCGACGCCGATTTCACAGAAGCAGTGTCATCCATAATCTCGTGGGCGCTCCGTGAGAAGATCTTCTTCGGGCTAAGATGAGCTCTATCTAGGTAGTTAAAGTGATCGATAAGCCTACCACTCCACAACAGCATAAAACGATTCACAGTTCAGACAATACTGTCTGGTCCAAGACCGACTGTTCCTGGTGATTCAGCTGTACAGAAAGCATCGGAGAAAGAATGACCTAGAAAGATCGGCGCCGTTTGCGAATACTTCTGTCAGAGATACTGTGACAAAGCTTGGTAGAACTTCATGAAACACGGGTGTCCGATGGGACAATCAATGATTACTGACGGGTCCCTGCAGAAGTCCACCCATTGTTGTGTTGTTGACCCTAAAGTGGCTTGAAGAGGGGATGGGACGGGTGCTAGGGGGGTATCGGCAAACCTCAAAAACCGTCACAAAAACAGACGCCTCTCGATCTTGTTCGTCACTACGTTATCGTTGATAGCTCGGTCTCATACTTTGCCTTCAGTGTACTCGAGTGAAGGAAGAATTTGCGAGTAGCGGAGCGCCTAGGATACATGAGAGCCAGCCGCCATTTGAGAAAGCTATCCAAATACCAACACCAGAGCTCGCTCCGAAGCCAATCCCCAACGACCCTCAAATATACGTAAACAGGGGGGTATATGTAACGCCTTGCAACGCCTCAACACCTTATAACGACGTGAAACAACGGCCAAGCCTAATTTGACGACTGGGAAGCAGCCCGACGGAGTTGATAATTCGGGACGAAGTCAAACCAGTCAGTCTCCGGATTATAACGGTAAGCCTTGAAGTCCACTCCGTACGGTTTCTAAGGAAAAGGTTAGATGTGGGAATTGGGTTACAGGGAGGCACACTTACGGGTTCGAGCATGTACAACATACCCAATGGGACTACATCAAAGCAAGTGTGAATTAGCGCTGATTCTGCATAACACGCTCCAAGAAACATTACCGTCAAGGTCAGCGACATCCTCCCGCTTCAAGCCTTTAAAGTAAGCTAGAAGCACGCGGGCGACAGAACGATGTCCAACAAGGAGGACATGGTCAGTCATTCTTTCCACCTCGACAATAACAGCTCGTAGACGGTTGATGATGTCGAGATAACCTTCCCCACCGGCTCCTGGATAGCGGTAATGAAGCTTATCTTGTTTGCGCATCTCATACTCGGCGTTATATTTCGTCCTAATCTCCTCGTAGGTAAGACCTTCCATTGTACCAGCGTTAAGCTCATCCAGCATCTTCATCTGCTTTATGTCAAAGTCTTCCTCATCAAAGTACTGAGCCGTCTGAACGCTTCTTTTAAGCATCGAAGTCCACACGCAGAAGCTCTTGGGTGAATCATCTCTACTTTGGCCACCGTGGTACGAATACTCGGGATTCGGCGGTGTCGTATCGCCAGGTAACGGAGGGAAATGAGTCGACTTAGCCTTATCCTGCTGGCGAATGTCCCAAGCCTGGCGCTCATGTCTCATGAACCTCGTTAATGCTTTCGCGTATCGGCGGCCGTTTTCGCTTAGATCTGAATCGCCTCCAATTTTGCCATTTACGTTATCAAGCGACTCGCCATGTCTAGTAATCCAGATTTGCCTAGGCGAGAGATTGAAGTTCAGCAAATAGTAAACCGTCTGGGCGGATAAGAAACCTCGAATCTGGTGGGAAACGACCTTTCGTCCAACATCAATCATCTAGATATTGATTAACGAACATTTTCGCTATATTGAACGTAAGCGGGTTTTGGTACCTGGATATAAGGCATATTATTCCGTTCCTCGTAATCACCAAGTGGAACATACTTCTGCTCATACAGACTCACACGTTTCTTGAAATCTGCCAAAGCTGTTACTGGATCCTGATCACGATAGTCAGGGCCAGAGAGTTTTAGGCGCATGTTCGACTCCAAAAGCTAGCCGTAAAATTAGTCAGGATTTCTCGAGTATCCTTTGTACAAACGTACATTCTCATCAATACAAAGAGACTCGAGAAAGAGGACACCAAGCTCTGGTCCAGCCCTTTCTCGAACTCTCTTCATAATTATTTTTCGCCTCTCAAGAGTACTGTTTGTAGCGTCAAAGATGCCCACCGACCCACCCTGGTCAAGGATGTAGTCTAGGAGTTCATCCAAGGTTTCAATTGCAACTTGCTCGCGGATCTGCGCAGCTCTTGCGTTGTTTGGGTCAAAGAAATCCGCTGATTGTTCCATGGTTTCGGAAGTATTTGGGAGAGCTTCAGGTAAGGAACCATAAGCTTTCTCATCTGAGCCGTCGCTCTCGACGGATAACATGCTAGAGGTTTCACTCGCGTAAGGTTGCTTATGATGGCTATACGAACTGGAAACACCGAGTGCAGGTGGAGGAAGACTCTGGTCTACCGTAGAAATGGGTGGAGGTTCGCCATTGACGAGAATCTTGGTAGGTAACGCAGGTGGTCCTAGAAAGTCTTTTTGGTTCAAAATGCCGTTCAATGACGCGGTACTCAAGCTTGATCCAGGAGTAGCATCCATAGACCATCCGTTTTGCGTTTGTATAAGCGGGGCGCTTCGATTTGAGCCGCCAGCAACGACTCGTCTTCGCTCGCCCACATTGAAGATCCTCGTATCATGTTGGAGCCAGTTCAAATACCTCGCGATCTTTTTCGTAACATAGCTTTTTCCCCTGGCCGGCAGACCCACCATTACTATTACCAGCTTCGACCCAACATCACGCTGAGATATTCGTCCATCAGGGGACTCTTTTGACCTGGTTAGGCCTGGGATATCGAGGGTCGTAGGTCGGCTACGGCCGGAAGGGGTTGAAGCGCCGGAGTCCCTTCGAAGCGGGGGACTTCAAATGGTCAGAGCTAGCACGAGACCGTGACTTGAAGGAAAGATGCTTACATTCTAGGGCTAAATTTAGGACTGTTTGGTGCCGTCGTCGCAGGTGTATCTGTCAAGCAAGCACCAATACCTGTGCTCTGCTTATGCACTGGCTGGGGCGCTGAGAGATTGGCTTCTGAAGTCTTCGCGGATGGTGACTTGTCTGGCCAGACTGTCCCACGCTCGTCTGGGATGATTGCACCATCGGGGAGAGTGAAGTGGCTCATTATGGCGGTTTTGGCGACCATGGAATGTTGACTCTGTCTACGGGTAGGAGCTATCCTATTCGAGAGTGGTGGTTTCTCTTGTCTTGTTTCCGGGTGGGTCGGGAGAGGTACATCTGGGTGTTCATGCCCCAAGAGGGGCATAGCTCTCTTGCTGGATGCTGGAGGGCAAACGCTGGCGGCGGGCAGACTGGTGAGAAAAGACAGATCTCCTTGACGGGAGCTTCCCAGCTACCCGTGAAGATTAGTGCAATCAAGGAAGGAATGAGGAGGATCAATTTCGAGATGCGGGCAGCTCCTGATACTATCGTAATAAAGCGCCGGAGATGTGGATTAGGTGGATTAATGATAAGGTAAGCACTTGAGGTAAGGGAGTTGGGTTGAGCAAACGCGGTATTCGGAAAAGTCAACGCCGGAAGATCCTTGCAAGTTGCTCAGCCTTATAGAATACCCTTATGACGCAAGGGCGGCAGCTGGTACGTACCTTAGTCACGTACTCCGTACTTAGGTTCGATTCCTAATGGCGCTAGTACAATCGTGTAGTGTTCCAGATTAGGGCCCAAAACCCTTTAGGATTATACCCTTCCAATAGAGATATATGCCTGTTGCCAGCGGAGAGTATTTGATGTATTATTATTATAATAGTAGCCCTCGTGGAATAGTCAAACAGTCATCAAAAACGTGTCTGATTTGCAGGTGGGCCATGGCTGATCCAACCTAACCAATAGCTGCAGCGCTCCTAAAAAACAGCATCCTACCACTGCCTTACCGATGTACACGTCAAGCGGTCCGCTTCCGTCGCGGTCTGGTATTATTGCATTTACAGGCGGCTCTTCGTTTTAATTTACAGATTCAGACTGGACGACGCTTGTTTCGCCGGGCTGTTGTTTGCATGGCAGTCAATCACCGACGGTCAGCGAAACGTAATATGTAACGTATGCTGGTACTTGTAATTCAAAAGGAACCCCTTGCGTACGGATCATCACCCAGTATCAATCGCCTAGCTTGAGCGTCAAGCCCAACAAACATCCATATGCCGCGACCGATAACGCCGTTAGGACCACAACGACGTTACCACTTGTCCGAAACTTCTTTTGATTCAACCCATCTTCACCTATCTCTGAAAAGAACTGTTGGTTCCCTTGCTGCCTCCGAAGCAGGCTGGTAAGGAGGATTCCCGCACCATAAATGGCGAAAAGCGCGCCGATGCTGTAAAACTCTGAAGTGAAAATCTTGAGTATTACCAAAGCAAAGGAGAATTGGCCGAGTGCGGTCCGAATATAGGCGCCCTCGAAAGTTCGCTGCGCGGCGCGAACCTCCACAAGCTCATCGTTGGTGAGGACGACCGATCGTGCTCGGTGGAGGCGCAAGCGATACCGATCTCCGGCATGGGACTATTGAGTATGAGCACATTATATGTAGAGTATTTGAATAAGCTCGTTACCTCGAACATCCTGTGCTGGGCTGAACTGATGATAATAGAGAAGAGTCTTGTAGCAAAGAAGGCGGCTATCTTTATGTTCAGTGAACTCAGTCACGTCAGCCGCGAGCGGGGGCAAATCCCCCGAAGACCGACCGAGGGGCAAAAAATAGAGGGAATGGGTGAAGCAGCTCTGCATGAGGGCTCCTTCGAGATACCCTTTGCAAATATAAAATCGGAGGGCATACTTTCCTATCAGCAGGTTCCAAAGCTTTGAAGACTGTTATTTTCCTTCAAAAACGAGTATGACGAAGGTGTACAATGCAGCGGAGGGTAAGTTAGAAGAGAAACATACTCAAAAAGTCACACAGTTGATATTTCCTTCCTCCTCTCGAACTTTTCCAGTATATGTCCTCGATGCCCAATATTAGAAGCGACATTCCGGTAAGAAATACTATAAAGTTTTACTTATACCACTTTTCGAATAGTGGCAACACATAACAGTCCCGAGAGTTGTTGTGTTATATTATACGGCAATGTGTATGATGTTAGATTTCCTGCAGTGCGTTTCCAGAGCTAGCTGAGACAGAGCTTAGGTCACAAGTTTCCTACCAAAACATCCAGGTGGTAGCAAAACAGTACGCAATCAAACATGGGTTCAAAGTAATGTTCCAACCTCAGTCTGACATGGCTTTGGCGAAGTATAGATCCTACGGCTGGCCGGTAAAAATGCTACTGAAGAGTATGGCCCCGTACATCCACCAGGGACACTAGAAGAGAACCTCAGAGTGGAAGATAAGCTGGGCACAATCAACCCAGATAGCCTACCTAAAGAAGAAGCCTCTCAAGAGGAAGAACGCCTGGAGGAAAGACCTGCACCAATTAACAGTCTTCTTAACCTAGATGAAATTGAGAAATTCGCCACACAGCAGCTCAGTCGGAAAGCATGGGCGTACTACTATTCGGGTAGTGATGACTTGCACTCTAAGCGGTTAAACACAGAAGCGTATCGGGCCATCTTGCTCAGGCCGCGCATTTTCATTGATTGTGAGAAATGCGATATTTCCACCACCCTACTAGGCTGTAAAGTGGGACTTCCCATCTACGTCTCACCGGCTGCGATGGCCCGATTGGCAAACCCCGATGGTGAAGCTGGCATAGCGAAAGCCTGCGCCCGCTTCGGAGCGATGCAAATGATCTCCAACAACGCCTCCATGACGCCGGAGCTAATCGTTGCAGACGCGAAGCATGGTCAAGTGTTTGGCTGGCAGCTCTACGTCCAGGTGGAGCGCAAGAAAAGCGAAGATATGCTCGCTCGAATCAATAAGCTCTCTGATAGAGTCAAATTTATAGTCCTTACGCTCGATGCGCCCGTACCTGGGAAAAGAGAGGAAGACGAAAGGTCTCAAAATGTCGCCTCCAGTCTACCTGTAACGTCGGCGTTGCAGGCAAGCTCTGCCAGTAAACCCACCGATAGTGGTATCGGAAAACAGTTGTTTATGGGAACTTCACCCAACCTGACCTGGAAGGAGACATTAGCTTGGCTAGCTAAGCAGACGCCGTTGCCAATCGTCCTGAAAGGCATACAGACACACGAAGACGCTTATCTGGCATCTTTGTACGCTCCTCAAGTCAAAGGGATTATCCTATCAAACCATGGTGGGAGAGAATTAGATACTGCGCCCCCAGCAGTTCATACCCTTCTGGAACTCCGCAAGTACTGCCCTGAGGTCTTCCAGAAAGTCGACGTGCTCGTAGATGGAGGCATCAAAAGAGGCACAGATGTAGTCAAGGCCCTGTGTCTAGGAGCAAGAGGGGTTGGCATTGGTCGAGCCGCCCTGTTCGGGCTTGGTGCTGGAGGAGTTGCTGGTGTTGAGAGGACCTTTGAAAGTACGCCGTAGGGGGCCTGTTTAGAGGATTGATTTGCTGATGCTTTAATTACAGTCCTTGAAGAAGAGCTCAAAACGGCCATGCGCCTTTTGGGAGCTCACAACGTTCAGGAACTAGGCATAAACCACGTAAGTGCAGTAATTGGCTCCAGCCATGATCAGTCGCTGAGATTGTGCACACTGTAGGTAAACACCCGCGCCGTGGAGCAGCAGATTTACGACGGTCCTCCAGGTTTAGAGAAATCTAACTTGTGGCTGTCATCGAAACTTTAATGTCAACTGCAGCACCTTAAGTGGGGATCTACGGGACGCTTTGGTTTCTCGTTAATATTCTGGCCAATATTGTACAGAATTATTAGGCCGTTCGTACAAGAGACACCAATCGGCACCATGAGTCCTTTCAAAATCGCTGTCAAAACATGACCGTCAATCCTTAAAGAGCTCAATATGAATTTACTGTGTGAGAAAATCGAATCAGTTACGCATCTCTTATGACGAGCCTAAACTACATAGGTTCTACTAAGGTTCCTACTAAATAGCCTCGCTGGATGTTTGGGGAAATGGAATTATGCTCATAATTCGACCTCAACCACCACGATCCTAGATTCAGCCGTACCCAAACAACTCGAACAGATATACAGTCGGTACGCTCGACATAACCTTCGTCAGCCATATACCTAAAGATACCTCTCACGACGAGACCCTATAGCTGCAAAACGCCTTCTAAAGAACGCCTTGCTGGTCACAGCGTACCAACTGGAATAGTCAGTGGCCGCCGGTCCCAAAGTTTCAGATACATCGTAGTAACGTCAGTCCCAACTGTCTTATACACGAGCATATCCAGCCGAGTACCTGCTGGGCCTCGGGCAACTGCAATCTTCGATCCCGGCATCGCAGGTCCTGTCATTTCCGGATCCAGGATGGGAGTCATGTTTAAGCTCGAATCGGAGGGGTGGCTGGCGTTGCGGTTGTCTATCATAGAAAAAATAGTGCCGTTGATGGACTGGGAGTAGAGGAAGCGGGATAATTCTTTTGGTCTGGCCAGCTAGAGAGAGGGTGGGATTATCGTATACTCGTAGGGACGGAAAATCTGTCGCATTCCCTCTCTTCCAGTGGTGCTTACACAGCAGTTCTCGCAATGCCATTCCTGACGCTGCAAATCAGTTCCGATCCCATACAACCACCAAGCAATCGGCAATGGTCTTGATTGTGGGCATAAAGGCGTCCCCATTGGCACAAAGTCACTACCAAATTTCAGACCGTCGAATCTGGCCACTTGATGCCACGAATCTGTGCTAGCACCCCAGAACAGCTCCTGGACGGTATCATCACCATCCGGCCGATACATGAGCCACCCCGCTTTATTTACGTTTGGGCATATGGGCGTGTAGTTAGGATTTGTTTGCGTCAGGTCATCATAGCCTGACTCAAGGTACGGATAATCGGACGATGCCTTGAAGCCAGGAGCGTCCAGGGAGCCTCGCCTAGCCGATTGAATTATTTATGATCTCAGACTTGAGCTCATGAGTTCTTGTCAATATAAGAAAAAACAACCCGAAATTTGCATTGGTGGCTGACCGAGCGTACGAATATGCTGTTATCATGGCACTCAGTCCGGTGCTTTTGGCGTCAAAGTTTAATCTATAGACATTCCATTTATCTAGTCCGCTGGGTTACCGGTTTCGGTATAAGTGATTGCTATGAGAGATATGCCATCTCGGACGTAAGCGTAATAAACTGTGCCATAACGATTACCTCAGTACATGAATTAGAGATAGGAACCACAGTCAACCATTGCCTATAAGAACGAGTGAGATGCAGAACAAGGCCAAAGATACCGCCATTAACGAGACAAACAAAGTGATCAAAATGCAGAGATGATTTTTTTCTTCGTGATATCTTGAAACCCACGGACGTTTCTCCGAGACGAAATAAGTGCTGGTAACGAAGATGTCGAGGCCAAAGGCTGATCTATGCTTATTAAGGAGCCCTCAGCAGCTGCTCGGTAGTACTCTTGTCTTTGTAGCTCTAAGCGTCCCCAGATCTTCAAGAAAAATTATGAATGCGACAGGTCGTTAATAGTTCAACAGTATTGTAGTGATATAGATCATGAACGCAGCGACACTTTACATCGTGCCCACCACCTCTGCCTTGCACTCAAGTCATCCATGGTCAGCCTCTTTCGCACGATTGAGCGAAGGTGACTTCGCTTGGCACCACCAGACAAACAGTGCCTTGAAAGCGGACTACTGTAAACCCCTGAAGCCAACAGCACAGCCCCTGAGTCAGTCACGAGCACACGTCCCTTTAAGTAAAACAGTTAAACAGCGAGGACTGGACATCCGCAAGTACTCCCTAATGTAGTAATTTAAGTTTCGATGACGTCTCTTGTTCTAGCGGACAACATAGCAGCTCTCTGTGACACGTTAACTGCGTCCACCGCTTCGCTCAAAGCCTTTTGAATCTAGCAGAAGTGAGAATACGGGTGCGATCGCAGAGACTACCGCCACTGACTGAACAGGTAGCGCGTGTCTCTTAGGCGCTGCACAGTCAATGGACTCAAGAGAATTACTGTTGTCGCATGGTTTGAGTAGGCCCCAGCTTGGGAATGAAGAGTAGGCTTGTCACTGTTAAGAAATCAAAAAAACGTCTCGCTGTACTGTCGGCGCTATAAATAGCCCGTAGAAACAGAGAGGCGACAAGTGGCCGAAAGAACGTCGTGAAAATGAATCTAAAGTCTATCTTACGCGTGTGTATTCATGTCGCTCAGCTGTTTAGGTGGAAATTCATCATCGACCCATTGCCATGCCAAAAGCTTCCAATTCAGCTCAGGGCGCCAAAAGAGGCCATAGGCCAGTCCTGGTCTCTCGCTCTTGCTATTGCCATCAACGGAGTCCACGACTGCAGACATACCTCCAGTACGTGGCAAGCGCTTCCCAAATATTACCTTTCCAAATCTTGAGTGCAGAACGGCCATCGAACACATGACACATGGCTCATGAGTGACATACAGCTCAAGATCGAGGCAAAGATACCCACCGGGTGCCAGATTGTCATCTGAGTATATAGTATTTTCCAGCTCTGCCCGCGGGTTGTCTGCAAAGACGTCTGAGCAGTCCGGCTCATTTGCGTCATGAGGCTCGGTAACATTTAAACCTCGTCTTTTCCGAGCCACCAAACCAATAGCTCTCATTACCGCGTGGCCCATAGCGTTGCCCCCTCCACCCAGAGCAGGCTGACCAGCACCCTTCCATCGCGCATCACCAGCAACCACGATCGGGCTGGCACCAGCGGAGGCGTTTCGATGCACTATAACTGCGCCAACCGGTTCCCCTTTCCGTGCCACTGACACCTCGCTGCCCGCAATTCGCGCAAGTTCCATCCATACCCCCACGCTGCTTCGTATCTCTTCTTCTGTCCTAGAAATGATGCTCGGATGTGGACCGAACGGATTGTTTTTCTTGTAGACAGTAGGCCAGTAATCCTTGCTCCATTGCTGTGCTTGCTCTTCAGACGTCGGAGGAAGTAAGGGAACCGGTATTGTGCGGACTTTAGGTTGAGTGCCGCTAGTTTTGAACACATCGAGCGAGGAAAGCGACTCGAGGACTCTTTCAAACGGTAATATGGAGACTGCGCAAATGAGAAGATGCAAGGTGGATTGTTGGGAGGTAACTAGATCTCCCGGCACACCAACACTGCTGCGGGACTCTACAGTAGTCTCATAGCTCTCGCAAGTCGAAATCTTGGTCACTGGAGTAAGAGAAGCTGGTACGTGTTCAGACTTTACAAATCGGCGAAGATGCCGCAAATTTACAGCATCGCGGTCCCGGATGGCACGTTCAACAGCTCTAGATACAGATCAGTTAGTCCACCAGTGATGCAAGAGAGCCAGCGTACTGTAAGACTGAATTAGCAGACTTTGCAGGAATTTCAGCAACGTATGCTAAGGTGATTTCAAGAGAGGCATGCAATTCTTCCTTAGTGCGCTGTGCAACGAGTTGTCCCTGACAGCTATGATTCATGCGCTCATTATACCCGACTTTCTTGACTGCTCATATAAAGATTACAGGACGGAGGGTGACGCTGTATAATCTGGCCCACGCTAATATTACACTAAGAATACTTAATACAATGCTAACTCGTTGCCTCAGTACCTTAGCGACTCATGCAGGATTCTTTTTACGATGAATCTACAATTAAGTTACGATAAAGATTTTGTAACGATGTTACCCAATTCTCTCGCCTTTAGGCGAAGAAATTTGAAACACGTCGTAAGCGTCAAATAATTAATTATCATAGTACGTCATATAGTTCAAATCGTTTAGACCTTTTTATACATCAACTTAATTTAAGGAGCAGCTACCCGTACACCC
>JAABUH010001955.1_pt1 | contig 21044 bp, 22 predicted proteins | sample 5559121 | NCBI WGS metagenome assembly JAABUH01 (sample SAMN10711871, study PRJNA513364) | rock metagenome | isolation source: Antarctica rocks | place: Antarctica: Victoria Land, Battleship Promontory nord | collected 2015-12-28
GCTGAGGTGGCAAAGACTGCTGAGTCAAATCAGTCTGGAGCTGCTGAGGGCAAAGGGGCGCTTGTTTGAGATGTAGGGAGCCAGGAGACAACTCCGAGTGAAGTCAAACTTGCCAGGAAGCGTCAGGAAGCGCAGAAACGAGTCTGAGAGCAAAGGAGATAATACAAATACCCTAGTAGCACCCTAATATGCACGGACGTCACCCCCTAAGGGCAAAGGGCTTGTTTGAGATGTAGGGAGCTGTCATAACGCTAAATGGTAACCGGACAATTTAGGTAATCCTTAGGTCTTTGTAGCCCGCCTAACCCTTCAAGCAAAAGGTAGCAATGACGAGGAGCCTGAGGTAACTGTACCGAACGATTTACGATCGTGACAGTCTGGTTCTTCCCACAAGCGCTGGTCCCTCAGCGCTCGCCTATCTGTACCGAAAAGGCTCCCAACGCCTTTTCCAAGCCTAGCTGAACCTGGATTATCCTCTGCACCGAAAATCGGGCGAAGGCGGGGTTCGAACTCTACACCCGAAGCTCCTCGTCATACTGTCATACTACTAAATGGTAACCGGCCAATTTAGGTTCCTTCGGTCTTGTAGCCCGCCTAACCCTTCAAGCAAAAGGTAGCAATGACGAAGAGCTTCACTAATGCTCCCCAATCCCGATTATATAGGCGCCCCAATGTGAGTTACCGGACTTCCGATTTACGATCGTGACAGGAGCCAGGAGACAACTCAGAGGGATTTCAAACTTGCGAGGAAGCGTCAGGAAGCGCAGAAACGAGTCTGAGAGCAAAGGAGATAATACAAATAACCCTAATGTGCACGGACTTCACCCCCCTATTGGATATGCCCTCATTCCACTTTTACAGACAATGCTGCTGGGTATCCCGACCTCTTGTCTTTTATACAACATGCTGATCGCCACTCCCGGGACAGTCTCCTCAGGCCTCCCATTGGACATCCCTCCTGACCTGCCTCATCTCTTTCTCACATTCCACCTCCTGACCGACCTTGGCACAATCAAAGTCGAGGATCCAAACCCCGCCATCAGGTCTCGTGCGAAGGTGTCTCATCTCGCGATCTCCGTGGATGATGCCGAGGTGGTGAATCGCTTCGTAAGCCTGGATGACCTCGGCACTACAGCACGAACGCCCGCCGACTTCATTAGCTGCTGGGATTAAGAGGGGCAGGGGATTGGGGGTCAAAGGAAAGAAAAGAGTCCCGGACTCACCGGTCTGGCCAGTTCCACCCCGACCAACCTCGATACCTCTCGTCCAAAGCCCTGCCCGCATGATCGAGGACCAAGACCATGATGCCTCGACTTTCCGAACACCACAAGCCGTGACACCTGGGTACAAACTTGCCCTGTATCGGTTCGAGTCGACAGTACGTCTCATACTCGTTGATGATCCTCTGTCGTTTGGTACGACCATCGATGATCATCTCGTCCGAGGAAACGCGCACGACTTTGAGGACAAGTCCACTGGTGGTGAGGTAGGTCTCTGATGACGCGCCTTGGGAGAGGAAACAATCGAGCGTGAGGTGGAGAGGTGATCCGAAGGTGGTGAGTGTCCTCGATGGGCTCTCGAGGGGATGAAGGGGATTTGAAAGACTGTTTGAATGGGCTTGGAGGACGGTACGGAGACTGGCAACGGAAGATGAGGCGCGGACCTTGAGTTGGGGATCCGTTCGGTTGATGATATTGAGAGCTGGGTCCGAATGACCATCCGTCGGCGATGACGTTCTTCGAGGACCAGGGAGAGGGAGACAATTCTCGCTTAGGGGGAAGAGTGACGACGCATCGTTCCCCTCGGATTCACTCAAGCTGGCCCCGTCTTCGGAGAGGACGGGCAGGTCGTACGGCTCCAACCTCAGCCCGTCGAGCGATACGGTGGCCTCGAGAAATCTCGGTTCTCCGTCGTCGTCATCGGAAGACGGTAGATCGGTGGAGAGGGAGAGCAAGAGGGAGAGCGAGGGCGAGTCGAACTGACGGACAGGTCATTAGCCTTGGAAGTGCCTCTGCCGATCGAGGTAAGGGGTCGGCTCACCGAGGGGTCATCTCCTTTCGGGTCTGCGGGTCCAACCTCCATGACGACGGCCATCTTTTCCGTCGCCATCTCGTCCGTCGTCATTCCATCTGTCGCCGTTCCGTCCACCACCATCCCGCTTCCGCCCATCCCGCCTCCTCCCATCCCTGCCTGATGACCAAGCCCGACCCCACCCCACGGTTCTCCGTTCCGATCCATCAACACCAAGCGACGAGACCTGCCTGGTTCATCCTCATAAGACTCCCAGACCGCCTTTGGCACCTCGATGTCTTCCCCTTCCGCTGGCAGCCGAGGGAGGGCGATGGCGACCATAGCCGAAGCGATGGTGAATCCACCACCTCTTCCTGCTCCCGCGGTACGTAAGATTGGGAGCGACACCTCCAGGTGTAATGGCGAGACGAGATGTGTGATGGAAAAACTGTCCAACCCATCGAGGATGACCCATCTCACGCCGTGCGAGTAAAACTGTTGCCACGTCTAAAAGGGGGAAAGCTTGTGAGAATCGACCCAAAATGTGGCAAACCCTGCAGGAAGGAGTGTTTACGAGAGAGATGCAAAGGAGGACTTACCTGACCCATGACCTTACACTCGGTCTTGCTCAATCCGTCCACTTTTAGGTCCGCTTCGTTGCTGATCTTGAGTTTGAATCCGACAACCTCGCCAATCGGACCTCGTGAAGCTCCCAACGTCGTGACTCGGTTGATTCCCTCGGTCGGCAACTTGGGCTTGTCCTCCTTTACTCCAAAAGTCTCCTCCGGCTCGTCCTTCACCGCCTTAGCTCGCGTCTGTGATTCCCTCAACATGGTACAGACCGCCGTATCACTCGTGCCCGACGTCACCCGAGGTGCGTAACGCCATTCGAGCTCGGCCATACGGTCACCCACCCCGGCGTGACGGAAATGATGTCTTTCCCGCATGAAAGCGTTCACGAGGCTGCAGGTCTGGATGAAGTAAGCGGCGGTGAAAGCTTGTTCCTCGTGTCCGATCAGGTTCTTCATCGCCCATCCATCACGTATGTTGGCGATATCCCACAGGCGGATGAACTCGGGTTGGATCACCGTGTTGGGACAAACATGTTCCTGTAGTCGCCTACCGAACACGGTCGGGAGTTCGCTATTGGTCGTGATGGTGATCTCGGGCGGAGATGGTCCAGCGATGGCGGTGATCAGATCCAGACCGGGGCTCGGAAAATCGCGGGTGGCGAAAGAGATTGAGCCGGTGTTGGGATGCGGAGTCGAGGCCGGGTAGGAAGGTGCGTGATGGAGCGTGGGAGGGACGTAGGAGCCGAGAAGAGCGGTTGGAGTGTAGGGACATGGCCGATCGTGATATTCGGAGAGGGTTCGGAGGAGGTCGGGAGGCAGCTGGTCTAAGAGGTGCGAGGGTAAGAAGAGCCATTTGTTGGCCATGATCTGAGGGGGGAAGGGGGGGGAGCGAGGAGGGGAGGGGGAGGGGAAGGAGTTGGGGGCTAGTTGGTAGGCGTGAAAGGGGGGCGAGGAAGAGTGTTTGTGTTTGCTACACCCGGGGTTTTAAACCTACCGAATCGGCGTTTTCAAACGTGGCACCTCTTCCTCATGACTGATTTCATCAGCAAAGACTTTCATGCTCTCCCATCCATCTGCACCGGCCAACGCTGTCTTGCCTGGAGACAAAAAGTCTAGTTGAGGTATGGCGGGTGAGCGGCAGTTGGGTATTTGTCAGGAAGCAAGGACAATCCCAGACCACGTGTTGATACCTCATCGGCATCCTTCTTTGCATGCTTGGAACGGCATGTTGTTTACAAATACAGAGGTTCTAAGTAGCTTCACAGACCTTTGGGTCACTTTCAATGTATGTTGAAGGCTAGTCGATCCCAACTAGGGCCAGCTTCATAATGATCTCGACTTATTGTTTCAGTGTCCGATCTTTTCCTTGCACAAAACAATCGTTTGACCCTCAACCATCTTGAATATTCTTCTTCTCATCTTCAGCAGTCTTACCCCAGTACGCCCATCCATCCAGCCCATGGATTGCATACGAAGCTTTGATTGGACGATGACAGTACCGCTCGGATTGGGGATTGGTTTGTCCAGTTGCATCCATGGTGCTTAAGGAGGGGTCAAAGTCGGGGTCGATGGGGTTGGGCTTTGTGTCGGAGACTTGACTCCTAATTATTATATGACATAGCCGGGAGCTAGATAGCTCCGGTCAATGACGCCTTTTGCTTGGCGGCAGAAGGAAGTGATCTTGTTTTACGAAATTACCAGTGGACTTGTCATGAATATTACACCGCTTTTCTCGGTGCAGCTCCAGGTCTTTTACTGGAATGCAGGAAAATGAATCAATCGCAACCTTCCGCGAAAATCCGGGTTGCATTATTCGAGAACCGAGAACTAGAGCCGGAACTTGCGTGAGAAAGCCAGAACGAGTTGTTTCTTTGAGCGGATCTTGAGAAGATCGTACTCATCAGAGAGATGGGATCAGTAGGACTGTACGAATGGAGACAAACACCGAAAGATCGCATATTGGTAGCCTTCTCGATCTACCCAGATAAGTATCCCGCCTTTGGTCACCTTGGTGAAAACAAGAACAGTCAAGCATCGACGGCCCCGGCAATACGACCATCCGCTTCAAGCACGATCTTTTCTACCTGAAGTGAAGCCTTCACAGGATTCGGCTGATCGTAAACCCAAGCAAGCTGCTCAAGCGTTCGACCCTGCGATTCGACTCTGATCTCGGTATCATTCTCTCTGCTCAATGCGGTGATTGGACCCCACCCACCCGAAGATGTACCACATTACAGTCTCGATCAGGTCCCAACCAACGAATACCCAGATATATTTGTACCTGTTCAACGTCATTGCTTACCCAGCTGGAGTGGAACAAAAACATGAACAGACTCACTTGATGTTCGCAAGGGCGACAGGCCCGGCGAATTGGTTGAGGAAGCCAAACGCGCTGATCACGATGCCGGATAGAGCGAGACTCTTGGCGTACATCGTAGTCTCCAGTGCCTCGGGAGCGATGACGCCCTGAAGTGGCGTATAGGTGAAGCCGTACATACAGTTGAAGAGGAAACTATCTCTTGCGTTAATGCAACTCGGCGCATGGAGAACATCTGCTCACTACGCGGCAAGCACTGCCTGTGCCACGCTCGTCTTGATATTACCACCTTCCTTGGCGAGCTCAGCGGAGGGTCCGGCGTTGATCGCAAGCAGTACCGCACATCCTGGCGACATCAGCTGCTCGCACTCCATCGATCACAGCATTAACACACCAAAGGTGCCAAGAACGAGGACTTTGCGGCGGCGGGGCATACGATCCGTAAGTGATGCTCCGCAGCCGGCGGAGAAAGCGGAGACGACTGCATTGGCGAGGTTGTATCCGAGCTGACGGGCGACCGAGCTGATGCCAAGGTTGGCGTATATGATCTAACGGGATATCCGGGTGAGCGGTGTGATCCTCGACTTCAGTCCGAGGTCACTGGACTGACCGTATTGAAGTACCCAAGGCCATTGGCCGAAAATTGGCCGAAAATGGATATCATAATAGCTTGTGCCATCCTCCATCTCCCGCTGTGGGACAGGAAGAGCGGACGTCTTCATCTCCTTCAGCTAGGAAAGCCCAGACTTGATGACCTCACTCACAATCCCACCAGCACTTGTCTATCCCGTCAAGTCGAATGCCTTCCCTCATTTCTTCGATCTCTAAAATCACCAACGGCGAGCTAGGATCATTGTTGCCGTCTCAAGCCAGATCATACGTCATTCCATGATTGATGGCACGGTATCTCACCAAGAACTCGAGGGCAGCTTCATCATCTCCTCGGGCTACCAGGAACCGGGGACTCTCCGGGATGATGAAGACCAGGAGCATGACAAAACCACAGGCGAAAGCTTGGAAGATGAGTGGTAGTTGCCACGAGAGATCGGAAACGATGTAGTTGGTTCCGAATGTGATGGCGGCCGCCGGGATGGAACCACCAAATTAACCGCAGTTGCTCTTCCAGGTATAAGTTGGCGTACTCTGAAAAGCAAACCTCGACCGCTCACTATATTGCAGCTGACCGACCACGCCAATGGGGAGGAGCAATCTGCTTGCTATGATGACGCGATGGTCTTGGCTCAATAAAGACTCACCTCGATGGCATAGGCCGGTACAGCGAGGACCATGAAAGCGATCAACCCAATACGAGACGTCCGACCACTAATTGAGCGATCGTCTTTGATGACGCGGCAATGGCCATGCCGATCAGGACGAAAACCGCCCCAAGGAACATGCATTTTAGCCGGCCGAAGCGATCTGCGACCACCGCTGCCAAGGGAGCCCCCACCAACGTACCTCTAAGGACACCAATCAGCATGGCTTCGACGCTTTAAAGGTTCAACGTACACGTTGTACACGGCGAACACGGTCGAGATATTGATGGTAGTCGGATGGAAAGTGATTAAAAAGTGAGGCATGTCCAGACTGTCAGTCAGTGCTTTCCAGATTGCATAAGCAGGGCCTTTGAAGAGAATCATACCGCAAGGATAGCCGTCATCAGAGACCCTGTGAACATTTGGCATGAAAAGGTTTCAGTCTTCGTAGGGAAACGTACCATCATATCCGTTGGGACCCCACAAAGGAACCCGCAAAAGATGGCCACTTGATGCGAGTCAGGTCAAAGCTGGCAAGCTGTGTGACGCAGCTCGGCTCACAGTACTCGTAAAGGCGAATCGATTCTTTGCTCCATCGCGGGATGTCCGAGGTCGTGTTGGCAGCGAATAATGTAGCCTACGGTACATGTCAGCCTCTGACCCGAGCGGTGAAGGTATATGAGCTAGAAGTATTTCCATTGTACACCTCTTTGGTAGTCACGTTCGGCTTCGAGACCGACACCTCGTTTGAAAAAGTGGAATTGACCGGGGCTGACAAGTCTTCCGCTGTCATCGATTTTCCTTGTCGTCCAATCGACTCGAGATGATGCAGCTCAGGTTTGATGTTGAAGTTGGCCGAGGACATGACGGGGGATGTTCGATCTGCGGGAGACTACGAGTACCGCATTCCTGTTGCAGATTATATGAGAGTCTGCGTGATCCTGGCGTACAAAGTGAGCATGTCTTGGAGGAAAGTTGCCCGAAGTGATCTTGCCATTTTTGAACCGCGTTGATCCAGTTCGGAAGAATCGTACATGCTGGCTGATCCAACCAAACCTGCTCCGATGCAGGATGATCCGGACTTAATCCTCGCTATTGGCCGTTCACCACGTCATGTGATTCGTTGCCGTATGAACTCCCGCTCGGCTGAGCATGGGATGATTTCGGCCCACCCGCTGGAGGATGGTCGGTGAGAGCATAAAGACACTTGATATCCGTATTAACGCGCTGCTTCTTCTCCTTATTGGTGGCGTCGAGGTGGTACTCATAAAATCATGAGACTCGAAACCAAGCCTGATTGGCTCGCCAACCTGGATCGAGACGGGTTCTGCGTCGTTCCGGGCGTGATTGCAAAAGAGGCATGCAGCGAATTTTGTGACGAGGCCCACTCTCCTGGCTCGAATCCTTCGAGTATGGCTTTGGACGAGACGATCGATCGACGTGGAAGACCGAGAACCTGCCCTACGGATTCACCGGTGGGCTATACAATAGAATACTCGGGGAATCACGAGACATGGATGTGGAAGGTCCGGACGTGAGTGAGGGTCTTCCTTCTACTTGAAAATACGATGATGATGGCGTCTGCTTGAACGGACAGGGAGTCCGCTATCCAGAGAGCGTTCGCGGCTGTATCTCTCTCGTGGTCTCATTCGACGGGACGAATGCCACTCTACCCATCAACGTCGAATTTGGTCGAACAGACCTTTCACCGACCGCTCCATGGCCTCATGAGTCCAGCTTCGAGACTGTCATGGATGTAACCATTGGGGCGCTGATTCGCTTCTGGACGGATATCGACCAAAATCCAAGACATCTCGATCAGATCCAACTCTGTCAAGGCATCGCCAACCTTTCTCCGAATGGTCCCCACGACGGTGGACTTGTCGTCGTCCGCGGATCGCACAGGCTTCATCAGGAGTACTTTGAATCGATTGGAGACTTCGACAAATCGGCCGACAAGGGGGAAGAGATCGAGGGGTACAAATATACTATGAAGGACATCGACTGGTTCCTGGAGAGAGGGTGCGAAGTGGTGAAGATCTGTGCCAATGCTGGGGATCTCATCTATAAGTGGTTTCCCGCTCATCGCGATCGGGAAATTTAGGGCTTACCCCTCCGCAGTATGGGATTCTCGTACCATTCACTGGAATACGAGTCCGGTCGGAAGGCAAACTCGTTTCGTCCTTTACGTCGCCTACTCCTCGCTCGTTGATGAGCGAGAGTGAGCTTGAGACGTAAGGGTACCACTGGTTGGGCGGTATGTGTAAAAGTTAACTTCCGAGATGTGGTGAATGACATCACCCAAACCAGCACAAGAATGTCGTCCTCGAAGGCATGATTGACGACCCAGGGGCACTTCCCAGGCGGCCCGATGGAAAGGTCGATCCCAAGAATCGGACACGCCCGCTCAAAGAGCCGCAAGAGAGTGATGACGTGTTGTGGGCGGTCGGGGTGAGGACGGGTCTGGACAAGGCGTAGCATCCGGTCAGGAGCTGCTCCGAGTAGCTTGCTCCAATGTATCAAGGCTTGTGAAGTGCTCTTTGAGGCGTGGATGTGTATCGCATCGGGAACGGTAGGCTTGCTTACAGTAGTTGCAAGTTACCCTTCCTTATAAAACCGTTATATATGGTTCTTGTAACGAAGCGGCCTACTGCCCCGACGATTGAATTGGGACGTCAACATTACATATTTACAACACAATATGTAGCTCATAACCCCCCGACTGAGAGGCCGGAAGGGGAAGCTGAATCACCTGTGACTTCATCGATGAGGTTCTCCTTCACATACCGCGCATCACCAAATCACAATCCTATGCTTCCTCTTCCCATGCGTCTCCTCCCCTCCAAGGTTTCAAGAGGCGTGAACGGTGGACATACCGATCTTTTGATGATCCAGGTGGATCACACCACTGCAACCGTCCTCAACGGCCGCCTTGCCTTCCCCCACTCCTCTCCGCCTCACCAATCTCCTTCCTTCTCCCACCCAACGTCTTGTTCCCACCCATCATGCAGCCTTCCGCCAGCAATCTTTGCATTTCCATGCCTCAAGAAACGTAAATGCCAATCCGGACGGGCATGAATTGGGGCAAGGAGCAGAGATCCCCACATTAGGGATGGGGAAAGAAAGGGACAGATGACCCGTGTCAGGGAGATACGGTCTGGGAGACTCACTCGGAACGATGTTTGGAGAACCTCCATCGTTTGAACAGAAGCCATGTTCCGATGGAAGTCACGCATGTCCAGCGCCGTTGACTGGATCTCACGGTCAAGCGAGCCTACGTTTTTGGGCGGCTCTAAATTGGTGATGTGATGTGGAACGCTGAGAACTGATTGAGATAAAGATGACAAGGGATTGGAGGATTTATTCAGCGTTGAGGACGAATACGGCGGTGAGGAGGAGGAGTATAGTGATTTCCGCCGTCCACGGGAAACGCCGAAAATCCCGATATAACTTGATATACTCCTCACCCGTACGATATACTCCTCACCGGTATACTCCTCACCTATCGACATACTCCTGTTTGATATACTCTTCATCGCCCACTCTTCATCGACACACTCCTCATCGACACACTCCTCATCGACAAAATCCTCCACCGATAAACCTCCCATATACTTCGCACCGATATACTACCCACCGATATACTTCCCACCGATCTATTTCCTACCGATACTCATTCCATCCCGCGCCGGCCCAAAGGAATTGCGTCTCTTAGACGACTCCATTCTTTCATTCCTCCTTTTTCCAACCCGCTCCGTCCCTAAACCCCGAACCGGATCACGTCCCATTACCTCTCATCGTCGACGGGAACTTTGGGCACTCACTCACCATGTCGGACGCGTACTCCATCTTCATGACCAAGTTACGTGACTTTGGGATGGGTCACCTCAACACCGAGCCTAGGTTGTTCAGTCCGAGTCTCAACGAGGGCTCATCCCGTCAGACGCCGGATGTGAATGAGATGGATGTGAGGAAGGCGATGGAGGAGTCTTATTGTGCAGCGGCGGCGGAGACGACGGCGTCGAACGATGACGATGATGGTGACCTGGATCCGTTCCCTGATGATGGTTATCCCCCTGGAACACGTTACATCAGGTTCAGCTGGTCGGACGATCCATTCCACCATCTCTCCGATACTCTCCGCGCAAAGGTCAATAATGCGGCGGCGGCTCCCCCTACCACACCCATCACACCCATCGATCCTCCTTCCGCTTCTTCTGCCTCAACCCCCGCACCCGGCGCCGCCGCCCTTCTTCCTCTTTACTCCATTTCCCAACCTCCCTCCCGACCTCTCACGCCATTCGATCCCACCACACTCTCTCTCTCCGACTTCGCCTCCTCCTTTTCCAAATCCCTCCTCACCTCCCAATTCCCGACCGAACCCAGCCAATACCCCCTCTTCACCCAACTCGTCATGATCTCAACCTACCTCCTCTCTCTCCTCGATCCTGTCTTATCCCGAGAACGTGCTTGGCAGCGGATGAGCGAGACGGGTGGGTCTGGCAGGTTAGACTATGGAGTCCAGATGATGGCGAGGCCGATGATGCCGACACCGAGAAATTTACCGGGGATGGAGGTCAAGGGTCCAGGGATTTGGGATGTGGTCAAGGCCGCGGAGGTGAGGGGTTTCATGGTTCACTGGGATTTGTTCCTCATCAGTCCGCGGGTGGGGGCGGGGGCAGGCGCGGGCGCGGCTGTTACAGGACCGGCCCCGGCACCGACGTTGCAAATGAAGGCGAGGCTGAGGAGGGACGCACCGGCGGTAGCGAATGAGAGGGATAGACCGAGCTTGACGGCAGATCGGTTGATTCTCAAGTACTTCAAGCAGGTTGGTTTTACGCACGCTCGTCGTCCCATTAAACTTTTCGCTCGCCTCCCGCCCGCCCATCTTGATCCCTCGACCACGCTGACCTCCTCTCTCTCCCCCTCCCCCCCGCGCGGCACAGATCTTCCTCCAGCTCCACTCGAAATCCACGACATATGACATCCTCGCCTCTTGGGACGTCTTCACTCTCTTCCACCGCCTCCGCCCAACCTTCATCCAAATCACCTCCCCTATCCTCGGAGACACCTTCAACCTCGCCGCACCCTTCCAAATCCACCCCCAGATCCGGGAATCCTACGAGACACAGATCAACAGAGTATGGAGTCCGCTCGCCTTGCTTTTGGGGTTGATGTTGGTGGCGGATAGCAAGGTGGGATGGACGGCGGTGCCGGTCTATGTAACGCTTATGTCAGTCTCGGTCCCGAGGGCGAGGGCGAGAGCGAGGGGGAGGTTGAGGGGGAGGGGGGCGGTCGGGATTGGGGATGGTGGGATTGGTACTGGCACGGAGAGAGGGACTGGGGTGGATAGACCAGAGGAGGATGAGCCAATGACGGAGGATGGCGGGCACGGGCCGATGGATCAGGCCAGGTTTGTCGACCGGAGTCGAAACGATTTCGAGCAGGGTGAAGGGTTTGATCCTGAAGGCGCGGAGCAGAAGGTCTACAACGATGGAGACGAGTATGATGAGGATGACGGCGATGACTATCGGTCGGATAGACGGACGGGAGAGGGAAAGGGAGAGCGTGATGGTGATGATACGGGGGATACATCTGTTGAATCCAATGACCCGCTCAGTCCAAGATGCTTCACGGGCGAGGTGCGCGAATCTCTACTTTCCCGCCTCCTTTTCCCCCCTTCTCCCCAGCTCCTCTCTTCCCGATCGTATAGCATACTAATGTCGCGATCTCGGGATAGGACACCCAGCTCCAGCTCACCTTCCATCCACAAGCTTTCGAAGCTTTCGCGAACCTTGGCAATCCTCAAGGATACGATGGGAGCGAGACGTTGCACGATTACCTGCATAGGGCTTGGCACGCTCAGGATTGGGAGGTACTGGACTTGGGCGAGGGCGACGGTAGTGGAAGCGGTTACAGCGCCAGTGGAAGCGATGGTCAAGCGAGGGACGGCAAGGAGAAGGAAGATTACTCGGTACCTGTGCCATCACGAGTGAGCGACGAAGGTGAGGATGTGGATGGACAAGGAGGGGAAGGACGACAGGCTCGGTCGAGATCACTTCAAATCTCGATTGACGACGCAGTTGAGGACTCGACTCGTCCCTCAGCCAGCAAAAGGACAAGCAAAAGTGAAAGCAAAAGCAAAAGCGAAACAACCCGTGTTAAGCTTTTGCTCGAGCGGTACATTGGTCATGGTCGTTTGTACGACGCTTTCCGCGGGTCCCTCATCACTCTGGTTCCTCCTTTCGACAGCGCGGCCGACATCAATACGAATCATGAGCCGCTCAACCCTGACCCGGCGTGCGCGGCGCCATCACTAGATCAGCCTCTTGACCCCAACGCCAACGCCAACGCCAACGCCAACGCCAACGCCAACGCCAACGCCAACGCCAACACCAACACCAACACCAACACCAACACCAACGCCAACTCCAACACCCGACCCCAGCCCAAGGCGACAGTTCAACCAGTCATCATCAAACTCGTCGATTTTGACACCTTCTCCCCAACCGCCCTCGAGGCGACACAGAAGCCAAAGACGGACTACGCTCTCGAGCAAGCCAAAGCGGCCGTGCTGAACGAGCTTTCCATCCTGACGGGTGCCCTTGAGTCTTTGCAAGGTATCATCGTCCCTCGCGTTTATCGGTGTTGGGTCGCTCCGAAGTCAAAGCAGAGTGGGTTGTGGACTGGGAGGAAGACAGAGGGCGCGGTCGTGGTCGTGCTTGAGGATTGTGGGGAGAGGTGTATAGGGGGAGAGCGAGTGGACGAGCGGTTGAGGTGGGTTCGATTGAAATTCCGTCTCTCTCTCCCTTGCTTCACGAAGACAGAGTCCCAACGGTTCGGTTCACTCTCGGCCCGTTTCTCCCTTACTTCACGAATCGCACCACGACCGCGAAGCTGACGCCATGCAAACTGTAGAGTCCAAGTCGAGCATCTATACACAATGATCCATCAGCTCGGCGTGGTCCAACGCGACGTATCGACTCGACACGTCTTGAGGGATCCTAATACCGGCAAGATTCGTTTGATCGACTTTGACTGTGCGATCCGTTTCGGTTTCGGTTTCGCTCCTGGTTCGGGTCCGGGTCCGGTTCGGTCTCTTGGTCTGCCATTGAGGCGGACGGGGAGCGTGACGCGCGAGGGCGATGACGAGCGCGAGAGCGCAGAACAACAAGTGTGGAGAAGTTGGATGGAGAGGGAGGATGCGGAAGTTCAGGGCATGTTGAATGATCATGTGGCTTGGGATTGACGTGAGGGATCAAGCATCGAGAATCGAGCGGGGCGACTGTCGACGACGCAATCCCATCCCGCCACTCGCTGTTTGTAGCCCCCAACCAAGCCTCTCCCTCGACACAACCGCAACCACCGCGTTTTCGGCTTCACCTGCCTACCTTCTTTCGCCCAGATGTCGACGTCCTACCATGTGACGGTCAGATCAAGGAAGGAAACTGGTTCGATGGTGGCTTACTGGAACGGGATCATCTCACCGTGGATCCTTGTTACTCGACTACTGAGACATCGGCTCTGAGACTCCCAAGTGTGGGTGTTGTACAAGCTAGCGCGAACGATATCTAATCTACACCTCATGCATCCTAACATAACATGAACAAGGGAGTCGGGGGTTTTCATTTGCCAGAATCATCATCGTAGTATGTGTGCATTCCCTCACGGCGGTTCAGACTATCTGCACGGAAACGCTGTGAAAACGCCAAGTCGGGGTGGCATCAAGGGGAGGTCCACAGTGGCGAGAGGAGAGGAGATAGCCCTATGGTCGATTACTTCGAGAGGTGCCGTAGCGAGCGAGGGAGACTTAGCGAGGGGAGATACGCGATCCCGGGGGGGTATGGATCGCACGAAGGTTTTAATCACGACGAGAAAAGAAAGTTGGGAGGATACACCTACCGATCGCTAAGGAGCAAAAGACGGTATGCGTAGCGTCCGAGCGAGGAGGCAGTTCCGTAGGTAGGCAGGATATCACAGGGTGAGTACGGGCAGCGGATAGGATCTGACCGGCAGGGGTACTGTCTGGGAGGGGGGGCAGGGGGGGCCGAGCCGGTAGGTGGACTGGGGATAGCAAAAGGTGAGACACCGACACCGACACTGCAGGTCTGCGGAGCTGAAAGGACGGACGGACGGAGTTAGCAATGTAGTGTCGTACTAGCAAAGACCTCGTGATGTAAGCGATGAGAGACACTGATAGCACAGATGGATTGGTACGGGGGAAAGTTTCAGGAGTCAGCGGAGGTCTCCAAACAGGGGGTCAGGACGTACATAACCACAGATCCGACGGTTAGGGAAGAGGTGCGATGACGGGGTGATACTGTCGGCGGGGGTGGGCGGCTTGAACACCGGGGCAGAGGGGAAAGATCAAACTCGGGAAACCTAGACCGAGATTTAACGCAGCCTTTCCCGGGATAAGTGAGGAGCGAGACCGGGCAGAGCGGAAGAAAGGGGACCGATAAAGAACCGAAAGATTGAAGCGAGAGCGCGAAAAAACAACGGCGCTCGCCCATCCTTCTCCGCCACTTCGACCCCGCTGGGCGGCGAGACAAGGCGTCAGCCTTGCAGTTTTCTTTTGCGGGGCGATATTCAATGCGGTAAGCGCGGCAGTTAAGGTCCTGGGACCAGCGGACATGGCGGGGAAGAGGGCGTTGTGACGTTTGGAAGTACTGCAGGGCTTGGTGGTCGGTGTAGATGGTGAAGGGGTCCGGTGCATAACTCGAGGAAGGTCGTCCAATGTCGAACAGATTCGACGACGGCGAAGAGGAGTTCGCCGTCGTGTGCACCGCATCGTCGTTGGCATCGGTGGTTTGGCGAGACCAGAAGGCAACAGGGCGGGAACCATCGGGGGTGTTGTTGAGACAGGACAGCGGAGAGTCGGTCTCCACACGCGTGGGTAGAGTCATCCAACGCCAACCTTTCTCGCCCAAATTCAATCCGCCTACTCCACCGACCCCACTCTCACCGCCCCACAACGCCCAAAACACTTCTCCTCGTCCAACCCCGTTCCAGTCCTCTACCACAACGCCATCTATCGTCCCTTCCATCCGCTCTCACATCCTCTCCCTCGCCCACGACTCTCTCGCTGCCGGCCACACCGGTCGCGAGCGCACAATTGACCTCGTCCGCCGCACTTACAACTGGCCCGGTTTTCCTGGGGACGTCCACCTGTAGTCTCGTCTCGCGACACTTGCCAAAAGTCCAAGGCCTCCCACCGTAGCCTTCCCGGTCTACTCAAGGCCCTCCCCGTCGCCCGCCGCCCATGGTCCTCGATCTCCTGGGACTACATCGGTCCCCTGCCTGCCTCCAATAGCTTTGACGCTATCTTTGTCATAGTCGACCGCTTCTTCGCCCACTTCGTCCCCAACAACACCACCGACACATCCCGCTCCCTTGCCGATACTCGCGACACAGTTGACGGTCTACGCGAGGATGGTTGGGACGCCGACACCTAGTGTTGATACCGTCGGTAGCGATCAACGTCGAGCTCTTGCGCGACGAGTTGCGACGGAAGGTATGATCCTCCTCAAGAACGACAATGATAAATCAGGTGTCCCCCTCCTTCCCACTTCAACGAAAGATACATAAAACCCTCACGGTCATCGGCAGTCTAGCCAACTCCACACAACCAGGCGATCAGGGATCTTCCCCGTACGGGATTATCATATCATCTCGCCTTTAGCTGGTTTCAAAAGCAAGACGGCGAACTCTCGATCACCTACATGGACGGATCAATCATCACGAACGCCGTGAAAGCCGGTGAATCGGCAGATGCGGTCTTCCTCCTCGTAGATATACCGCCAAGGAGGAAGGCGAATCGATATTGTGTTCCAATGTCGAGATTAACAGGAGGGTGTTACCGAGCTGGGCATCGGCGTTAGGACTTCACTACATACTCAAGGTCGTCGGAAGGGCTTTTGGCTTATTCGGCATCGACACGGGAGGTGATCGAAGGTCATTGCGATTGCGACCCAACGATGAGAAGCTTGTGGAGGCGGTGGTGGCAGCAGTGGGACACAATACGATTCTTGGAATCGAAGCTAGTGGAGCGGTCATCTTCCCTCCTGAAGCTCGAGGAGACTGTGCCGTGATCCTCTGGACGGGGCATCAGGGATGCGAGTTCGGTAATGGCTTACAGGACGTACTTTGGGGACGAAGCGAGCCCAGTGGGAGATTACCTTTCGTCATTCCGGGAAACCGAGGAAGATCTTCCAGAATGGTCACCGTATGCCAAGAAGTTCACTTACGACCAATGGTTCGGATACCGGCTACTGCAGAAGATGAAGCAGAAGGCAGCGTATCCTTTCGGATTCGGGTTGGGATATGGAGATGTCCGGATCCTAGCTGGTCGGACCGGTCAAAGAAGGATTACGAGCGCGTGTTGGTCGGATTTGCCAAAAAGATGGTCAAACCGAACGAGAAGTTGACCGTGAAAGTGGCTTGCCGTCTCAACCCGATCTCACATCGAAACTCCGCTATGAAACGCTTGGAACTGGCTCCGGGACGGTATGCAATTTGTGCAGCTCGATATGAGGGGGATCCGGACAGCGTCAATCAAGTTGTCGAGATTGCAAGTATGGTGATTGGGTGATGCGACCTCGGTATTCCTACCGCACATGGGCTTATTGTGCCGACGGCGATCAACCCTTGGGATCTGTCGTGGAGTAAGGTGGTCCCGTAACGAATTCGCTCCTCCACCACCTACATCAAAAGACATCCAAGGAGAACCTGAATATCCCGGGATGAGCGTTCCCGGGGAGAGAGAGGGGGGCCGAAGCGGGGTTAGGTAAGGGGGTCTTTTAGAAGTGGGGACGGTGACACTTCCGAGCGAGTCTTTCGTCGTAGAGCATAGATCTCATCAAGCATATGGATACAGTACATCAAACAGAACATGAATGACAATCACTTCAGTCCCTCAAAGCCCGGAGCGGTCTTCATATACTCCACCCAAGTCACAAGCGGCTCATCAAGTATCTTTCCGCGTCAGCGTTGTCGCTCAATATATTGGAACTCACCTTCTGCGTCACCTTCACATCCTTACCTGTATAATACCCAAACTCAGGTTTCATCAACAACATATTCTGCAACAATTCGATCTGAGCCTTCTCATCCAGACCCCCATTCGCCATGGTCGATTTATACTCTTCTTCCGTGACTTGCTTGAACGTAGCTTTGGCTCCTTTCTCGGGGAAAGTAGCGGAGAAGTCTTCAACAATCTGTTGAGGGGTGTAATATCCCACCGCCGCGTAATATTCTTTCCCGAGTGATTCGGTCGGGTTCATGAGGATCGCTCTGATATATTTCCCAGTGTCTCTCTCGATATCAATCAGGGGTAATTGAGAATCCGTAGATATCGGTAAGGTGAGGGTGAATACCGAGTCATCGTTGGGTGATTCGGTTTGAGATTTGGATTTGGTGATTGCGTTGAGACCGGATGAGAGGTTTTGCATGTACATCCCTGGGAGGAAGAATGTGGTTGGGAGTGAGATTGATTGGATATATTCGGATACGATGGCTTTTGTGTCATAATGGTAGAGTTTGTCGAGGACACCGTTTGTTGCTGTGAAGAACGAAGAGGGGTCGCAGAGTGTTAGCGACGAACATCCGGATGAAAGTGAAAGGGCAGGGTGAAGAGATCAATAGAGCGAATTATTGTGTTGGGAAGGATTAGCTGGATGACCCACCTTTCGCCACGTTGATCGTCGTCGACCAGATATAGTGTTCCACCCCAACCTCTTTCGCCGCATCCGCCGAATTCTTCCCCTGTCTGATCTCCCTATCACCATCCATCGTTGCCCAATAATCCGTCACGGCAAAAACCGCATAGGCACCCTCGAAAGCCTTGACGAGGGAGTCCTTATCGTCAAGATCCGCCGAGATCATCTCCACACCACGGTCGGAGAGGGTTTTTGAAGCTGGTTTCGAGGTATCGCGAGTGATTCCACGGAGGGAAAAGGTCGATCTTGCTTGAGGGGAGGAGAGGATAGAGTTGATGACTGAACCACCTTGATTACCCGACGCCCCGAGGACAACGAGTAGTTTGGGCATTCTGTCGAGAGGAGAAAGTTTGAGTATATTCGGATCAAAGGGAGGTGTGTATTATTGTATGGAAGGTCGAGATCTGCACCGATCTGATGTGGGTTATTGGTCTGTCTGATCAGTGTCTCAATTCATCCCAAGAAATTACATGTCGTCCTTTCATTCGTCTGAATACTTTTGTACAATGGGTGTATGACCGAGGTCAATGGAAAAGTTGGCCCGAGGTCGGAATTGGCGATTGCATGCGAGAGTGATTACGAAACGGAACTGTTTACTTGCGAACATTCTTTGCCCGTATGACGTAAGGCTCTTTAGTCAACTCGACGAGATCACGTAATAAGAGCGACAGCTTCGCTGGCACAATGGAAACATGAATGATTACAGTGTAGGCCTTGGTGGTCTTCACGAAAGCATGGGCTCAGCACGCCTGATCGGCACTTGCGACGCGATTCGATGATAGGATGGAACGTGTTCAAGCGCGAAGTAGCGAGCGAGGGGAATCAAAGCTAAAGCAAGATGTTGGAGTGGTCTTGGTGGACGAATATCCCGAGGATGCAAGAGCTGTCGTACGACCGACGCATGTGTCGATCAGCTGAGTACTTCATTTGAGATGATCTTACCCACCTTGATTGGCAATCTGAGCATGTTCTGAGAACAGACTTCAGTATACGGGTCACAGAGTAGAGTAGGCACTGACCGATTCTCCAACCTCTCTTTCAATCTCTCATTCTCTTCCTCTAGGCTTTTTATCAACAACTCCTTATGCTCTCTCGTCCTTTGTTGACTCCTTCGATTCGTTGCTCTCCACTTTTCGACTTTAGTGGTACAGCGACAGTATCGGTGCCAAGTAAGTCAACTTGTCCACCCCATTATATCTCCCCTGAAGCCGCATTAGCTATTTTCAGACGAACGGCTTCGACGGCAATCAGCTTGTCGCTTCGTACATACTGCCCGACGGAACTCTAGCCTCAGGTACAGCATCATGGACTTACGGTAATGGATCAGCCGGGATCAACGACCCTTCGCCATACGAGAACCATGTAAACTTGACCCCTACTTTGCTCCTTGTACTGATCCCGATAGCCCGACCCATTCTATGGAAGCGGATCGGTGGTCATCTCCGGTAACCAGGTTTTCGCAGTCAATGCAGGTTCCGATTCCTTCTCTCTATTCGACATCGATCCGACCGATCCAGGACGCCCGTCGTTTCAGGCTACGTACCATTCGGGTGGAGACTTCCCGACATCTCTAGCAGCTAGTCCCGATGGTGACCTGCTTTGTGTCTTGAACTCTGGCGCCAACAATGGAATCAGGTGCTTTCAAGCTGGGTCCAGCGGATGGACGCATCTTTCAGGATGGGACAGAGACCTCGGACTGAACCTCACGACTCCACCTCACGGGTGAGTAAAATTACACTCTGCTTGGCATACATAGCCTGATATCCCCCAAAGACCGATCGGAGGTGGGACCTTCACAGATCCTCTTCTCATGCGACTCCAGTTCTCTCATCCTCCTTGTCCGGGGCGAGCTCCCCACTGACCTGAACAATCCGACCGGACAAATGCAACCAGGATACATCGCCACTTACGCTATCTCCACAAACTACACCCTTGCGACCGAACCAATCAAGACCGCAGCGATGTTCCCCTTCTCGCTCAAGAAGGATATCGATAACAATGGAGTCTACCTGGTGACGGATGTCATCACAGGATTTGGTATCTACCAATCTGGTCCTAACGCTAAGTTGGTTCAAGGAAATATCTTCCTACATGGAGCGGTAGGTAGAGTGTTTCTACCGGATGAACAGGCCAATGCTTTGATCTTTCAAACCTGTTGGACGGCGCAATCGCCTCTCACCAAGAGCATGTACGTCGTCGACACCACGGGGAAAAGGAACATCACTGAGATCTCCATGGACGCCTCCAATCTTCAGTGTGTCTGCCTGATTCATTTGCGAACTCGCTAATACGATTTGTTCAGGGGGACGATCCTCTCCTCCCACTCCCTCGGGACAAACTCTTCAGGAACCGACATCTCGATCTTCTCTGTTTCAGAAAACGACTATGCCTACGTCAATGCTCCGGCTTATCATTCGGCTCATACGAACAAGATCTCTGCGCCGGGGCAATTTGAGTTGATCCAGCGGTTTGATTACGCCGACATGCCTCAGGACGTAGTGATCAGGATTTGCCGTAAGTGACAGTGGGTTCGAGACGAAAGAAGAGCAGAATTTGATGACTGCCGAGACAGGGTCAAGCCATCTACAAGAAATAAGTGAGGAGGAATCAATAACGACTCAGACTTGCATGTACGATTAAATAATATGCCCTGCAAATGCATCTGTCCGACCTAATTACCCTTCCGACCTAGTTACCCTTTGCGAACGAGCTCAAACCGCCGCCCTGAGACTACCGTAGAAAACCTTATTAACCTGTTCATGAGTCGAACTAAGAGATGGACAGTATATGAAGCATCTTTAGAGATGTTTTCCCACCTAGTAACTTGCTGAGACTGTGAACCGGGACTCGAAACTTATATGAAGTACTATCGCTCAAATAATCGCTATCACGCCTAAACATCTGGGCATGATAATTAAAACGGAATCCTTAACGTCATTCCCGTACTTATTGAACAACCCCCCTTATTGAACACGGATACAAGTTGACGCCAAAATCATATGGGATATTGAAACCCCCCTCTACAGCACTTTCTAAGTTGGATAGCCTTGTTCTACCTTGTCAGGGAAATGTTGGCAAGGGATTGAAGGTGTGGAACTTTACTTGCAATGTCTCAAAGATGCATGATGGTTGAGCTATGGCCAAAAAGGTCATTTCACAGAACGGCAAATTG
>JAABUH010001958.1_pt1 | contig 21022 bp, 18 predicted proteins | sample 5559121 | NCBI WGS metagenome assembly JAABUH01 (sample SAMN10711871, study PRJNA513364) | rock metagenome | isolation source: Antarctica rocks | place: Antarctica: Victoria Land, Battleship Promontory nord | collected 2015-12-28
CGCGTGGCCCTCACCCTTGCGCACGGTTGCGGGTCTGACGGTTGCCGACATCGCCGCCGCGTTCCTGGTGCCCCAAGCGACGATGGCGCAACGCCTCGTGCGTGCCCGGCGCAAGATCGCGCATGCCGAGATCCCGTACCTGGTGCCACCGGCGGAGGCGCTCGGTGAGCGACTGGCCGGGGTGCTCGCGGTGATCTATCTGGTGTTCAACCAGGGCTATTCCGCGCTCGCGGACACGTCGCTCGCCTCGACAGCCATCGCTTTGGCCGCGCAGGTGGTGGTGCTGATGCCTGCGGAATCCGAGGCCCGCGGCCTGCTCGCGCTGCTGCTGCTGCAACACTCGCGGCGGGACGCGCGGCGCGGCGCGGATGGCGAACTCCTCACCCTCGAGGAACAGGACCGGTCGCGGTGGAACCAGGAAGAGATCGCGCGCGCCACCAAGGAGCTTCGCGCGGCGCAAGAACGCGGCCCCTACGTGCTCCAGGCGGCGATCGCGCAATGTCACGCCGCCGCCGCCTCGGCGGCGGCGGCGAACTGGGGGCGCATCGTCGAGCTGTATGACGCCCTGGCGGCGGTGACACCATCGCCGATCGTCGATTTCAACCGGGCGATCGCCGTCGGGATGCGCGACGGACCGGAGGCGGGTCTGGCCTTGCTGGACAGTTTGGCGCTCGCGCTACGCGGCTTTCGACTGTTGCCGGCGGCGCAGGCGGATCTGCTCGTGCGTAGCGGCAGAACCGACGAAGCAGCAGCCCGGTATCGGCAGGCGATCGCCCTGACCGAGTCGCTGCCCGAGCGCGCCCAGCTCACGCGCAGACTCGCCAGCTTGAGAGGGTGAGGGCAGCGTCGGCTCGTGTCGAGCAATAACCCGGCCCGGGGACGACGGCCCTGGGAGCAGTCGAGGTACCGAGTCATATCATAGTGTTTCCGTCGGCGCAGAATAGCCCAGCACCGCAGAGCGCGTCCCATTGGGAGCCTTGCCCGCCAGCACCAGCCGCCGCTATACTCGCCCCAGCACGGATGTTCTACCGAGGATGGGCAGGAGGAGCAGATGGCGACCGACACGGCGCTGCTGGTGATCGATATGCAGGTCGGCAACGTCGGGGCGGCGTACCGGCGAGAGGCGATCGTGGCGCGACTGGCGGAGCTGGTGGCGGAAGCGCGCGCCGCAGGGACGCCCATCGTCTTCATCCAGCACGAGGACGACTGGCTGCGACCCGGGGTGCCGGCATGGCAGTTCCTCCCCGCCCTCACCCCGGCCGAGGGTGAGCTGGTCATCCGCAAGCGCGCCTGCGACGCCTGCTATGGGACGCCGCTGCGGGAGGAGTTGACGGCGCGGGGCGTGCGGCACCTGGTCGTCACCGGGGTGCAGACCGAACTCTGCGTGGACGCGACCTGCCGCCGCGCGGCCAGCGAGGGCTTCGACGTCACCCTCGTGGCGGACGACCACGCGACGGAGGACACCCCCACCCTCCCGGCGGCGCAGATCATCGCGCACCACAACCGGACCCTGGGGCAGCTGGCGCACCCCGACCACCCGATCGCCGTCCGGCCGCGCGCCGAGATCGCCCGCTGAAGTCCTGAAATCAAATCGTCGCGTTGTTTTTTCTCACTTCCTCTGCCAGCATCGTTGATGCTGGCGGTCGTGGCCGGACCGAATACCATGCGAGGAGGATCGCTATGACGACCGAGGACATCCGTCCCGCCATGCCACCGATCGCGGACCGCGGCACCTGGCAGGAGCAGATCGCCGCGCTCCGTAAGCGCGAGAAGGCGCACACCCGCGAGGGCGACGCGATCGCCGCCGCACGCCGGAGGCTGCCGATGGTCGAGGTCGACCCGTCGGCACCGCTCATCGGGGCGAGCGGGGCGGTCACCCTCCTCGACGCCTTCGCGGGGCGGACGCAGCTGTTCGCGTCGTACACGATGTGGCACACCGGCAACTCCGCCGCCGACCAGTGCGAGGGCTGCACGTTCAACAACGCACACGTGCTCGAGCTCGGCTACCTGCACTCGCGCGACGTCACCTTCGCGGTGTTCTGCGAGGGCCCGTTCGCGGAGAGCAACCGGTATCGGGAGTTCATGGGCTGGGAGATGCCGTGGTACTCCGTGCCCGAAGAGTCCCTGGACCGGATAGCTCCCGGGGGCCACTTCGGCATGAAGGCTTGCTACCTGCGCGACGGCGACCGGGTCTTCGAGACGTACTGGACCACCGGGCGCGGGTGCGAGGCGATGGGGAACTCCTACGGGATGCTCGACATGACGGTCTACGGGCGCCAGGAGACCTGGGAGGACTCGCCTGCGGGGTGGCCGCGGCGCTTCGACGCATTCCGCCTGGACGGGCGGCCGATCGCGCAGTGGTCGCGGATCGCCGCCGGCCGCTCCGACGACCTCGGCACCTCGGGTGCCGCCCACACCGGACACCACGGCCACTGAGGCATCCTCGACGATCGACGGCCGATGGTGCTGTCGATCATCGCCGTTGACCGCGACGCCGGCTTGAAACGATCACTCTGCCAGCACAGTCCGATCGGAGAGCGCACCGAGGGAATAACGCTGTCGCGACTGCATCATACCGACTTGGCTTGAATATCCGCGATCCTGAGACGCCGACATCGCAGGAATTCATCCAAAGTCAGTATGAGGCGTCAGGCACGCTGACGAGACTGCATGCTGGTGGGAGGCGCAGAACGGGCGTGGGATGCCCAGGGGTTGAAACCCCGGGCTGGCGGGCCTGCGGCCACGCATCCCCAGACCCGGCTGGGGACCACGACCCGCCTGCGCGGGTTGGCGCGGTGCCACCGCGAGGCATGCAGTTTCCATTTGCGCTTCAGTTTAGGCCCATGATGAACCAAGCGGCGTATGCCAATCGTCGGTGCGTACCAGTGGGGTCGTCGGTCCGCAAACGCCAACCAACATGTCCCCCGATGTGCGTGCCGATGGCAACACCTGAAGCGGATCATCTGTCGCAACGCGGAGTAAGCCGATTGTCGCTGCCGCTGGTCACACGACCGTCCGGCGCGGCGGTCGGTCATCATCCGGCAGCGTGGCCCCGTCATGACCGAACCGTGGCCATGCATCGGCATGAAGAAGTCGATCGCTGCGCCGAGTTCGTGCGCGATTGTGGGCGCGCCATTCGCGATCCATGGCCCGACCGTAGCGGGAAGTCCGATGGTGCGAGCGCCATCTGAGCAGCCACCACGCCGCGGCCGCGATGGAGGTGTGACAGCCCACCCTCAGGTCGCCTTGCGATCGCGAAACGCAGACACGCTTGTCGATTTCCAGGGGTACCCATTCGTCGTACAGATAGGGACGGCGAACCCATGATGACGGCGGCGCGGATGGAGAGCAGACGGAGGGTCGTGTGAAGCAGTCGAAGGATTTGGTACAGCGATCGGTGCACGGACAGCTGCCGCGGTCTGGACTGCCGCGTCGGGCGGCGACCATGAGCGATCTCGACGCCCGCCTGCACGACGCCCTCGATCCCCTGGTGAACGAAGGCTACCTCAGTGGCTACGTCGCCACGGCCCGTACCGGTTCCACAACGGCCACCGCGTTCGGCGGGGTCCGGGATCTGGCATCCGGCCAACCGATGCGCGCCGACGCGATCGTGCGCATCGCCTCGCTGTCCAAGCCGGTCGGCGCGGCGCTCACCATGACCCTCGTCGACGATGGCCTGTTCGATCTCGATGATCCGGTCGGCAAGTGGGTGCCGGAGTTCGCCGATGTCCCGGTGCTGCGGTCGCCAACGGCGGCGCTCGATGACGTCGTGCCACTCGCGCGTCCCATGACCATCAGGCACCTGCTCACGATGACGTCGGGGCTCGGCTGGGCAGCACCCGGCTCGCCCATCGACAACGCCCTGAGCGAAAGTGCTGTCACGAATGCGTCTACCGGCGACGAATTCGTCGAAACGTTGGCGCGCTTGCCCCTCCAGTTCCAACCTGGCGACGGCTGGCGCTATCACACGTCGGCGGGCGTGTTGTCGGTGCTCCTCGCGCGGGCGACCGGTCGCGACCTGAGCACGCTGGTCGAGGAACGGATACGCGCACCCCTCGCACTCGATCATCTCGACTTCTACTGTCGCGATCCCGCACGTCAGGCGTTGGCCTACGCCGTCTCCGAGTCGGGCATATTCGCGCCGCTGCCGACGAGCACGCTCCTCGCGCCGCCGCCCTTCAAGTCTGTCGCCGGACTGCTGCATGCCACCGCTGCCGACATGCTGGCGTTCCTCGATGACCTCGCCTCGCCGACACCGCGCGTCGTGTCGGCGGTCACCGCCGCAGCCATCCGCAGCCCGCAACTCACGCGCGCGCAGCGTGCCGACGCCGCAGAATTCCTCGGCGCGGGCTATTCGTATGGCTTCTCCGTCAAGGTCGCCGTTGACCGTACCGCGCGCCACGGTGCCCCCGGTCGTTTCGGCTGGAGCGGTGCCACCGGCGTGGACGCCGCCGCAGATCCCGCCAACGACACGACGGGCGTCATCTATATCTTTCGCGAAATCGCGGCCCTGGACGACGAACGCGCGATCACCACGTTCTGGGACGCGGTCTACGCCTAACTCGTGCCGGATCGTGCGGGGCCGTCGTGGCGGGCGCAGCGTTGCGCGAGCGCGCGGCCCCGCCGCAGAAGGAGACGAAGCCAGTGCCGCAGCGAGCAAACATCGGCGCGCAACCGGTTACGCGGGCAGCGGAACCGGCGAGGCTCGCACGCGGTCAGCGTGTCGCCGCGTGCCTCATCGTCCTCGCCTCGTTCATCGATATCATGGGATCGACCAGTGTCTTCGCTGCGGGGCCGGCCATCGAGTCCGCCATCGGCCTCACCCAGGTCGGCCTGCAATGGGCCTTCACTGCGGCCAGCCTGCCGGCGGGTGCGCTGCTGTTAGTCGGCGGGCGTCTGGCCGACCTCTATGGACGGCGGCGGATGTTCAGGATCGGGCTGGGTCTCCTCGTGGTGTCGTCTCTCGCGGGCGGACTGGCGCGCTCGGTCGGCGAGCTCCTCGCGGCGCGGGTGGCCCAAGGCGTCGCCGGGGCTCTGCTGCTGCCGGCCGCCCTGTCGCTCTTACTGAACCTGTTCGCCACGGCTCGGGGGCGCACAAAAGCCCTGGCGACCTGGTCGGTGATCGGCGGCGTTGGCGCTACCGTGGGGCTTGTGCTCGGCGGACTCGTGACGGCAGGATTGGGCTGGCCCTGGGTCTTCTGGCTGAATGTACCGCTCGGCCTCATCGTCCTGGGGGCGTCCCCGTACGTGTTGCGCGAGGCTCCGCGCGCAGGCACGTCGCGCGCGCTCGACCTCGCAGGCATCGTCACCAGCACAGCAGCCCTGGCGGGCCTGATCTACGCGATCACGCAGGCACCGGCCCAAGGGTGGCTGAGTATGAAGACCGTCGGCCTGCTGGTTCTGGCGCTGACGCTCAGTGCCATCTTCGTGTGCATCGAGTCCCGATCAGACCACGCGATGATTCCGCCGCGGCTGCTCCGAGCTGGAACAGTCCTGCGGGGCAACGTGGTGCTCTTCACCGCAGGGATGTCCGTCGACGGCCTCTTGTTCACCCTGACGCTGTACACGCAGCGTTCGCTCGGCTTCTCGGCGCTACAGTTCGGTCTCATCACCGCGGTGATGACGCTGGGGTCGGTCGGCACCGCCTACGCGGCAGAACGGGCCATCGCCAGCCTCGGCACCGACCGGATCGCGAATATCGGCCTCGGCCTTCTCGGCGTGACCTGCCTCTGCTTCGCCGCCACGGTCCGCTGGGGCGGGTCGGTCGTGCCGCTCACGGTCGGCATGCTGCTGTTCGGTGCAGGGATGGGCTGCGCCTACGTGGCAGGCTCGATCGCCTCGCTGCACGGTGTGCCACACCACGAGTCAGGAATCGCCGCCGGGATCCAGAACATCGCGTTTACCCTGGGGACGATCCTGGGCGTGGCGGTGTTCTCGACGGTGTCGGCGGCGCAGACGCAGCGCCTGATCGCCGCAGGGTCTGGCCCCGTACCCGCAACGAGGGGCGGGCTCGAGGCGGCGTTCACGATCGGCGCGGTCGTCGCCGCCTGCGGATTGGTTGCCGTGGTCCTGAGTCCTGCCGATCCGGCAAGCTCGACGCAGGGCGGGTGAGGGCCGGACTGGTCGACTCCCTGCTCGCCCCCGCCGGATTTCACGCCTGCCAGGTGGGACACCAGGAGCGCGCTATGCGGTACATGGTGATGATCGTACGGCAACCGCCGCCGTTGCGGGGCACGTCAAGCGCCGTGCGGCCCCGCAGCACCGTCCTGATGCAGCCGTTCGTCGAGCGGGAGGAGTTCGCCCAGGGCGACCCCGAACGCCGCCCAGCGCACCACCTCGACCGCCACGAGATACCCCCCGCCGCGCGTCGCCAGTGGGATGAGGCCGCGCCCGGCGAGGAGCGCCAGGACCAGGGTGGCCGCGAGCGGGACGACGGCGAGCGCCGCGCTACGCACGACCCAGGGGAGGCGTGCGGTGCCGAAGTGCTCGTCGACCACCCCGAGCAGGCCGGCGACGCTGAGGAAGATCGGCCCCCCGAGCAGGAAACGCAGCCCCGTCCCGGCCTCGTCCGCACCGAGGGGCGCGGCCAGGCCGAGCGGGCGGGCCGCGAAGGCCGCGACCCCGACGAGGCCGTTCGTCGCCAGTAGGGCGATGGTCCCCGCCAGCAGCCCGTCCAGGCGGGCCGCGACCGCCGCGCCGCGCGCGCCGCGCGCCAGGGTGGGGAGTTCGCGCTTCGCATTACGGATCATGAAGACGATCAGCGCGACCAGGACGAGCGACAGCAGCGCGCCGGTCGGCAGGCCGATCCGCTCGTAGATGTCGAGCGCCGCCGCCCCGACGAGATAGCCGAGGGCGTTGAAGGCGAGGATATAGAGCAGCGCGCCAAGGGCCACCGCCGGCAGGAACTGCGCGAAGGGCACCCCGAGGACGCCCGCCGCGATCGGGGTCACGATCCGCAGCCCGGGCACGAGGCGACCGAGCAGGACGCCGCGCCAGCCGGAGCGGCGCAGGGCCACCTCCGCGCGCGTGAGGGTCGCCGGGCCGAGGTGCAGGAGCCAGCCGTAGCGCTCGAAGGCTCCGCGCCCGACCCGCCGCGTGAACGCATAGAGGCCACAGGTGCCGAGGAGGGTGGCGAGTTCCTCGACGAGGAGCATCAGCCAGAATGGATACTGCCCTTGCCGGATGCCGATCCCCGCCAGCAGCATCAGCAGGTCGCTCGGCAGCGGGCTCGGCACGCCGAGTTCCTCGACGAACATCACCTCGCCGATCGCGAGCAGGGGGTGGCTCGCCAGCAGTTCCCGCATCCCCCCCGCCAGCGCGGCCCCGAGATCGTTCATCCGCACCCTCTTCGCGGCAGATTCGTCGGCGACCGTTGCCGCCGGCCGGAATTGTCGCACAGGGACGGCGCTCATGGAAGGCGCGATGTCTCCAGGGTCTAGGCAAGTTCAGGGCGGCGGGGCCGGTGTGGCCGACCTGCCGCGTGCGTGTTGTCCCATGCAGACAAGGACAAGCCGCCCGACCAGCTCACCATAGCGCGCGAGCGGGCTGTTGTCCCATGCAAACAAGGACAAGCGGCAACGCGACAGGGCAGACCGCATCGGCAAGTACGGCGACGACGGGGTGCTGGAAAACGAGCGGGCCGACATCCAACCGGGGGAAACCCCTGGGACGACCGGTGCGCCGACCGGGCAAGCGGCGTAGACCGGCGGAACCCGGGCGGAGCGCAAGCAGGATAAGGCTCGCGCCAGTGGCGCGGAGGAGCCAAGGGAAGGGTGCTGGCACCCTTCCTGCAAGAGCGTTCGTGCGACCGGCAGCGGGTCGCGGGTCCACCGAGAGGAGGCCGACCATGCTGTTCTACTGCGGCTACACCTGGCAACCGCACGCCACCGCCGAGCAGGTCCGCGCGCGCTTCAAGCAGCAGCATGACGCGGGCACCAACCACAAGCAGCAAGGCAAGGCCGAGCATGGCGAGGAGGGCTACGAGGGGCGCGGAGCCCCTGCGGCAGAGGCCGAGCGCCGCGCCCGGGCCACCGTCAACAAACAGGGCAGCGGCGGCAAGAAGAGCGGATCGGGAGTACGAGCAGCAGGACTGACCGGGATGAACGTGCCAGAAGGGCGGGACGGTGCCGACCATGCGTCGTCCCGCCCGCACGATCGGCTCCTGTCGGGTCGGCGATAACGCTCGTGTGCGATCATCGCTGCGGCGCTGGCATCATGAGGAACACTTCGCTATGGATTACCAGTATGTCGCCGCCGACATCGCCGCGCGCACCGCCGAATTGCTCCAGGCCGAAGTTGCGGTGACTGACGAGCAGGGTCTCGTCATCGCCGCGAGCGACGCCCACGCCATCGGCCTATCCGCGCAGCGCATCCCTATCTTCCTCGGGCCTGCGTGCTTGCACACGCCGCTCTACCTCGATGCGCGACAGGGTGAAGTCATCGTGGCTAGGCCGCAGAACGGCGAGGAGGTTTCGCCGCGCCTGGCGCGGGCGCTCGTCGATCTCGTCATCAGCCAAACGGTTGTTATCAACCGATTGCCGGATCGGCATATGCTCAAGGATACGTTCATCCACAACGTGCTCCACGATCTCGTCGCGGACGAGGCGGCGATCCTGCGGGAGACCAAGCTTTTGGGGATGGATCTCGTCCCCCCTCGCGCCATCATCCTGATCGACGCCGCAGACTTCATCATGGGTGTCGCGGGGGCTGGTGGTCGCGCGCACGCCGGACAGCGTGCCGAGCGGCAGGCCCGCCTGCTCATCGGCTCGATCGTCAGCTTCTTCAAGCTGCCGAACGACACGATCTGCGCCTACCTCGGCGACGGGGAGGTGGCAGTCCTCAAGGCGAGCAACACGCGTAACCTCGCGGGCTGGGCCGATCCCCGCATGGAGCAGGATGGCGGCATCTCCTCCTGGGCCGATCTCGGCGCGCTGAAGCGGGCGAGCGAGGCGCTGCTAGAGCGCCTGCGCGCGGATACCGGCACCCCGATCAGCATTGGCATCGGTCGGCATCATCCTGGCCTGCGCGGCCTTGCCCACTCCTACCAGGATGCCCGCGTCGCGCTCTCCCTGGGGCGCTACTTCCAGGGACCGAACCAGGTCTACCGCCTCGATCGGTTGGGGGTGGCGGCCTTCGTCGGCATCAGCGACGAGCACACGAAGATCGAACTCGCCCTCCATCTGCTCGGCCCGCTCGACCACGAGCCCGAACTGCTCGCGACGCTCGAAACGTTCTTCGCGGAGAACTGCGCCCCGTCCGCGACCGCGAGCCGCCTCGGCGTCCACCGGAATACCCTCGGCTATCGATTCGACAAGATCACCTCCCTGACCGGCCTCGACCCGCGTCGCTTCGACGACGCGCTGCAGATCCGCCTCGCCCTCCTCCTCCGCGCCATCCACAGCGATCACACCACATGAGCACGCCGGAATAGGTGGAACGGACATCCTGCCGCCCAGCGGGCATCCGCCCATCCGAGGAGCGGGGGGAGCAAACCCTACAGCCGATTGCGAGACAGACCACTCGGGTACATGAGTGCCACAACGGTCGCGCTGCGCGACCTCCGCGACGACTTCTCCCTGTGCCTCTACCGCCGCGCCGATGCGCGGTTCGCGTTGACCGACGCGCTGCTGATCGCCGGGAGCCTGCCGAGCCAGCGGTAGGACGGGGAAGCCGCCACGCCGTGCTCGCGCGTGCAGTTCACCTGAAATCCACTCGCCGACAGGCAAGTCGGTCTATAAGGTTGCCGACGCCGTCATCATCACCATCTCGCTACCATCTCGCCTTCACCGCACGGACCTCCCCGGCTCGCGCGGCTACCGGTACGGGTTAAATCACAAGCGCTGTGCAGCCAGCGAAGCGACCATCGGATGGGCAATCGCACAAAAATAGCGCCATGACCGTAACTTTCCCTGGGCACATGCCCAATGTACCGTCCTCATCCGAGCGGTAGCATAGGAATGGTGGCGGACCGCAGCATCCCAACCGCAGCATCGCAGAGGAACGGCAATGGTCGGCTAGCACGGCGAGGAGCGCCATGAAGGAGCTTCATCCGCGCCGCCTGCCGACATCACCCGAGTCGGCGCGAGTGCTCACGACGGCATGCCGCCCGGATCAGATCGCCCTCGCCGTATCGATCCGCGAGCGGCAGGAGCAGCTCGCCAGGGCGATCGGGCAATTATCGCTCCACGCAACGGCACTCGCCGAGGTTGCCGCTCACCCGATCGCGGCGCTGCGTGGCGGTCGGCAAGTGCTCGTGGCGGGGAATGGCGGCAGCGCTGCCGAGGCGCAGCATCTCGCGGCTGAATTGGTCGGGCGTTTCCGGCGCGAACAGCGAGCCGTATGCCGTCATCGCGCTCACCGCCGACACCGCCATTCTCACCGCTTGTGGCGAATGACTATGGCTACGCCGAAGTTTTCGCACGCCAGGTTCGGGCGCTCGGCCAGCCCGGCGACGTGCTGGTCCTCTTCGGCGCCAGCGGCGAGTCGGAGAACCTGGTGCGGGCGGCGGCGACGGGCAGGCAGCGCGGGGTCACGACGATCGCGATTACCGGCGATCGACCCAATCGGCTGGCGACGCTGGCCGACCTCGCCGTGCAGGAACTCCAGCAGATCGTGACGCACCTCCTCTGCGATGTCGTCGAGGCCGAACTGGCAGCGACCGATCCGCCCCTGTCGCCGCCCGCAGCAGGGTGGAATAGCGGCGTCGCGCGGGTCGCCGCGCTCGCCGAGGGGGCCGGTGTGCTCGCCGCAGCGACGACACTGCCCGAGTACGCCGCCCTGATCGAGCGTGCCGCTGTCGTCATCTGCGGCAACACCCTGCCGCTCCACCTCGCCGACGCCGTCGGGACGCCGGTGGTGGCGCTCTTCGCGGGGACCGACCTGGAGGAGCAGTGGCGCCCGCGCGCGACACCGGCCCGCCTCCTGCGCCGCCCGACGCCCTGCTACCCCTGCTACCGCTTCGACTGCCCGATCGGGCAGCCCTGCCTGGCGGTCGAACCGGCGGAGGTCGTCGCCGCAGTCGCAACGCTGGCCCGGGCGATCAGCGGCGCGTGAGGAGGGAGACGATGGATCGGAGACTGGCCCTGTCGCGTGACCACGGCGTACGCCGCATCGCCATCCTGCGTGCCCTCTACCTGGGCGACTTGCTCTGCGCGACGCCGGCGTTCCGTGCGCTGCGCGAGCGTTTCCCCCGGGCCGAGCTGACCCTGATCGGCCTGCCCTGGGCGGCGGAGTTCGTCGCCCGCTCGCCCCATCTCGACCGCTTCCTGCGCTTTCCCGGCTACCCGGGGCTGGAGGACGAGCCGCCCGATCCTGCGGGACCCGACGCCTGCTTCACCGCCGCGCGGGCGGCACACTACGATCTAGCACTCCAGATGCACGGCGCTGGCGCGGCGAGCAACGGCTTCGTCGCCGCCCTCGGCGCGCGCCGCACGCTCGGCTATCGGCGGGGTGCGGCGGATCCGCGCCTCGATGAGAGCCTGCCCTATCCCGAGGATGAGCATGAGACGCGGCGCTGGCTGCGGCTCGTCGCCGCGCTCGGGGCGCGGACGGACGATCACCGCCCGGTCTTCCCGGTCTCGACGGTGGAGGTCGCGAGTGCGACGGCGCTCCTGGCAGGGCACCCCGCCCGCAGCGGGCAGCGGCCCCGCCCGCTGGTCGGCCTCCATGTCGGCGCGAAAGACCCGGCGCGGCGCTGGCCGTCGGGGCGCTTCGCGGCCCTGGGCGATCTCCTCTGGGCGCGTCACGGCGCGGCCCTCGTGCTGACCGGCAACGCGGCGGAGCGCCCGATCGCCGAGGAGGTGCTGCGCGATCTGCGCGCACCGGTCCTCGATCTCGTCGGTCGCACCGACCTCGGTCTCTTCGCCGCGGCCATCGCGGGGCTCGACCTGCTGGTGACCAACGACACCGGGGCGTCGCACCTCGCCGCCGCCGCCGGAACCCCGAGCGTCATCCTCTTCGGGCCGACCAGGCCGGAGCACTGGTCCCCGCTCGACCATACCCGTCACCGGTCGCTCGATGCCCGTATCCTGGTCCCGTGGTGCGCCGATGGTGCATGCGCCCTACGGCACCTGCCGGTTGGGCCGGTGCTGGCCGCGTGCGACGAGTTGCTGCGACTGCGTGGCACCGCTCCGGCGGGCTATAGCACGTCTCCGGCACCGCCGCGATCGGCGAGGGCGAGTCGCGCGGAGATGGAGGGATAATGCGCCGCCTGCGAATCCTGATCTGGCACATCCACGGGAGCTATCTCAACACGCTGGCGCGGATCGAGCACGACTGGTATCTGCCGGTCAAGCCCGGTCGTCCGGAGGGCTACGGCGGACGCGGCCCGACGTTCGATCTGCCCGACTACGTCCGCGAGGTGCCTGTCGAACTGGTGCGTGACCTCGACCTCGATCTGGTGATCTACCAGACGCCGAAGAATTACTTCGAGGATGGCCCGGCGATCCTCAGCCCGACGCAGCGGCGGTGCCCGGCGATCTACCTGGAGCATAACACCCCGCGCCCCGATCCGGTCGCCACGCGCCACCCACTCGATGACCCGAACATCCTGCTCGTCCACGTCACCCATTACAATCGGCTGATGTGGGACAACGGGCGTACCCCCACGACGGTGATCGAGCACAGCGTGGGCCTCGATCCGGGCATCCGCTATAGCGGCGAGCTGGCGTGCGGCATCACCGTGATCAACGCGATGCGGCGTCGGCCCCGCATCACCGGCTACGACCTCTTCAGCACGGCGGCGCGGTCCGTGCCGCTCGTCGCCGCCGGGATGGATACCGACGCGCCCGATTTCGGCGCGCGCGGCCTGGGCGATATTCCCTACCGCGACCTCCACCGCCGCGTCGCCGCCTATCGCTTCCTCTTCAGCCCGATCCGCTACACCAGCCTGCCGCTGGCGGTGATCGAGGCGATGACGATCGGCATGCCCGTGGTCGCCCTGGCGACGACCGAGCTACCGTCGGTGATCGAGGACGGTGTCACCGGTTACCTGTCCAACGACCTCGACACCCTGCTCGCCCGGATGCGCGGCCTGCTGGACGATCCCGGCGCGGCGCGACGACTGGGCGACAACGCGCGCCGCGTCGCCCAGGAGCGCTTCGGCCTCGACCGCTTCCGGCGCGACTGGAATGCCGCCTTCGCGGCGGTGGGCGCGGGGCCGAGGGGGCTGGCTTGCGCGTCTCCTCCCACCGGCCCCGCGCCCGAGAGCCACCCGGTTCCGCCGCAGGAGGCGCATTGATGAATCGGGCGCTCCGCATCGCGCTGATCAGCGAGCATGCCAGCCCCGCCGCCGTGCGCGCCTGGGCCAATACCAACCCCTACCATGCCTCGAAGTGGGGGCTGGTCGGCTTCAGTCGCGGGCTCGGCGGCGAGGGGCGGGAACACGGCATACGTGTCACCACGATCATCCCCGGCGGGATGCGTACCCACTTCTTCGATCGCTTCGTGGGGCAAGGCATCCCCCTCCCCGATCCCGCGAAGCTCCAGGATCCCGCGACGGTCGCCGCGTCCATCGTCTTCGCCGCTCGTGTCCCGCCGGAATCGGCACCCCAAGAACTGATCCTCACGCCGATGATGGAGACGAGTTGGCTGTCGTGAGTCGTGGGTCGTGAGAGAAGTCGGCAGTCGGCAGTCGGCAGTCGGCAGAAAGAACTGGTCGTCGTGACCATCGGTCCTTTCTACGGACTACGGATCACGGACTACGGACTTCCCTCACGCCTCACGCCTCACGCCTCACGCCTCAGTGGAGGGACCATGTATACCCTGGGCATCAACGCCGCCTACCACGACTCGTCCGCCTGCCTGGTGCGGGAGGGCCGGGTGATCGCCGCCGCCGAGGAGGAGCGCTTCACGCGCATCAAGCACGGCAAGCGACCGATCCCCTTCTCCACCTACGAATTGCCGTTCCACGCGATCGACTATTGCCTGCGCGAGGCGGGGATCGCGCTGGTCGACGTCGATCACATCGCCTACGCCTACGATCCGTACCTCCTGCTCGGCGCGCACCGCGACGACGCGACGATCACCCTGCCGCTCGAACCGAGCGCCCATCCGACTCCCGAGGGCTGGGAGGCGGCCTGGGATCCGCTCTTCGTCGCATCGATGGTCAACGCCCCGCGCCAACTGGCGAGCGGTGCGCCGCACCACCTGGCGCGGCGGTTCCGCAAAGAGGGCGGCATCCTCCGGCAGCTCCTCGACCGCTGGCACTTCGTCGAGCATCACATCGCCCACGCCGCCAGCGCCTTCCTCGCCTCGCCATTCGCGCGCGCGGCGGTCCTCACCCTCGACGGGCGCGGGGAGCGAGCGACGACGACCTACAGCCTCGGGGAGGGGACGCGGCTGGAGCGGCTCGGACAGGTGGACATGCCGCACTCGCTCGGCCTTCTTTACGAACGCCTCACCGAATACCTCGGCTTCCTGCACTCCTCCGACGAGTACAAGGTGATGGCGCTCGCCTCCTTCGGCAAGCCCGTGTACGTCGACGACTTCCGCGCCCTGATCCACGTCGGCGACGACGGCCAGTACACGATCGACCCGCTCGATTTCGCCGCGCGCTTCGGCCCGGCACGCGAGCGCGGCGGGCCGCTGGAGCAGCGCCATTACGATCTGGCGCACTCCGTCCAGGTGGTGCTGGAGGAGTCGGCGCTCGCCCTGGTGCGCTGGCTGCACGAGGCGACCGGCTGCGACGATCTCTGCATCGCGGGCGGCGTGGCGCTCAACTGCGTCCTGAACGCCCGGCTGCGCGATCACGGCCCCTTCCGGCGCATCTGGGTCCAGCCAGCCGCCGGAGACGCCGGGACCGCGCTCGGCGCGGCCCTCTGGATCGACGCCCGCGAACGGGCCGGGGACGATGGTACTGCCGAGCGCCGCTGGCGCATGGATCACGCCTTCTGGGGGCCGGGCTTCGCGGACGACGAGATCGAGGAGTTCCTGCGCCGGTCCAAGCTCCCCTACCGGCGACTGGACGACGTGGCGGCGGAGACGGCGGCGCTCCTGGCCGAGGACCGCATCATCGGCTGGTTCCAGGGGCGGATGGAGTTCGGGCCGCGCGCCCTCGGCGCGCGGTCGATCCTCGCCTCGCCGCTGCACGCCGCGATGCAGGAGCGCCTCAACGCGATCAAGGATCGCGAGGACTTCCGCCCGGTCGCGCCGGTCGTCCTGGAGGAGGAGGCGGACAACTGGTTCGTCGATGCGGGCCGCTCCCCCTTCATGCTCTTCGTGAACGATGTCCGCCCCGATCGCGCCGACCGTATCCCCGCCGTGCGCCATGTGGACGGCACGGCGCGCATCCAGACCATCGCTCGCGAGCAGCACCCGCTCTATCACGACCTGCTGCACGCCTTCGCCGCGCGCACCGGCGTGCCGGTCCTGGTCAACACCTCGTTCAACACGCGCGGCGAGCCGGTCGTCTGCACCCCGCGCGACGCGGTCGAGTGCTTCTGGACTTCGCCGCTCGACGCCCTGGTGCTCGGCCCGTTCCTGCTGGAGAAGCCGTCTGCGCCCGGTGGTGGGGCGCGATGAGCCTCGCCGCGTCGGTCATCGTCCCGACCTACCGCCGCCCCGAGCTCCTCGATTGCTGCCTGGCCGCCCTGGTAGCGCAGGATTTCCCCACCGCTGGCTACGAGATCATCGTCGTGGACGACGCGGCCAGCGACAAGACGGCGCGGCAGGTGGCGCGTTGGGCGGGTCGCAGCTCGGCCCCGCTCCGCTACCTCGCGCTGACCGACCCCGCGCGCCACGGCCCCGCCGCCGCCCGGAACCGTGGCTGGCGCTGTGCGCGGGGCATGCTCATCGCCTTCACCGATGACGACTGCATCCCCGACCCCGGCTGGCTGCGCGCGGGCGTCGCGGGACTCGCCGAACCCCGGACGGCCCACCAGGCTCCGCTCGCCGGGGGGTGGGGATGCACGATCGTCCCCGTGCCGCCCGACCCCACCGACTACGAGCGCGACGCGGCGGGGCTGGAGCGCGCGGAGGCGATCACCGCTAATGCCTTCTATCGCCGGGACGCTCTGGCGAGCGTCGGGGGCTTCGACGAGCGCTTCCGCGCCGCCTGGCGCGAGGACAGCGACCTGCTCTTCACGCTCCTCGAACAGGGCGCGCGCATCGCGCCGCTCCCGGCGGCGATCGTCGTCCACCCGCTGCGCCCGGCGCGGTGGGGCATCTGCCTGGCGCAGCAGCGCAAGAGCCGCTACAACGCGCTGCTCTACAAGAAGCACCCGCACCTCTACCGCGAGCGTATCCAGCCTGGACCACCGTGGGGCTACTATGTCGCGGTGGCGGCGGCGCTGTTCGCCGTGCTCGGGCTGGCGCGCGGCCAGCGCCGCCTCGCCCTCGGCGCGGCGTGCGGCTGGGCCTGGCAGACCGGGCGCTTCTGCGCCCGCCGCCTGACGCACACGCGGCATACCCCGCGCCATATCGCCGAGATGATCGTCACCTCCGCGCTGGTCCCACCCCTGTCGATCTACTGGCGGCTGCGCGGTGCCTGCGAGTTCCGCGTCGTCTTCCTCTAGCGGCAATACCGTTTCGATGAGGAGTACGGTCCCAGGGCGAGCTGCCGGAAGACGTGGGTGCGGCAATCCCCGGCGTGGAGATCCATCGCGATGCAAAAGAAGATCGTTATAAGTCCTGGCGGAGCGCGGGTCCGCCGCTCCGTCGCCCCGCGCTCCGCCAGGACGGCTACGACGGTGGCGATCGGGACGGCGCGGGCGAGCGCGTCGCGGGCGAGATGGCGGTTCAGCGTGGCATGCGCGGCGACTTGGCGTAGCATCAGGGCCATGCGCCGTCCCAACAACGATACTGGGAGTGCGCGCAACCAGTTCGCCGAAGGAGCAGCGCATTGCCTTATCGAAACGGTATTGCCGCTAACGGTATTGCCGCTAGTGGATAGCGGACCCTGCTGCATCATGGGGCTGGCACGATCTCAATCGCCGGTGAATGGTGTCCCGACGAAGTGGTTCACGCCGGTGCATTGGCCCCACCGCATAACGGGGACAGGTCCATTTCAAGTACAGCACCATTCCTGCACAGCGCATAAAGGCGCTGGCTATGCCGAATCCCCCAAACGACGCGAGGCTTCTCGTAAGGAAAGGCTTTCGTGCCGCTTTCCCGATGATATCCGGGCACAACTGCGGCTGCTGGACAATACGTTGGATTTTCCCCGACGTTCTGCTATTCTTTTTCGGGACTTCGGCGAGGGCTGTCGTCGGTATCAGGAGGATCAACGGGGGGAAATGGACCTCTGTGTGGGTGCGGGGATAGCGTTTCGCGCATTGGGATCAGGGAAAAGCACGACCCGATAGCTCAATCGGCAGAGCAATTGACTTTTAATCAATGGGTTGTGGGTTCGAGTCCCACTCGGGTCACCACGGAAAACCGCAGCGGAAAGCCGAAAAAGGGCGTGTGTCGGCGCACCGGCATACGCCCTGCTGTTGTTGGTGAGTTGTGCGGTAAATTACGGCATGGTCACGTTGTGATGCTCGCGGATACGGTGATTGCTCAACCGAAGCGCCGATGAGAACTACATGGTCTCCAGCGCGGGGTATGTGGGTTTCACCCGGGCTGCGGTTTAGTACGGCGGGGCTGAAGTAGCCCGGTAGTTTTTGCGGCACTGTGGCAGGCTTCTCAGCCCTGATACTAAACCAAAGCTCCGATGAGAACTCCATGCGCTACGCTGCGAACTCTGTGGGTTTCACCCGGGCTTTGGTTTAGGTGGGGCATCTGCGCGCCGCCATGTCCTAGTCACGTGCCCTGCCACGGCTGGCGTGGGCGGTGCTGCGGGGGTGTCGCCGCCGCCCCTTACCACTGGCCGCCCGCCATGAAGCCGCCGTCCACGTAGAAGGTCTGGCCGGTGGTGAAGTCGGAGGCCCCGGCGCTCAGGTAGAGCGCGAGGCCGACGAGGTCGGCGGGCGTCCCGGGTCGTTTCGCGGGCACCCGCTCCAGGATCCAGGCGCGCGTGTGCGCGTCCGCCCAGAGCGCCTTGTTCAGCGCGGTCTCGATCCAGCCCGGGCAGATGCAGTTCACCTGCACGTTGTGCGCGGCCCACTCGACCGCCAGCGTGCGCGTCAGCTGCGCGATCGCGCTCTTGGTCAGCCCGTAGACGGCCAGCTTGCCGAGGCCGAACGCGGTGGTGAGCGAGCCGATGTTGATGATCTTCCCCCCGCCGCCCGCGGCCATCGCCGGCAGGACGGCCTGGCTCAGGAAGAACGGGGCGCGCAGATTGACCGCCATGATCGCGTCGTAGGTCGCGGGCTGCACCTCGGTGGCCGGCTCGCGCCGATTCATCCCCGCGCAATTGATCAGGATGTCGATCCGCCCGAAGTGCGCGCGCACCTCCCGCGCCAGCGCCTGATTGGCGTCGAGTTCGCCGAGGTCGCCCGGGAAGGCCACCGCCATGCCGCCCGCGCCCAGGATCGACGCGCGGGTCGCTTCCAGGCGCTCGACGGAGCGCCCGCCGAGCGCGATGTTGGCCCCGGCGCGCGCCAGTCCGCAGGCCAGTTCGCGCCCGATCCCGCTGCTCGCCCCGGTCACGAGCGCCACCCGCCCGTCGAGCGAGAACAACTCCTGGAGCATGGTATCGCTCATGTCCCCTCTTTCCTCCTGGCACCATCACCGGCGCGACACCCGGCCCGGCACCCTGTCCAACCAGCGACGACAGCTCCGGGCCAGCGTGCGACAAGCCCTATAGCGCGGGATCAGGCCCGGGCACAGCCGCGCCGTTCGCCGTGCTGTGGGCGGGCCGGGGCTCGCGCGTGCGCGCCAGACCCGCGTCAACGAAGGCCCGGGCCAGCACGCGATAGGACTGCGCCGCGGCGGCGAGCGGATCATAGTCCGGGCGTCGCTGCACCATCATACTCACTTCCACAACGATGTGTCCCCGATAGCCCGCCGCGTCCATCCCCCGGAGATAGCGCACGTAGTCCATCTCCCCCTCGCCGGGGATGAGGAACGCATGATCGGGCGCGACCCCGCGCTCGTCCTTGATGTGCGTGTGGCTACTCCGTGGGGCCAGCGCGGCGATCACCGCATCCATATCCAACCCCTGGACATTGAAGTGGCTCATGTCGAAGTGGATGCCGAGGCCGGGGGAAGCGACCTGATCGAGCAGCCACAGCACCTGCTCCGGGGTGTGGAGCGCCGTGCCGACATGGGGCTCCATCGTGACGACGACACCGCGCGTCACCGCGTCGTCGGCGAGCGCGCCGAAACGCTCCACCAGCTGGTGCTTAACTTGCTCCCACTCTTCCGGTCGCCCCGAAGAGGTGGTGCTCACCCCCCTCCGCTCGCCGGGCCGCTGCAATTCGCTGGCGAGGTCGAGGTAGCTGCGGAACCGCGCGCGGTTCCGCGCGTGATCCGCCGGGTCGGGACTCAGGAGCGGGGTGTTGGCGCACAGCCCGCAGAGATCGAGCCGGTGGTCAGCGTAGAGCGCGCGGATGCGGCGGCGCGCGGTCGCATCGAGCGCCGCCGCATCCGTCACCCAGCCGGGGATGACCGTCAGTTCGAGGCCGTCGAAGCCGAGCGCCGCGCAGTGGGCGACCGCCACATCGATCGGGACGGTGGGCATCCCCCAGGTACTATAGGCTAGCAACATCGCGCTTCCCTCCCTCGCTTCAGCGGTGGCGCACGCTGCGGGCTGCCCTGCGCCGACGCCTGATCCGGTGTGGCGATACCGGCCGGGACCGCCCGTGCGCCGGGTGCCGGCGACCGCGTCCGTCCCGGGTCGCCGGAGCACGCGGCGCGGCCGCGCCGTCAGCGCGCGACCGGCACGAGCCCCAGGTATTCATCGATCTCCCGCTGGTAGGCATCCACCGCGCCCGATTCGACCTCGGCGATGGTGACGGGACGCCCGGCCTGCTGCGACTCGAAGAGCGCGTAGACGAGCGCGACATCGCGCAGCGCAACCGCCCCATTCACCTCCGGCTGCGCGCCGGTGCGGACGCATTCGCCCAATTCGTGGTATTCGAGCGCGAGGATCTTGCGGTCGGTCACGGGGAAGTCGAACGAGTAGGTCCAGGGGCGCTCGCCGCCGAAGAGGGTCGCCGCGACCGGGCTGAGGCGATAGCTCGGCGCGTACTCCAGGATGCGCTCGTCCATGATATCCGTGCCGTCGTCCAGCACCAGGCGGACGGGGTTACCGTTGCGATCGCCGGGGGAGACGAGCGAGCCGCGCGTCCCGTAGACCAGCCGGTGCCGGAAGGGCAGGCCGTGCCCGGCATGGTGATCGACCCACTGCGCCAGCGTCCCGTTCTCGAAATTGATCAGCCCGAAGATGGCGTCCTCGCCGGTCGCGATCACGCTCTCGGGATAGTCCCGCCCCCACTTCTCGTAGAAGCCGCCCGGCCCGGCGGTGTTGCGCGTGTAGCGGATCTTTTCGTACAGGCGTGCCTGCCCGAAGGCGCTCGCCGCGTCGCCGAAGTAATACTGGAGGATATCGGTGTTATGCACGCCGGCATCGAGCGTGATGGTGCCCGCGAGCTTCTGATGTCGCCAGGGGGTGATGAGCAGGTCGTCCTTGCCGCCGATGCCGGTCTCCATGATGAATTGCCGCGCGCCGATCGCGCCGTCGTCGAGCAGGGCGCGGATGAGCCGATTGATCGGGTCGCGCCGGAAATTCTCGGCGATCGAGAGGATCTTCCCGTTGCGGGCGGCGGCCTCCATGATCAGCTTGCAGCCACGGATGGTGAGCGCCAGCGGCTTCTCGCACATCGTGTGGAGGCCGAGATCGAGCAGCGCCGTCGCCGCCTTGTGGTGCGAGCCGGTGTCGGTGGGGCAGTCCGCCGCCTGCAAGCCTTCCACCTCGCGCACCATCTGCGCCGCGTCGCCGAAGACGCGCGGGCGCGTGCCGAGCAGCGCCGCCGCCTCATCGGCCAGCTCCTCGGCGTTGCGCCGATTGAGATCGCAGACGGCGGCCAATTCGATATTATTGTGCTCGGTACGCGCCAATTCCCCGAGGCCGGTGAGGTGCCGCCGCCCCATCCCGCCGCACCCGACGATCGCCAGCTTCACCCGTTCCGCCATCCTGTCC
>JAABUH010001961.1_pt1 | contig 21018 bp, 13 predicted proteins | sample 5559121 | NCBI WGS metagenome assembly JAABUH01 (sample SAMN10711871, study PRJNA513364) | rock metagenome | isolation source: Antarctica rocks | place: Antarctica: Victoria Land, Battleship Promontory nord | collected 2015-12-28
TTTCCCTCTCCGTTTCGGGGAGGGTGCCGAGGGACGAGGCGGGAGGGGTTCTTCAGGCCCCCAGACGTTCAGCGCGGGGACAGGACCGCGTTCATGGCGGCTTCCAACTCGTGCTGGGAGCGTAGCAGGATTTGCGGGCCGCCCTGAAGGCGCTGAACGGTCAGGCGCTCCTGCGCCGCCTTGTCCGCCTTGCCGAGGCGGTCGTAGACTTGCGCCAGGCGCAGGTGGAAGGCGGCGTCCGTCTGGTGCGCCCGGCGGGCGCTCTCCAGGACACTGGCCTGGTCCTCATCGCGCTGGAGGGCGGCGGCCCGCTCGGCGGCTTTCGCCGCCAGAGCGTTCCGGCCGGTCAGGCGGTAGGCGCGGGACAGCAGCAGGATCGTGCGGCGCTCGAACGGCAGGCGGCGCAGCGAGTCGCTCAACAACTGGGCCGCCTCGGGCGCCTGCCCCCGGCCCAGGAGCAGCCCGGCGAGCTGCACCTCGGCGACGGGGTTGTGCGGGGACAAGCGCAAGGCTTCGCGCAGATTTTTATCCGCTTCGGTCTCGCGTGCCGGGGTGGGCCTGCTGTTCATCAGGATCATGCCGAGGACGAAGTGCCCATAAGGGTCTTCGGGGGCGGCGGCCAGGCGGCGGCGGAGGACGGCTTCAGCCTCATCCCAGCGGCTGGCCTGGCGCAGCGCGTCGGCATAGTCGTCGAGGAAGTCAGTCCGCGCGGGGGATAGGCGGGCGACGGTCTCGAAGGCCGGGAGAGATGCCGCAATGCCGTCGTTCTGGTGCAGCACGGTCGCCAGGCCGAGCCAGGCGTCCGGGGACCGGGGCGCTACCTGGGTCGCCCGCCGGTAGGAGTCTATGGCGTAGCCGGGCAGGTCGCTGGCCTGGAAGGCGGACCCCAGACCCATCAAGGCGGGCAGCCAGTGCGGGCGCAGTGTCAGGGCGGCGATGTATTCCTGGGCCGCTTCCTGGAGGTGTTTGCCCTGGCGCAGCGCATCCGCCAGGGCGAGATGGCAGGCGGGGGACTGCGGGGCGAGGGCGGCGGCCTGCCGCAGCGCCGCGAGGGCCTCCGGCAGACGGCGGTTCCGCGCCAGCGCCTCGCCCCATAGCCGCTGCGCCTCGGCGTCGCCGGGCCGCGCCCGGACCCACGCGGCGCGCGTGGCGAAGCCGCTCTCGCCGGGGTGACGCCGGCCCCACCACGCGGCAGGCCCGTTGAGGAAGCTGCCGCCCCCATAGGCCGCCAGCAGCGCCTCCGGCCCCTGCGGGCTGATCGTCCCGGCGAGCCGGCCCGGCGAGGCGGCCTGCCCCAGCGCGCGGGCATCGGCTAGGCGGGCGGACAAAAGGGCCGCATCCGGGACGCTTTTGGCGCCCATCTCCAGATCGGCCAGCGCGCGCCCTCTCTGCCCGGATGCGGCATTGGAAGCTGCCAGGGCGAGCCAGACGCTTTCGCTCTGCTCGCCCGCGCCCGCCGCCTGCTTGAGCGTCTCGGCGGCGGCGGGAAACTCGCCCGCCTGCATCAGCCGGGCGGCGAGGAGGGCGGCGAGGGCGCCGTCTTCGGGGCGGTTGCGGGACGAGGCTTCGAGCTGCGGCAGGTATGCCTCGCGCCGCTCGGTGGCCTGCCAGGCCGGGGGGAGCGTCAGCGCGCCGAGGAGGGCGGCCAGCAGGCACACGGCCACGAAAAGCGCCGCCCCCCTCGGTTTGGAGAAGAGGCGGCGCTTTTGCGGCGTGACAGAAGTGTCGTTCGCGGAAATCTGCATTCGGCCCTTGCACATGGCTTACAGGACTAAGAAGAGGAGCGCCCCCAGTCGCCATCATTGGCGACTGAGGGCCTTTCCTCCGGTTCCCCCAAATTGGGGGCTGGGCTTACTCAGGCTTGATGAGATACCAGTTGTAGGGGCTTCCGCCGGGGTACTGCGCCGTGCTCTTGAGGGTGTTCCTCTGCCACTTGACATGGCCGTCATACCACAGGATGTTCAGGCCGTCCGTGTGCTTCTTGCCGAAGTTGACGTAGTTGTCGTTGGTGGTATTCAGCGTCGGGCTGCCGTTCCAAGTGTCGCCGTAGAAGCTGCCCTTGATGTCCGTGTTCTTGGTGTGCCAGGTGTTGACTTCCCAGCCATTGCCGGGCGACTGCTTCTCGTCGAGCGCCATGATCGTCTCTGCCGGCGAGGAGACAGTCGCCAGCGCCGGGTGAGCGCCGTCATCACCTACCCCAGCCGTACCGGGGTTGAGTTTGGCATCACCACCGTCCTCCCTGACGCAGTTGTAGCCGTAGCTGACGCCGACGCCTTTGTTGATCACATTCGGGTTTTGAGTATCCCGCGAGCCGATGTCCTTGTTGTAGGCGTCCCCTAAGCGGTTGCCGCAGGAACCCTGAAGGTTGTCATCCGGGGCGTTGTCCGGGCAGGTGTAGATGGCCGCGCTCCTCGTGAAGGGGAACAGAAGCTCCGGCCACATGATGCGGTTCCCACCGCACCCGGCTCCTCCGTCTTTCAGGTTTGTGAAGGCGCCGCTGTACTGCTCGTCGGCGTCCTGCGAATACTGCGTCTCGGCGAGGCCGATCTGCTTGAGGTTGGACTGGCAGGAGGCACGGCGGGCGTTCTCACGGACCTTCTGAAAGACCGGGAACAGGATCGCGGCCAGAATCGCGATGATGGCGATGACGACGAGTAGTTCGATGAGAGTGAAGCCACGTCGCGGCCTCGGGAGTGGGCGTTGCATTTCAAGATGCTCCTTTGTTAGATGATCGTACATACTAATACCCCCATTGTGATTGAATATATGCATTCTGTCAAGTGGTCTTTTCGCAGGCGTGTTCTAGATTACGCTTCAAACACCTGACGCGGCCCATCAAAACACACGGAAAAGGCATGGAGAAGACCGGGGCTGCTTCCTCTCCGGCTCCCCCCTAATTGCCCCTGATTGGGGGCGGAGGGCGCTCCTCGGGGACGGCGCCGGGCGGCTTCTTGAACAGCTTTGTACCCGGACAACATGAAAATTGGATGAAAAACGGGAAGAGATTTCGGTGTCCGGGTTCCAGGCCGATTCCGGGTAGAATAGCCCCATGAGTGGCACGAACAACGGCAATGCGCCGGGCAACAGCAATGCGCCGGGCAACGGCAACGCACCGGGCATCACGCAGGACCCGGCCTACACGGCGGGGCTGGAGTTCAGCCGCCGGGGCGAGTTCCCCGGCGCCATTGCCGCCTTCGAGGCGGCCATCGCGCGGTTCCCGGCCGACCCCGAGGGGCCGTACCAATTGGGGCTGGCCTTTCAGCGGCGGGCCGAGACCATCCTGCCGCCGGCCCTGCGCGAGAAAGGCGTGGGAACGGGGCTGACCGACCTGGCTGCGTCCGTGCTCGGCCTGGGCGTCCTGGCCGCCTCCAAAGCGCTGGGGCAGACCGACTGGATCGTCCAGTACCGGGAAGCGTTCCGGTCGTCCGTGATCCAGTTCGAGCGGGCCATCGTCCTCCGCCCCGACGACCCGCGCTTCCACCACGCCCTGTCCCTGTCGCTCAGGTATCTGGGGCAGACCGAGGCCGCCGCCGAGGCCGCCCAGGCGGCGTCCGCGCGGGCGCCCGGCGAGGCGTCCTACCGGGAGCGGGCGCAGGCATTGGACCAGGCCGCCCGCCGCGAGGCGCGCGGGGACCGGGGCGGGGCCGTGCCCAACGTGACGTGGGACGACGTTGTCCTGCCCGCCCGGACCAAGCGCGAGCTGAAGCAGATGCAGCTTCTTCTCGAAAACCCCAGTCTGTCGCGGGATTTAGGCATCGAGCCGCCGACGGGCCTGCTGCTCTACGGCCCCCCCGGCACGGGCAAAACGACCATCGCGCGTGTCCTGGCCCACGAGTCGCACTGCGCGTTTTTGGCGACTTCGCCCGCCGAGATCAACTCGATGTGGCTGGGCGAGAGCGAGAAGGCGGTCAAGAAGCTGTTCGACGAGGCGCGGGCGAAGGCCCCGGCGATTGTCTTCCTGGATGAGATAGACGCCCTGCTGCCGTCGCGGTCGGGCGGCGTCAACCAGTACAGCGATAAAGTCGTCAACCAGTTTTTGCACGAGATGGACGGGCTGATCAAGAACCGGCGCATCTTCGTGGTCGGCGCGACCAATCGAAGGGACATGCTGGACCCGGCGCTTCTGCGCGGCGGGCGGCTGTCCCGCGAGATCGAGATCCCGCTGCCCGACGAGCCGGCCCGGCGGCAATTGTTCGCCCTGTCCACGGCGGGGGCGAAGCTGGCCGACGACGTGGACCTGGACGAGATGGCGCGTCGGACGGAAGGCTATTCGGGGGCCAACATCAAAGCCGCCGTCAACGAGGCGGGCCTCCAGGCGCTGATCCGCCTGTCCGAAGCCGGGTCCGAAGTCAAGCGCGTCCTGACGCGGGAGGATTTCGAGGAGGCGTTGGCGAATTTTACGCCGCCGCCCGCCGAGGAAGCGCCGAACCCCTGGCGGATGTTTGGGGGGTGAGACGCCGCGCGGCGGATGTTCAGGGAAGAGAAACCGGCTCTGAAGAGCCGGTCTACCCCTGTGGAAGTCGCTCCGCGACTGAGGAGAGGGCGCGATGAACGGAAGGGCGCGATGAATCGCGCCCCTACGGGCGTGTCTTCTAACCGCAGAGCGGTTTTCACGGGGGGTAGGCCGGTACTTCCAGTGCCGGTGACTCGCTGCTCCGCCCCCCTTTCCTGCCCATGCCTCACCCTAACCACTATCTCCGACGCCCCGCGCGCTGGCTCCGGCGCACCCGCTACATCCTGGCCCAAATGTGCGCCGACCTGGGCCTTCCTACTCCCCCCCCGTCAACGGTGGTAGGGGCGGGGGGGCGTCTCCCAATCTGGCTGCGGGACAACCCGTTCCTGCTCAAAACGGGCCGGGCCGAGACCCGGCGGCTCGGCCTGCTCCTGCGGCTGGGCCTGACCGTGCTAGTCCTATCGAGCCTGCTCCTGGAAGGGCTGTGGCTGGAACGGACCTATGGGCGGTTTATGACGGGCGCGCTGAACTTCTTCTTCGGCATGACGTTCCCCGCCGCCCTGTTCGTTGTCCTCACCTTCGTCCACGTCGCGCTCATCTCCAGCGCCCGGACGGCCCTGGCCGTGTCGCTGGCGGACGAGGCGCGGCGCGGGACGCTGGCCGACCTGCTGCTGACCCCGCTGCGGCGGGCCGAGATGCTGCTGGCGATGGGCGTCGCCCCGGCCCGGACGGCGGGGCTGGTCGCCCTGGCCGGGCTGCCCGTCTACATCCTGCTCGGCCAGATCGGGGCGCTCTCGGCCCGCGACATCGCCTTCCTGTACCTGCTGTTCGCCCTCGTCAGCTACGCTCCTCCCCTATACGCCCTCCCCGCCCTGGCGGGCGGGGCGATGACGCCGGACACGGCCCTGGGCAAGTTCGGCATCTCCCGCGCCCGCCGTCCGGCCCGCCCGAATGCGTATGCCGGCATCGGCCTTTCCGTCCTGTTCACCTTCTTCTTCCTGGGGCAGATGCTGGGCATCCTGCGCGGCGGCTGGCTGGGGCACCTGCTGGCGGCCCTGCACCTGCACGTCAGCGCCGGCTTCTCGTTCTTCCTGTTCTTCGCCTGGCCCTACTACGCCATGCAGCTCCTGAGCGCCCGGCTGGACTTCTTCCATGCCTCGCTGTCCCCGCTGTGGTACGGGCTGCCGCTGCTGCTGGGCCGCTGGGCGGCCTCGGCCCTCCAGTCCGCCTCGGCCCTGTCGGCGGGGGACGCGGACGACATGGCCCGGCTGCCCATCGCCTCGCGGGCGCGGACGCTGGCGCGCTGGACGGCGCGGGCGGCGGGTCTGTGCGCCCTGGGCGTTGTCTGGCGCGCGTGGGTCGAGAGCGGGGACACGGCGACCCTGGCCGGCGGACCCTTCCGTTTAGGCGGCGCTCCGGGCTGGGACGCGGCGGGCCTGCTCCTGCTGCTGGGCGGGCTGTCGCTGCCCACTGCCTGCAGCCGCGCCCTTGAAACCCCCTCCCGGCGCCCCGACGGCGCTCTGCGCCCGCCGCTCCGCGTCCTGCGCCGGGCGCTCAAACGGTCGGCCCGGCCCTTGATCGTGGCGGGCGGGACGTTCCTGCTGGCCTGCGCGCTGGGCGGCCTGTCGCCGTTCGCACCGCCCGTCTACACCGTCGCGGGCCGGATTGCGCTGGCGGGCGCGGCCTCGGTCCTGTGGGCCGTCGGCGTCCGCCGCTTCCTGCCCGCCAAAAGCCTGGTCTCGGCGGGAGTCCTGGTGTACCTGTTCCCCGTCGCCGTCCTGTCCGCCCCGGTTCCCGGCCTGGCCTGGGTGGCCGCTCTTTCCCCCGCGACGGCCTGGCTGCGCTTGTTCCCCGACGCGGCGGGGATGCTGGGCCATTTTCCGCTCTGGCACGTCGCCGCGCCACCGAGCTTCGAGGCGTGTCTGGCCGGGGCGGCTTCGGTGGGGATGCTGGGGCTGATGTCCTACCCCCGTCGGCAAGCCGCCGACCCCTCCCTCCGAGGGAAGGGTGTGCCGCCGGGGGTTGCCGCCTCCGGTCGCGAGCCTTACCGGGACCGAGGTGGCTCCCAACAAGGCCAAGAGAACATTCTTTCACCGCCTCCTCCCTCGGAGGGAGGGGGCGGCGGCTTGCCGACGGGGGTAGGAACGCGCGCCGGGGTAGGTTCCACCGCCAGGGTGGCTTCCTCTGCTCCCCCCCGCCACGCCGCCCGGACGGCGGCCCTGATGGCCTGGGTGACGGCCCGCACCGACAACCCGCTCTTCACCTATGAGATGCGGACACGGACGCGGTCCGGGATGTGGGTGACTTGGCTGACCGCCGCCCCTGGCGCTCTGCTCGCCGCCGCCGTGTTCGGCCTGGCCTACCCGGACATCCTCGCCGCCCTGGCCGCCACATCGCCCCTGCGCTTCTTCGCGGGCCTGTTCGGGTCCGGGGCACCCGGCCCATCCAACGGCCTGGCGAACATCGGCCTGGACCTGGCCGCCCTGCTGCTGGCGGGCCAGTGCTACGCTCTCGGTTTCCGGGGACAGGTGATCGGCGAGGGGCTGATCGCGCGGGACCGGCAACGGGGCATCTGGGGGTTCCTGCTACTGACGCCGCTGGCGGCGCGAGAGATCTTTTGGGGCAAGGTGTGGGGCCAGAGCATCGCGGCGGGCGTGGTCTGGGCCGGGTGCGGCCTCGTCGGCCTGCTCTTGTACGCTCTGTCCGTTCCCGCTGTCGGGCTGGTCCCCGCTCTGGCGGCTTGGCTGGTCGGGCAGGTCTTTGTCGCCGCCCTGTTCGTCCTGGGCCTGGGCATTGGGGCTGCCCTATCCACCTACCCAGTCTTCTCTAAAAACCTGCGCGGGCTGTCCGCGCTGCTTTTCGTCGCCGTCGTCGGTCTCGGTCTTTGGGGGCAGTTCCAATTGCTGCCTATGGACACGCCCGCGCCCGCCCCGGCGGGGGGATGGAGCCTGCTGGCGGGGCGTCTGCTGCTCGGCATCGGGTACGCGCTGGCGCTGTCCGCGCCCCTTCTGGCCTTCGCGCAGTGGCGGGTGGCGGACGTGCGCCGAAAAGACGTGGCGGTGGGGGACGGGACGGAGTAGGAAGAACCCCCGGCGCGAGTGAAGACCCAGGCATCCTATCCCCGGCGCAAGCGCCGACCCTTCCCTCGAAGGGAAGGGTGTGCCACGCAGGGTGCGTCGGTCTTATCGTCGGCCCAGCCGTACCTGGAAAGCCTGATGAGCAGAAGTGCCCTGGCCTCTTTCACCCACCCTTCCCTCCGAGGGAGGGGTCGGCGCTTGCGCCGGGGGTAGGACGCGGGGCGACGGAAACGGAACGGGGACATTGGGCGCGGGCGGTCTCCAATATCTTCCGGCGCACACCATTCAGACCTGTCCACAGTTCGTCGTTGGCGAAGCGCAGGATGCACAACCCGTAGGCGGCGAGGATGTGATCCCGTTCCGCATCATAAGCCCGTTGGTCCTCATGGATGGGGCCATCAAGTTCGACGATCAACCGCGCCTCATGGCAGAAGAAGTCTGCAATGAAGCCGCCGATGATCTGCTGCCGCCGAAAATGCAGCCCACCGAGACGGCTTGCCCGCAGGTAATGCCATAGGAGCCGTTCGCTGGGCGTCATCTTGCGGCGCATCCACAGCGCAAGGGCCTGTTTGGCCTTGTCCTGGCGGGCGGTGACGATGAATATCTCTTGACGATTCTCTTCCATAAGCCTTGGCTCCTGTGTGGTCCGTCCTCCCCCCGGCGCGAGCGCCGGCCCCTCCTTCCGAGGGAAAGGTGGGTGAAAGAGCGTCTTCTTGGTCTCGTCGTCAGCCCTGCCGTACCCGGAGAGGCCCCGGACGAGCGGCGCCCTGGGCGCAAGTCAACCACCCTTCCCTCCGAGGGAAGGGTCGGCGCTCGCGCCGGGGATAGGACGACTGACGCGCCGGGGGAGGTTCCTGCTCCGGGAGGGGTCCCTAATGCCCCAGCAGCGAGGGCGATGCGCCTTCGGGCGAGATGACGAACGGCGGCGGCACGCCGTAGCGCCCGCAGAGGCTGCCCAGCTCGGTGTTCGCCGCCGACCCATCCGTGCTGACCTGGGCCTGCACCTGGGTGACGGCGCTCAGGTCCGGCAGGCCGCTGGAATCGTGGTTGAGCAGGGCCACCTGCATCTTCGAGATGATCGTGGTGTAGTCCCCTAAAAACGTCAGGTAGCGCCCGGCCAGGGGCGCGCAGGCGGGGGGCGGGGGCGTGGCCCGGAAGTCCCGGACCAGTCCCTGCCACTTCAGGGCATAGTCGCTGTAGCCCTGACTGAGCTTCTGCGTGTTCTGCTTTGCCGCCGCCTCCTTCGCCGCCTGCTGCTTCGCCTCGTCCGTGCCCTCGGGGTCGTTCGTCACGTCGGGCATCCCTCCCCCCGACATCCCCCCCATCCCCTGGGCCAGCCCCAGCATCGCCGTCGCCCCGGACACGTCGTTGTTCATCGCCACCCGTTTCTGCTCGATCCCCTGCAAGAATGTCAGATAAGCGGCCACGTCCGACGGCAGGGCCGGCGCGGGCGAGTTGGGAGCATTCGTGACGGCGGGGGCCGAGACCGTTGGCGCGGTGGGGGCATTGGTCAGGGCGGGCGCGGCGGTCGGCGGCGCAGTCGGGGCGTTGGTCAGGGCGGGCATCGGGGCGGACGGGGGCGCGGCGCTGACCAGGAGGGACGGCTGCCGGCGGGACTGGGCGGCGAGGACGGCGACGGCGATTGCCAGCACGACCAGGGCGGCGATCATGCCCGGCACGAGCAGCTTGCGGGACTTCTGGGCGGCCACATCCATCTGGGTCACGCTGGGCGTGCCTACGAGGGGCGGGCGCGGGACGCGGGGCGGGGCAGCCCCCACGTTCGGGTCGGCCCCGTCCAGGCGAGCGGCGCAGTTGGGGCAGAAGCGGGCGGCGGAGGAAGTCTCCTGGCCGCAGTCGGGACAAAATCGGGCTGCCATCGGTGTGTGGTCCCCCCGGAGAGTGCCACGGGTTGAAACCCGAGGCTGGAAAAAGCCCACCATCCAGGGGACGGGAGCGCAAAAAGGCCCCACGCCGCAGGACGTATTGCTTCCTTTGGTCTTGCGTCCCCTGGACGCCGGGCACTTGGCAGCCTCGGGTTTCAACCCGTGGCAGAGACCACACTATCATACCGCCCTTTGCCTCTTTCCGTCAAGTTCGTGTCAAGTTTCCGTCAAACCGCGCCGCACGGAGATTCTTTTTCCAGAGTAGACGAAAAGTGGCTAAAACGGGTATAATGAAACATCTGTTCGATAGGTGATTTCCCGACCCAAACAAATCCAGGAACCACGCCGATGACAACCCGAATGACCAACCGCGACATGGCCGCGACCCTGTTCAATATCGCCACCCTGCTGCGCGACCGGCAGGACAGCCCGTACCGAATCCGCGCCTACGAGAGCGGCGCACGCGCCCTGCTGGCCCGGCGCGACCAGATCGCGGACGCCTTGCGTCAGGCCGACAAGACCCTGCCCCACCGCAAGGGCGTTCTGGGCGAGCGTGTCCAGCGCCGCCTGAAAGAGCTGGCCGAAACGGGCCACATGGGCACCCTGGACGCCCTGTGCGCGGACCTGCCGCCGCATGTCGGCGCCTTGATGGAGGCCCCCGGCGTCGGCCCGCGCCTGGCCGAGCGGCTGCACCAGTCGCTGGGCGTCGAGAGCGCCGCCGACCTAGCCCGCGCCGCCCGGTCGGGCCGCGCCCGCTTGGTCTGGGGCGTCGGCCCGAGGCGCGAGGCGCAGTGGGCGCAGCCGTCGCTGTTCGCGAATGACTTCGGGGAGGAGTAGCGTTCGCCACGGGTTGAAGACGCCACGGGTTGAAGACGCCACGGGTTGAAACCCGAGGCTAGAAAAAGCCCGCCGTCCAGGGGACGGAAGAAGCAGAGCAGAACGTCGCGAGGCGTCCCTCTCTTGCGTCCCCTGGACGCTGGGCACTCCTCAGCCTCGGGTTTCAACCCGTGGCGGATGCCCCGTATCGGCACTTGTGCCGGGGGTAGGATCGCCAACAGAAAGCCATTCATGCAAGACGAAACCGAACTCGATCTCTTCGCCGCCGCCCTCGAAGCCGAGGAAGGGGACGACGAGGAGGCGCCGGAAACGGCTTGGCTGGAAGCCGTCGCCGCCGATTATGCCCTGCCGTTCACCCTGCCCGCCCTGCCGCTGGCCCCACGGCCTTACCAAAAGGACGCGCTCCAAGCCTGGGGGCGGGCGCACGGGCGGGGTGTGGTCGTGCTGCCGACGGGAGCAGGCAAGACGGTCGTGGCCTTGATGACGATGGAGGCGATGCAGGTGACGACCCTAGTGGTCGTGCCGACCATTGACCTCATGCACCAATGGCACGATGGGATCAAAGAAAAGTTCGGGCTGGACGCGGCGCAGGTCGGCATGGTCGGCGGTGGGTTCAAGAACGCCCGGCCCATCACGGTCATCACCTACGACTCGGCGGCCATGCCCCGGCGGGACCTGTCCGATTATGGGCTGCTCGTCTTCGATGAGGCCCACCACCTGCCCTCGGCGTCTTATCGCACCATCGCGACGCGGGCGGATGCGCCCTTCCGCCTGGGATTGTCGGCGACTTTGGAACGCTCGGACGGGCGGCACGACGACATCGCGCGGCTAATCGGCCCGACGGTCTTCGAGCGTCAGCCCCAAACATTGGCCCGCGACAAGCACATCGCCGACTACAAGGTCGAGCGCGTGTCCGTAGACCTGACCGACGACGAGCAGGCGCGCTACGACCAGCTCACGTCCGAGTTTTCGTGGTATATGGCCTCCAATCGAACCAAGCTGATGATGACCGGGGCGGCGAACCTGTTTGAAGCCTTGATCCGAAGCGCGGGCTACGACCCCGCCGCCCGGCAGGCATTGCGGTCACACCGGGAAGCGCGGATGCTGGCGATGAACGCCGAGCGCAAGATCCAGGCGGTCGAGACGCTGCTGGCGCGGCACCGGGACGACAAAGTGATCGTCTTTTCCGAGTGGAACGTCATCGTCCACGAGCTATCCCGCCGCCTGTGCCTGCCCGCGATCACCTACCGCACCCACGCCGACGAGCGGCGGGATATTCTGGACAAGTTCCGGCAGCAGAAATACTCCAAGATCGTCACGGGCCGTGTCCTCAACGAAGGCGTGGATGTGCCCGATGCCAACGTCGCGGTTGTCGTCTCGGGGTCATCCACCACGCGCGAGTATATCCAGCGGCTGGGCCGCGTCCTGCGCCCCAAGCCCGGCCACGCGCACCTGTATGAGCTGGTTTCGCGCGGGACCAGCGAGGTGAAGACGGCCCGCAAGCGCAAGCCCGTCGAGAAGGCGGAGGCGGGGTAGGTTCGGCCTCAAAGAGAACCGGCTCTGAAGAGCCGGCCTACGCTCAGTGGAAGTCGCTCCGCGACTGAGGAAAGGGCGCGGTGAACGGAAGGGCGCGATGAATCGCGCCCCTACGGGCGTGTCTTCAACCGCGTAGCGGTTTTCACAGGGAGTAGGCCGGCTCTTCAGAGCCGGTGAACGAATCCCACAGTCATCAAGGATCACACACATGGCCTTTCGCCAAGAAGACTTCAAGAAAACCAGCCGCAAAGGAAGCGGCGACGCCCCCGCGTCCGTCTACCCCCACCAGCTCAAAGACAAAAAGACACTGGCGCGGCTCGAAATCGCCATCCGCACCTTCGACGGGGCGGTGGGCAAGCGGCGGCGAGACATGGACGCGCAGGCGATGACCGACTTCTTCGGCGACCCACGCCTGGCACGCGGCATCGTTGCCTGCCTGGGCCAGTTCTACAAGTATGAGACCCTGGACTTCGCCCAGGCCGTCGGGCGGGACGCGGCGGCCCGGCTCGGCGCCCAGGGCTTGACCCGGCCCGTGGAGGTCCGGGCGGACACCTACGCCTGGGTCAACGCGCACGCCAATGGCTTCTTGACCGAGGCAGGCCGGGCCGAGGCATATGAGCAATTGGGGGCGCGCTTCTGCCTGTCCGCCCACCAATGGGACAGCCTGATGCACGGGGACGCCGAGGACAACCAGGTCCTATCCCGGCTCGGCGGGGCGCCGACGCCCGCCGACATCACGGCCTTGTATAACTTCCACTCGCTGGACACGGTCCTGCGCCGGGCCACGGCGATTACCCTGCACGGCCTGGGCCTGCCCGCTGGGGAAGCTGCCGACGTCCGCGCCCTCGCCAAATCCCTAGGCGTCCGCGCCGTCGTGTCCGGGGACGGCGCGACGGTGACGCTGACGGAAGCCCCGCCGGAGGCCAGATCTACCCCCGCGACAAGTCGCGACCCCTCCCTGTTAGGGAAGGGTGAAGACACTTCTCCGACTCCCCCTTCCTTGACAGGGAAGGGGGCGGGGGGGTTAGGTTCCCTTTTCCCCCGCCGCGCGGGCCGGCTGGTCCGCTGCCTGCTGCACCTGGCCGCCGCTTACGCCACCCGGCAGACAACGGGCTGGGTGGACGCGAAGATCGGCGCGCGCTCGTTCCGGCTGGCCCTGGGCACGGACGCCCTGCGCGCTCTGGGGATGCCGTCGAAACGGGCGGCGGATGGGGAAAAGCCGATGTTCCGGCGGCGGTTCGAGGCGGGCCTGGCGCTGCACAAGGACCTGCTGAAGCGCCGGGCGAAGGGAGAAGCGAACGGCTGGCGCATCAAGCGGCTGCCCGACCCCCTCGTCACGGCAGTCGGCGTCCTGCTGCCGGACTTCACGCTGTCGCGCGGGGCGACGACGGCCCACGTCCTGCTCTGTCTCCCCTCTCCTGGAACGGGGGAGGGGGCCGAGACGCCGGAGGCTTCTATCCTCCCGTTCCCCCTGGGCCGCAAGCCACTCGACGCCGCCGACGTGCTGGCGCGGGTCGAATCGGCCACCAGCAGCCTGTTCGCCCTGGCCCCTGCCGGGCCGCCCGCCGTCCCTGCCGACGTCCGCGCGCTGTGCGACCGTGCCGCCCGCGAGGGGCTGGTGCGGGCTGCCGACGCCCGCCGGACGCTGCACCTGCTGGACGAGTCGCCGCTGATCGCCTGGGTGCGTCAGTGCGAGGACCCGCGCGTCCGCTACGTCCCCGGCGTCGGCCTGTGCTCGCGGGAGATGGTGCAGGACATGGCGGCGGCGATTGCGGGGGAGCCAATGCCGGGGGAGGGGCTAGTCAGGGCGTGAGCGCCGCTGAGGAAGAAAGCCCCGGCTCTGAAGAGCCGGGCTACTCTCAGTGAAAGTCGCTACGCGACTGAGGATAGGAGAAAAGGGCAGGAGGACCCTGCCCCTACGCAATACGGTGTAGGGGCGAAATCCCCTCGCCCTCTGTTCTTGAGTGCCGGAGGCACTTTCACTTTGAGTAGACCGGCTCTTCAGAGCCGGGTTTCGCTGCGGCGCTATTCCGTCACCTTCACCGCCACGCAGGTGAGCGGGGCGGGGCGGGGGGCGGGGGCGAACGCCTCCACGTCGGCGTGCAGGCGGGCGATCAGCTCGGTGGGCGCAGCGGAGGCGTTGGCGACGACAAAATCGGCCAGGCGGGTCGGGCCGTACTCCGCGCCATCCGCGCTTTTGGCCGTCGTGACGCCCTCGGAGTAGAACACGAACAGGTCGCCCGGCGCGAACGGCAGGCCGAGCTGGCGGTAGGTCTCGTGCTGGCCGAAGCCGAGCGGCATGTTGTCTCCGCGCAGCATCCGGCAGGTCTTTGAGGCCGCCGAGTAGTAAGCCGTGGGCGTGTGCCCGCAGTCCACATACTCCAGCCGCTTCGCGCCCGCATCGAACCGGGCGTAGCACAGCGTCTCGAAGCTCTTCTGGCCCAGAAACTGGCCGCCCACGGCGTCATGCACCTGCGTGACGACTTCGGAGGGGGAGGGCACGCCGCCTTCGCCCTGGGACGCCCGGTGCAGAACGCGCAGGAAGTGGTTTTTGGTGGCAGCGGCGATCAGGGCGGCGGGCAGGCCGCGCCCCAGCACTTCGCCGACCACGATGTCCAGCGTTTCCCCTTTGTCGGCCCGCGCGCCGTGCGGGAAGAAGTCGTAAAAATCACCCTCCTGCTCGCTGCCCGGCACCGTCGCGGCGGCGATCTCCAGGCCAATCTGCATGGTCGGCGGCTCGGCCAGCAGCAGCGTCTGCCGGATGCGGTGGGCCGTCTGCGTCTCGCGCTCCCGCCCCAACGCCAGTTCGTCGCCGGACGCCATCAGGGCCTCCTGCAAGTCGAGTATTCTTAGCCCGGCCCGCAGGCGCACTTCCAATTCATGCCGGTTGAACGGCTTGGTCAAATAGTCGTCCGCCCCGGCGTCCATGCCCTCGATGATGTCCTCCTTGCGTATCTTGGAGGTCAGCAGCATCATATAGACATAGGGCGAGTCCATGCGCTGCCGGGCGCGGCGGCAGATTTCGACGCCGTCCAGTCCGGGCATCATCCAGTCCAGGATCGCGAGCTTGGGCGCCCCCTCCCCTTGCAGCGCGGCCCAGGCTTCGTCGCCGTCCTGCGCGATCTGCACCTCATAGCCCCATTTGGAGAGGATCGTCTCCAGCAGCCGCCGCGTGATGGCATCGTCGTCCGCAATCAGTATTTTCATCGGGTGTTGCTCTCCTTACTCATAAAGTCCCCCCGGCCCCCAATAATGGGGGAGTCGGACTTTCCTTTCCGGTCCCCCCATTATTGGGGGCGAGGGGCTTAACTCTTCTCAAATTCGGCCAGGGCGGCGTCCAGGCGCGGCAGGGCCTGATCCAAATCGGCCCAGGCGGCGGGGGCCGCGTCCCAGTCGCCCTCGCGCCCGGCGTGTTCCAGCCGCAGACCCGCCTCGCGCACCTGCTCGGCGCTGATGTTGCTGGCCGCGCCTTTGAGCGAGTGCGCGGCCCGCTCCAGGGCGGGTCCGTCGCGCCGGGTCAGGGCGTCCTCGATGTCGCGGCGGCTGGCGACGGCCTGCTCCCGGAACAATTCCAAAATCTCGACCAGCAGCTCGCGGTCGTCGTCCACGCGCTCCAGGGCGGCGGCGGCGTCGAAGACGGGCAAGTCGGATTCGGGGGCCGCCGCCGGTTCTTCGGCCTCGGCACCCGGAACCCCTCCCGGCGGCAAGCCGCCGCCCTCCCCGAAGCGGAGAGGGGAAGAGGCGCCTGCCCCATCCAAAACTCTTTGCCCTTCCGTTTCGGGAGGGCCGGCGCTTGCGCCGGGGTGGGTTCTGAGTGTGCCGAGCGTGGCTGCGCCGAGCGTGCCTGCGCCGGGCTTGCCCGCCGGGGTAGGAACGTGGGCGCGTTCCGGGGCGAGCCGCTGGAGCACCCCAATCAGCTTGTCCACCTGGAGCGGCTTGGAGACATAATCGTCCATGCCCGACTGGAGGCAGCGCTCGCGGTCGCCCTTCATGGCGTGGGCGGTCATGGCGACGATGGGGACATGCTCGCCCAGCCTCCCTTCCTGCGGCCCGCGCCCCGGCTCCCCTTCGCGCTGGCGCAGGAGACGGGTCGCCTCGAAACCGTCCATTTCGGGCATCTGGATGTCCATGAGGATCAGGTCGAAGGGCGTCCCCGCCGCGTTGGCCCGCTCCCAGGCCGCCAGCGCCTGCTTACCATTGCCCGCCACGGTGACGGAGTGTCCCTGCTTCTCCAAAACGCGCACGGCCAGCCGCTGGTTGACGGCGTTGTCCTCGGCCAGCAGGAGGCGGAGGCCGCCATTCCCAGCCGAAGAACCCCTCCCGCCTCGTTCCTCGGCACCCTCCCCGAAGCGGAGAGGGGAAGAGGGGGGGCCGCCCGCCCCGTCCAAAACTCCGCGCCCTCCCGTTTCGGGAGGGCCGGCGCTTGCGCCGGGGTGGGTTCCGGCGGTCTCGTTCCGCCCGTCCAGCGTCGTCACGATCAGGTCCAGCAGCTCGGACTGCTTGAAGGGCTTGGTCAGGTAGGCCGACAGGCCCAGCTCGCGGCAGTGGGCCATGTCGCCCGGCTGGCCTGCTGACGACAGCATCATCAAAACCGACCGGGTCAGCTCGGGCTGGTGCTGGATGCGCTCGGCCAGCATGAAGCCGTCCATCTCGGGCATCATGGCGTCCAGCAGGACCAGCGCGAACGGGCGGCTGGCCTCCGCCGCCCGTGTCATGGCTTCCAGAGCGTCCTGCCCGCCTTCGACCAGGGTCGGCGCCATGCCCCACTGGGTCAGGAGTTCCTGCAAGATGCGCCGGTTCGTGGCGTTGTCGTCCACGACCAGCACGGGCAGGCCGGCCAGGTCTATGTCGTAGCTGGGGTCCGGCAGCAGGGCGGCCCCGATACCCATGCGGGCGGTGAAGTGGAAGACGCTGCCCTTGCCTTCCTCGCTCTCGATCCAGATGCGCCCGCCCATCAGGGCGACCAGCCGGGTCGAGATGGACAGCCCCAGGCCGGTTCCGCCGTACTTGCGCGTGGTCGAGCTGTCCGCCTGCGAGAACGCCTCGAAGATCTTCTGCTGCCGGTCCGGCGGGATGCCGATGCCCGTGTCGCGGACGGAAAAGTGCAGCATCGCCGCCTCCTCGGTCTGCGATTCGACTTCGACTCCCACCACGACCTCGCCCGTGTCGGTGAACTTGATGGCGTTGCCGGTCAGGTTGACCAAAATCTGGCGCAGGCGGCCCGGATCGCCGATCAGGACGGGGGGGACGTCCCGGTGGATGTCGGCGAACAACTCCAGCCCCTTGGCGTGGGCGCGCAGGGCCAGCGTCTTGACCGTCTCGCCCAGGCTGTCGCGCAGGTCGAAGGGGATCGGCTCCAAGTCCAGCTTGCCGGCTTCGATTTTCGAGAAATCCAAGATGTCGTTGATGAGCGTTAAAAGCGAGTCCGCCGACGACTTCACCAACGTGAGATATTCGTGCTGCTCCGGGTCAAGGTCCGTATCCAGGGCAAGCTCGGTCATGCCGATGATGCCGTTCATCGGCGTCCGTATCTCGTGGCTCATGTTCGCCAAAAACTCGGACTTGGCCCGCGTCGCCGCTTCCGCCGTTTCCTTGGCGACTTGCAGCTCGCCCAGGGCGCTTTGCAGGCGGTTCAGGGCGGCCTGGCGGGCCTCGAACTCAGCCGTGTGGCTCATGGCGGCCCCGATCAGCCCGGCCATCAGTTCCAGCGTATGCACGTCCACGGGACCGAAGGCGTATAGCTCGGGCGAGAGCACTTGCAGGACGCCGACGACCTTGCGGGCGTAAAAGAGCGGCACGACGATCATGGAGCGCGCCCCGACGCGGCGGCACTCGGTCAAGTCCACGCGCGGGTCCCGCTCGGCGTCGTCGCACTTGAGAAGCTGCCCCGTGCGAACGCACTCGCCGGACAGCGAATGGGCCATGGACGTTCGCAAGCCGACATAGGGCGCGGCCCGGCCCGAGGCGGCTCGGTAGACCATCTCCTGCGCCTCGGCCAGCTCGATGACGGCCCCGGAAGCGTGCGTGAGGTCCTGCGTCCGGGCGACGATCAAATTCAGAACGGCGGTCATGTCCAGGGCCGCCGTGGCGATGTCGCGCTGGGTGGAGATGATGGCCGAAAACCGATCCGTGTCCTCGCGCAAGGCTTCCTCGGCCCGCGTCCGCTCCGTCACCTCGGCTTCCAGATCGGCGACGCGCCGGTCTACGAGCATGGCGAGGTGGCGCTTCTCGTCCCGCAGCTCCTTCTCCGACCGGGCGCTCTCGCCGACGATGCGCCCGACCATGCCCAGGCCCCAGACCAGCAGGACCGAGAGCAGCAGGGCGGTCAGCGCGTGCGAGTCGGTGCGGGCCAGGAGGGCGGGCTGGGCAAGGGACAGCCCGCTGTGCAGGCCGTGGCCGAAGTCGCGCCGGATCGCCAGCGCGCTTTGGGCGGCGACCACGACGAGGGCGGCGGCCAGAAACAGCCACGCCTTCTGCCGCCCGTAGCGGCGGTAGAGGCTGACCGCCAGGATGACGGCGGCCACCTGGCAGACCAGCGTCAACCCCAAAATGAGCAGTGCCAACATCTCTCGCTGACCTTTCGCGCCGCCGCCCCCACCCGTCCTCTACCCGCCTGGGGCCACCCTCTGTGCGGCGTTCGTGTCCTTACACATCAATCACCCTTATTTTAAGGGATTTCGCCGCAAATGTCAAGGAAACGGCAGGTTACAACTCCGGGAAGGGGCGAGAAGGCGCTGCCGCGCAAGGGGGACCCGGCACTTCCTCACTGTTCGTTATACCAGTTTCCCCCTGGGCATCCTACGGGTTTTGCCTCCAAACACCCCCTTTGGCATCTATCCTGCAAAGTTAGCTTCCCAGAGCGGCGGATACCGCTGCCGGGGCCGCTCCGGCCCGAGGATGTTCACTTTTGGAAGGATCAACCATGCACTCACTCACCCATTCGCGCCCTCGCTCGCTTGCCCTCACCACAGGCATCGCCCTCCTCGCCGGGCTAGGCCTGGCCGCCGCGCAGCCCGCCGGCGCGCAGAACCTGCTCTTCAACGGCGACTTTGAAAGCCCGTCCACGGCGAGCTTCACCGTCGCCCCTACCCCCATCCCCGGCTTCACGTCCGGCGGCGACAACTCCACCTATGGTGTCACCCGCGTGGACGTCAACGGCGGCTCGCTCTACGGCACCTCGGCCAGCGACCCGGACGGAGGGACGCAGTTCGGCTACCTGGGCTACGCCACCACGCTGACCCAGACGCTGGACGGGACGAACGGGACAACCGCCGCCGCGCTCCAGGCCGGCACACTCTACACCTTCAGCGGGGCCATCGGCTACCGCGCCGACCAGACTACCGGCAACTTCGACTTTGACCCGCTGACCTTTTCGCTGATAGCGGGCGGCCAGACGCTGGCCTCGCAGACCTACCAGCCCGACCCGACCGGCCACTACGGTACGTTTGTCCCCTTCTCGTTCACCTTCGACTCGACGACCGTGGGCCAAGCTCTGCTGGGGCAGACGCTGGCCGTGGAGATCGCCGGGACGCCGACGGACCCGTCCCGCAACAACCAGGGCAACTTCGACGCCCTGAGCCTGACCGCCGCCCCCGCCGTCCCCGAGGCGTCCACCACGGTTTCGCTGGGCCTGCTGCTGACCCTGGGAATGGGCGGGCTGATAGTCGCGGCGAAGAAGAAGCGGACGGCGTAGAAACCCCTCCCCTGTCAGGGAAAGGGTTTCGGAACAGAAAACGCCCTTGCCTCTGGACAAGAGGCAAGGGCTTCTTCAGCCGGCATGAATGCCCCCTCACAGGGAAGAGCGCCGAGATTGCGAGTCGGGAGGGGTTTTCTGACTTATTCCCCAAAAATTATTTTTCTCCCCCGCTGCCTGCCCCACTTGCCCGCTTCTCATTCAGTATTAAAACTTACAGACCGATTTAACGCTGTGTTTACGGTAGCGCAGTATAATAGCCCGTCCGTGAGGAATTTTCCCCTGCTCACCTCACGGACATCCGCCGCCCGCCGCCACCACGGAGAAACCAAACCGAGGAGATTTCAGGGGAACGATGATCAAGCCTGCCGCGTTCAAGCTCGCTGTCCTGTTCTGTCTTTTTGGGGCCGCCCTGCTGGCGGCCCCGCCGTCCGCCCTGCCCGTGCGCGCCGCCATGTCGGACGTGGCGGCGGCCTCGGAAAAGGCGGCTTTGAGTGACGCGCTTTCGCCCAAGGAGCAGGAGTTTGACGCGGAGCAGGAGTTTATCGAGAAGATCAACGCCGAGCGCACGGAGCGCGGGCTGAACGCCCTGGCCGTGGACTCGCTGCTGAGGCACACCGCCCGCGCCCACTCCCGCGAGATGGCCGCATTGGGCTACTTCAGCCACCGCTCGCCCGTCCCCGGCCTCGGTACGCCGCTGGACCGCTACCTCGCGGGCCTGCATCCGGCGGGCCTGCATCTGGCGGGCCTGCACGGGCTGAGGGGCCGGACGCCCGGCGCCCTGCTGCTGGGCGAGAACATCTATTTTTGCAGCGTCTTCAGCGACGTTTACGGCGTAGACTACGCCCATCGCGCCCTGATGAGCAGCCCCGGCCACCGGGCCAACATCCTGGAGCCGCGCTTCACACGGATCGGCCTGGGCGTCACCCGCAGCGCGGCGGGCGAGTTCTGGGTGACGGAAATGTTCAGCCGCGACGGAGGGTAGGCGCTCGCTTGTATAAGTCAGCCCGGCCCTTGAGGGCCGGGCTATTTGGGAGGAGTTCCGGCAACGGCGCTCTCAGTTCGTCAGGCTGGTGACGTTCCAGCCGGCGGCGAGGCTGTAGACTGGTGAGGCGGTGTGGGAACCTGACGGGTCCAGCGTCCAGATTTGGCAGGCGCTGTCGGAGCGGTTCCACTGGACAAGCGTGTTGCCGTCCGCCCCCACGGCGATGCCCTTGGCCGTCCAGCCCGCGAAGGGGCCATAGCCGGGCGAAGCCGTGACGTTGCTTTGGGCGTCCACCGTCCACACCTGGCACACCCCGTCCGAGCGGTTCCACTGGATGCGAACCTTCCCGTCCGGGCCGACCGCGATCGCGCTGGCCGTCCAGTCGGCGAAGGGGCCGAAGCCGTAGGTAGCCGTGACGTTGCATTGCGCGTCCACCGTCCACACCTGGCACACCCCATCCGAGCGGTTCCACTGAATGCGGACCTTCCCGTCCGGGCCGACCGCGATGCCCTTGGCCGTCCAGCCCGCGAAGGGGCCATAGCCGGGCAAGGCCG
>JAABUH010001962.1_pt1 | contig 21015 bp, 20 predicted proteins | sample 5559121 | NCBI WGS metagenome assembly JAABUH01 (sample SAMN10711871, study PRJNA513364) | rock metagenome | isolation source: Antarctica rocks | place: Antarctica: Victoria Land, Battleship Promontory nord | collected 2015-12-28
CCTGTCCTTCCTGATGTGTTCGTGAACCTACTTTTTCTGATCATCTGACCTCTGAATTTCGTTCCTGAACCCGAATTAAAACCTTAGTCTCTTATCCGTTGATCTGTATGAATTAATTGAAAGATTCTTTACGAATTAAAAGCTGTTCAAGCCAATGATATGCTACAACCTCACCCTAACCAGGAACCCTAACCAGGAGCCCTAACCGGCACCCTGGGTTCCTGGTTAGGGTTCGGGTGGTTAGGGGGTTAGGCTTTCCTAACGGTAAATACAACTTGCCCCAGCATCTTTCGCCGGGTCTATCTCTGACTTCCACCACCACACTCACCCGTTTCATATACTCCGCAACAGCCTTGTCTTTGCGCGGATCGTTGTCGAAATTGCACGTCCAAATGCAAGGTTTACCCCATTTGATAGTGCGTGTTTCCTGCTGGAAATCACGACAATTAAACTCTTCCTGCCCACCGAGCACATCGCGCCAGTGCGACCGCCCCGCATACCCAAATGACGCAGGCTTCACGTCGCTGACCACCAGGTGTGTCGCTTCGTCGAAAATACTCTTCATGCACCAAGCAGAATTCATCACTATCGGATTCCCCTCCGACTCTGCCCACGCTGACTTGCCAACCAAAGCATCTCCAACGATGACAAGGCTAACCGGCCGTCCGCTCCACTGCCGCTTGACCACATACTGCTCCATCCACAGCCTCATCAAAGGAAGCACTCTGAACTCCCTCTTCATGCGTTCATTAACCAAAGGCGCCACTTTCGCTCTCTTCCGACTCGCTATTGCCCTTTCCAGAGCAGGATAATTAACCATGTACGCCCTTGGGTCAACCTCACGTACCCTATCCCAGGTCTTCGCCTCGTCAGTCTCATCGACGATCTCCTGCCACTTTCGCTTCTTCTGCTCCGCCACTGCTCCTTCTAGCGACAACCGTTCACCAAAAGTGTTCCCATCTTTGGAACAGTAAGCCATCGTATTCTCAAGAAAGTCGCTAACGCGCTGCTTGGGTTTTGGCTTCGCAAACCGAATGGCGTTGGTATCTCCTTCAATGGAGAACCTCTTGGCCGCATCGGGCCAGTGAACCTTCTGCCTCAACGGGACTGACATTCGAACCGCCAATGGCTGGAATGTCTGCAAAGTCGTTCATAGTAACAGCAATGATTGAGGACAACACGGGGAAAGCGTCCCCTTCATAGTGCTGAACACGCGAACACGCGAACACACTTTTTGCAGACTTGGCGTAAAAGTGCTATGCCAGCATTTGGCTCTGAACTTCAATTTCAGTGTTCGTGTGTTCGGCACCACTAGCGCGTGCCAGACACGACTGGAACGGCACTACCATACCGTTTCATAAGAGCCAATAGGAGGTCGTAAATAGGCTGGCACCTGATTACTCTTACTGCTGAAGTGGCCCTCGCGTTCCACGTTCCAGCGTTCCAGGGGAATCATATTAAAAAGGCTGGCACCTTTTTCCCTGAAACGCCGTGTTCGCTCATCCCTCGCTTCGCTCACTCCCCCGCTACGCTCCACTCGCCATTCGGCTCACACACCACTCCTATCGTCGTCCACTCGCTTCGCTCACTCTCGTCGTTGCACTCCTCACATATGACACACCTACGCTTCGCTCTGGTTGTCACCCCCTGCTTCGCAGCGGGCCCCATTGCTCACGCCAAAATAATCATGTCCTCTCTTTCTAAAAGGCCTTCTATTCTCTCTTTGAACAAGTTTTACTTCTCTTTATTCTCTCCCAAAAAACCAACTTCTATTTAAAGTCCGACAATCATATTCTCTCTTCCTAAGCCCTAACTCTCCCTAGCGCCTACATCTCACTTCTCTTTCTGCTCCTGCACCCCATCAATGGGGCCTCCTTGCTCACGCAACTGCAATCACACCCTTTCTTTGAACAGCGTTCGTTCAAGTCGGTCCTGCGTATCCACTCAGACAGTACTGTCGCATTTCCGTGCTCACTTGCTGCACCCGCTGCATCGTCAAATATCGAGTAAATGTCATCCAAGTCGTGTTCCACTCTAACACCCTCCTCTCATACTCCGAGTCTGTATCCGACTCCACATTGATCCAAACACCTAGCGTATCCGAATCATACGGATTGAAAGGCTCCTGCAAATCCACCTGGCACAATTCCAGTGCAGAGAAGCCCGCATCAGCGCCAAAGGATCGCCGACACGCTCGTGCATACAACCACGCCCGTACTTTCCACGGCGCCGATCCCGGCTCCTGCAGCGCCGGTGCTACCACGCTGCAATTACACGGAGACACTTCATCCTGCTCTTCTTGATGAAGATCACATCCCCTGCGATGGCACGTTCGATACGCGATCCGCCACAGCGTCTTCCCCCGGATGTTGCGAACCAAATCCGCCATCCATTTGTTGGTCAACGACAACGACCCCAAATCGTTCAGAGAGTCCACGTGCTCCAACACGTTGTACATCACCTCTGGAGGAAGATTCATCGCTGCCATCTTGCCTGTTCCCTACCCCCCACGGTTAGGAGGGGGCTGGTTAGGGTGGTTAGGGTGGTTAGGATTCGCGTCTGCTCTCCACCGATGGTTAGGGGGTTAGGTGATTAGGTGGTTAGGGTTTCCTAACCGTCAGCCTTCCTGGTGCGGCGGCGGCGTGGTGGTAACGAGAATATGGATGGAACCAGTTCTCATGACGGGAAAGCGTTCCCTATATACCCGCGAAACCAAAGTCTCGCTAGTCGTTACAGCTGGGTCCACTTACCTACAGGTGGGTCCACCTTCCGTGCCAGTGCCAGCAAAGAGGTTGTGATGGCCCCACCTGTAGCCATTTCTTCCTCTGCGTTCCAGACTGTGTGGAACGTACGCTACTCCCTACCGTTCCACCAACCTATTAGAAGGAGTGAAAAAAGGGATTGGTAATCTTGTTTTGTCACTTTACCGCCAGAAGTACAACTGCGTTCCACGTTCCAGCGTTCCAGGGGAATCATATGTAAATCATTCTCCCAGTTATTTAGACCAACTAACAACTAGGGCTAACGACACTACAGGCTGCCGCATACATCCACCATCCTCCCTCGTGCCAACACTCAAAGCCAACCGGCAATCAACGCTGTCAACTCAGGCGAAGACGATCCATCCATCCTGCGCTCCTTGCGCTTCTTCCACCCGCCATACCGGCCCGTCCATTCGATTTCTTCTTCGCTGTCGCTGCCGCCGTCGTCGTCCCTCTTCTGGCCGGACCCGCCGCTGCCTATAGAACCATCCGAGTCCGAAGCTACCTCTTCCAGGATATGCCCGGGCTTCATCGTCACGCGGTCGCGCTCCTTCTGGCAGAAAGCCGCCTGCCACCAGGCAAACGTTTTAATCATTGGATCTCGATACTGACCTTCGTCCAGATCACGACTTGCACCGACCACCGTCCGGCATCCTACTTCCTCTCGGACCTCTCGGTCTCGGAGGCGCCCGCTCCAGAACCCATCCGAGCTGTACCCACTGTCGCTGCCGTCGTAACACTCGTCATCCACCTCCATACGCGTGTCATCCACGTCTCCGTACTCTCGACACATTCAAGTCAGTCCCTTCCACCGCACCTTACACGCCCCAAGTAACGTACCGAAGGCACACCTTCTCCACTCGTCTCCTCGTGACCATCCTCTACTTTGAACGCCGTCACGTCCGAGTCTGAGTTGGAATCCCAGGTCCGCCAGCTCTTTCCACTGACATGCAAACCTTATCAGTGCCTTTACTGTCTTGGCAATCGCACTCTACCTTTGGACGAGCGACGCCATAATCTTGGTAGTAAATTTTCTTTGCAACGGCATTTCGACCGCTGTCATATCTTTCGGCCAGATGAGCCCTGTCCGTTTCCCCGTCCCGAATGTGCTGCCGTTACGCTCAACAGCATGATGCATTTTAAGAGTCATGCGGCCAAGGTTCACGGAATTTACATGTCAGAGAAGATATAACTTGTCCCAACGTGAGGTTTTTGATAAGTAGTTACTTTATCTCGCTCAGTTAGCTGCATGAGTTCGCTGTAATATCTTTATATTACGTGGCCATCTTCGTATGGTTATGTATCTCTGCACGGATCATTTATCAGAATCTGAGGACCGACCCAAATAGCTTTCAGCCTAGTCTTTTAAGGATTAAGTTTGTTGTCAAGCTCTTAGGCGTATAAATTTCACGGAAGAGGAAATCTAGGGTAGTTTTTGATAATAACATCCTGTTTCGTCTCTATATTACTACAACAAATTAGGAGGAGCGTACAAAAGCCCGCCATGTTTCGGTGCAGCTGCTTCGAAATAAGATAATTGCCATGAGTGCCATTCGCTTGACTACCAATTTGCAGGGTTAAGCCGGAAGCCATCCTTGGAGATACCTTTATCACGTAGTACAAATAGAGACCTAAGTTGCGCGGCGGCATGTGGTGGCAGCTGGCCGATCCCTTGCCCCATACCACCTTCTGATTCGTCGCTGTGGTTACCAATCTAAAAGTAGAACGACGTGTTTCACTTTGACATTGTCATGAAGTGGTTGTGGACGGGAAAACCACCCTGAGATTGGCCCCTCAGAAACCAGGAGTGTAGAAGCATTCAAATGTGATGTGCTCTTGAGATTTAAGAGGGTACATTTCAGGAATCAGAGGTTGAAGATGTAGCAATTAAGATCAAGAGATGGGAAGAAGGCAACCAGAGGTATCTGAAGAAATTGGCTGCACAGATTGTTGCTCCACCTACTTGCTACTGTACGAGCTCACCCGCCCAGTTGCAATTGGCTTTATGAAGAAAAGATTGAAAAAACGCCTGCTTTGTCCTATGACGTTACAATAACGCATGACTCTTGATGCCCAAAGACTTCGGTCCAAACATTCATCATCGTTCCCAAATTCGCCCACTGTATAACGGTTTATAGCATTCTTTCGGGCCTCAATGCCATGAAGAGATCACGCGGAGAATGCTTTGTCTGGAGGATGCCTGATTTGATGGGGCCGTTTCCTCGATAACAACAGACCCGAGGGCCTACAGTCTGTGGCGTCGACAGTCTTCGCAGGCCAGCATATGGCAACGTTTGCAAGACAGGATGTACTTGCGATATCTCGTGCCACACATCTCGCAGACCTTGCTGCGGCGCGATCCTTCAAGTTTAGTGAACTTGCCACTGTGCTCGCACTCATGGTTTGTTTGTAGCTCCTGTGCCATAGCCACCACGCGCTGTTGACGAATAGCAGGTTCCAAGGGCCATGGAGCCTCTCTGTCAACAACCTGCTGAGCTCTTCGATTGAGTAATTCCGGCACCCAGTCGCCACATAGGCATTCCTTCCACTTTATACCACATCTGTAGCAGAACTCGGCGCTGCATCTACAACTGTAATTTGGGTCAGTTTTACTTACACGACGGGTAGCAGTAGGTATCACTCACGTCATATGGTCACAGCCCTCATACCGAAACACCATTTCACCGCATCCAAAACAGGGCTTCCAGCCTTGCTCATCCGCGAAATTAATGAGGCTCTGCCTTGCCTCATCTGCTGGGCAAACCCCATCATGTGCTGGTGCTTTGCAGTGCATACAAGTTTCACCACTACAGGCCTCACAGGAAGCACAATCCGGGGTTCGCTGCGGCATGGGAATAAACTTGGCGCACTCCGGGTCAGCGCAGTAAACTCTGTCCGTGCTGGTAAATTCCAGCTCAGCACTTCGATAGGCGGTCAAATCTTCGACTGAGAAGTCTGCTTCGATGGTCGAGATATCAATTGGTTGGCGGTGACATTTTGGTGGGAAAAGGCTTTCGTCCTTGGTAACACGTAGGAAGAAGGACTTGAGGCACGGCTTGCAATATACATCACTGCATACCAAACGCACTGTGGAATGAGGATGAACGGACTCTCCACAGACAATGCATTCGACTTTGAGCTGGGGCAGTTTCTCAAGGACAGCTCTCTGGCGGTGAGCATAATGGGCCGAAGGGCCCGCATCGGTGCTACAGGACTCGATGCTGAGATTCGAAGCTTCTGTAGCTCGCAGGAAATATTCCCATTCAGCCGACTCCGCTCCGAGGCGAGACATCCCTGGCAAATCGGTGACATCCTGAGATGGCAGATTTTCGTCTTCATTCAAGCTTAGGGCGAAGTCTCGATCTTGAACAGACTGTGTCTCCTCGACCCTTGATTCTTCGATAGCCACAGCATCAGAATCAACAGCTTTAGCAATGCTGTGAGCGAACTTCAGATCCTCGACCAGAACAGTCGCCTTCTTGAGCTCGGCCTCGAAGTCATCGAATGCTAATGCAAAATCCGGAGGACTATCTTCAGTCCATTTGCCGGATTGAAGCTCGCGCTGAGCTTCGATCTCTTCGCGTTGAAGCTGCAGAGCAAAGCTCTGGTCGTCGAGTTGGAGGAAGGGGTCAGCGCATGCCATAACTGAGGCTGGTATGCTTTGTTGGTCTGACTTTAGTTGTTAGATTATCGTTGGTCCTCGGCTTGTGCCTTAGGCCAATCCGGGTAAGCAAGTCTTGAAAGACAAAAATAGGAATGGTTGCTGCTGCAATATTTTAGCGCATTAATCTCAATCACCCCTCGTCCGCATGTCATCGTCAATGCACTGGAATAATGTTAATCCGGCAATAGCTTGAACTTCGACTCTGCAAATATCATTTGCTTGAGCACCCGTTAGGTAGCTAAGTTACTGAAATATTCAAGGACCAGTGGCAGCACCAGGCAAAGAGAAACATGAATCTCTTCGATCTCAACCCCAGAGAACTACCAATAACCACGCTCTACCGTGTCCAATTTGACGGCTGCATGACAATCTGCAACCCCCTTTCCGGCCTGGTAGTGCGGTGGAAGATCATCTCTACTGGAGAACGGTTCGCCGAAGCATTTCATCTCCCTCTTTGCAAATAAGCGACATGAAGAAAATTGATTTTTGGGATTTTTGGGAACACGGGAATCTTGGCGAACAAGGGAATCTTGGCGAACACGGGATTTTTGGCGAACAAGGGATTTTTGGGAACACGGGAATCTTGGCGAACAAGGGATTTTTGGGAACACGGGATTTTTAGGAACACGGGAATCTTGGCGAACAAGGGATTTTTGGGAACACGGGATTTCGGGAATCTTGGCGAACAAGGGATTTTTGGGAATATGGGAATCTTGGGAACATAGAATTTTTGGCGAACATGGGATTTTTTTATTTTACGATGGGCGAAGGGATTCGAATTGAGAGCTTCAACAATCACAGAATTAAGCATTGTATATTGTGGTTTAAACGCGGTTATGGTGAACTCTCTATGTCACCTTCTTCTGCGTCATAAAAGCCCAGAAGACCCTTCATCACGCCCGCACAAGGTTTCAGGTATAGCAGGTTGTCCAGTAACGTCTCAATAGTAGGTATCAAGCAGGGAATATTCAAAAGAGTCTCGAGTAATTCAGCCCTCGTGCAAGTATTTACCAAGAGTGGAAACAGAAGCCCACTTTCCATGGCTCTCACGATGGGGTGCCAGACCGTACTGATATGTTGAAGGCAGTGAACCAACTCCTATTCGAATCAACCTGACACTGGTCAAAGCCTACCAGCGGATTGATCTTACCTCATGGCAATTCAAGGTTACAATTCTGCGAAGCGTTCCAGGCTTGATGGGTGACCAGAGCCCAGGGATGTGAGCCGTCTGGTCACATTCCTTGATCAAACTTTCATGCTTGATGAGCTGCTTGAGATCCTGCTGCATTGTCTGCGTAAGTTCATTCCACTACCTCGTCTCTTCTTCTAAAGGGCACCGTGGATTTGACATATGCGGATCATTCGAACTACCTCGTCACGGGGAACGTCTTTGGGGCTGGGGCGTTCTTCTAATTGGAGGTAAGAAAAACAAAGCAGTTAACATTGATTGAATATCGATGAAGTGATAAAACAAACTTGTTTGATGTGCATTTTGATCACTTACTTTGTCCGTACAAGCGTGCTGTCCACCACTTATTGTTTTCTACGAGGATCTCTCGCCCAGCGAAAATTCGATGTCGTCCTCGAAGCCCCCAAAGTGTGTAGTCGGCGGGAAACGTTAGCATGGGATGCTCGTCGTTGTTCGGCTTTGTCAACGACAAAGTTCCTCTGTTGAGATTTGCCTTATGTAGTGCTTCGTCGAGTCGACGATCGTCAACTAGGGCAGTAATATGATTCATCTCCTTGTGACGAAGACATTCTTCGGCGAGAAAAGTGTTCGTGAGCCTAAGAACTTTGTCTTCATCGATTCCTTCAAGAGAAAACAAGATAGATTGTAGAGATACTCGCGCGACTCCTTGAAATACAACTCGTTTGCAATTAATTACATCCATGTTTGATTTTTTGCCTTGACGTCAAGCGTTCACATCAACCGGCACACCGGTTTATCTAAGCCTATTTAGGCACCCCACCAAAATATTTGTTTACTGCACAGTTCCTTTACCTCGCACTAGGAAATCTAAATATTAATCTCCAGGTCCCCATTGGCCTGGTTAGTCATCTCCCGTCGCTCCCTAGTACTCTAACAGGTAAGGTGGCCGTATACCTGGGATGGCAGCTTTAAGGGATACGCATGTGCATAATACAGAGTGTATTCTGATCGTTGGTTGCCAAGTGTAACATCAGGTGACCCAACATCAAAACTTTTCGACCCCGCACTATGTTTTTGCCTGCGTGGACCCGTGCAAGTCGTTTTCTTCCGTTTAAACTACCATCATTTCTTTTTCTTTCGCTTAAACTACCATCCTGATTTTTACAGTTCATTGAAGTCGTTGTATGTACATCAGATGACCGGAAATCACCTGATCAACGATTGAAATTTTCTTTACCTGTTTACCTGTTTACCCGTACATATCTGCACCTGTCGTTACCTTCATTGTACGCGTATATATCAATCTTTATCTCTTTATACGATCGTTTTCCATGTCTCAACGCATCTGTACTCGCTGTGCTCATAATCATCTTCATTCATGAATTTGTTGATTCTAATTCAACGCGTGTTTTGAATTCCTTGGTTCCGATTTACCTGTTTATTCGTACACACTGTATGCTTCGTACATGCTTCATAGCACATGCTAATTAGCTCGATAGAATGGCTCGATACCAAACGCCCTACCAAACGCCCTACCATATTCCCTACCATACTCCCTGCCATATTTCCTACCAAACTCCCTATCAAACTCCCTACCAAACTTCCTATCAAACTCCCTACCAAACGCCCTACCGAATTCCCTATCAAACTCCCTATCAAACTTCCTATCAAACGCCCTATTGAATTCCCTACCAAACTCTCTACCAAACTCCCTACCGACCTTCCTACCAAACGCCCTACCGACCTCCCTATCAAACGCTCTATCAAACTCCCTACCAAACGTTCTAGATAGTTCAGTCAATATCTCTACATGCCTCTGTACCCTCGTGTCCTCGTATACCAAGACACTAGCCATGCTTATGCTCTGAGGCAGAACAGAAAGATAACCACAACACCATTGTACCAGCGCTATTAGAAATCGAACCTAATATAACTAAATTATCCAACTACTTGAGGCATCTGACATGATGACTCAGTCTTTCATCTTTAGCGCCACTCGAGACGTCTGTATGACCGCCTAATTCTGATAATGACCAAAATGCTGACCTGAACGGCTGCTAGGTCTATTTATGTACGTTAGGGAGGAGTGACAATTGCCGTGATGTTAGAGTGAAGGCAGGTAGCAACTACAGTAATTTCACCTCGTTCATTACCGGCCGTCCGTGACTCCCCTCGTAGCCTCATAAGAGACCTTTGGGAAGAACAAACACTTCACGGCATTTCCTGTTCTTTTATGTTGAAGCCAAGCGTCTCTTTGCCTTCATTCCGCAACATGAGGAGCTTCAACTCAGCTGCCTCAGACCCTTCTTCTTTACTCTCATCTCTTCGAGCCGTCGTTCAGGCTCGCACCCGACGACGTTTGTCGACGTGCGTGTTGTATGAATCAGTCCGCCCCGAAACATCCCTCCGCTACCCTCTCTGAAGGTCTCTCCCTCGGCTTCGGCTTCCGCAGTAGTAAGTTCGCTAATATGATCCAAAGCTTTCCTCTAACAGCTCTAGCCCTCATCTATACAGAAAATTGAAATTCTGTTGCGCATGTATTGGTTCACGGCCTCCTGGCGTACGTTTCAAGGTGAAGGTTATAATAATATCGCCATCCTAAAGAAATCTTACATTCCGGCTGAAGATTCGTAGAAAATCCACAACTATTGTATGCTACGGTCTAGGCCATCGGCGCTGCGCCTTCGCGCGAGCACGAAACCGTCATATATTCTTCTGCGAGACACACCATTCTCCCAGACTTAGTGCGGGGTACTGCATTGACTCTATCATTTGACGAAGCTCAGCTCAAACTTCTTTCTTTGTAGGGGGTGGTTTTGAAAGCGTCACGGAAAGCCATCTTCTGCAACTTCTCGTGTGTGACAGTCACGTTGGCGTGGAATGTAGACAGCTGATTGGCTAGGAGGTCGGCCTGCTGACGGAGTAACTCCTGGTGCGCTTCTGCACTGGCTGCTGCATGAAGGAATTTATTCTGCCTACTTCACAGGATCTGGTGACTATCTGAAACCCCTGGCTGAAAGCGTAGTTTTGTAGTCTTTCATATGCCTTATTCTATCGATTGCCCTCTGGATGATGAGTATGAAGCTAAAATCCAGCCGGGAGTGGGGTTGCCAGACGGTAGGCATGACGATGAGGTCGACGGCGATGTGGTAGCTAGGTAGATAGATAGAGCGTAGGTTGTTTGAGGGGAAGGTGAAGCGGTGTGATGAAGAGTTTATGACCAAGGGCGCGAGTAAGAGCTGAAGTAGTTAGAGGAGCTGAAGCAGCTAGAGCAGCTGGGATACCGCCGTTAGGGATTAAAGGCATGTTGAGATGATAGGTAGATGTCAGTAGATTTCTGGCCCACAAAAGGTATACGCTAGTAGCCCTATGAGGCCGACCAGTTGCTGGGGTTGCCAAGTCCATGCTAGGAAATCCACGATGGTGCGCATTCATTTCAGCGAACCTCTCCCAGAATGCGAAGGCCCAAGACTCGCCCCCTTCAAGGACATGAAAGCCAACGTAAATTTCGTACGGCTGCTCAGCGACATCGAACAGGATGGCCAGTCATGAAGTCTCGATCAAAAGGAGGGCCTACGCGCTAAAGATTGTGAGCTTGCTGTGTCCAACTCCGGTTACCCTGCTGACAGATTCCGCAGTTCAAGTTCTATGATGTTACTGAAGTTTTATGTCTTCTCACTCAGCAAGAAAAAGCCGACCTTTCTATCAGCATCGTTCGCGCCCTATCGGACCCTTTCTACGACGAGTGTCGTGCTTATGGCCGACCCATCGAGTCTAAGGTGAACGGAACGGTTGCCGCTCGCTGCTATGGTCATATGGCTGTCTCAGCAGACCAGGAAGCATATCTGCGTGAGAGATTTGGCGTGTCCGTATGGGATAGGTCCCACAACGATGCCTCACTCCCAGTCTCCAAGAGACAGCCTTTCCGTGCAATCCTTAAGGATCTGATTCCAGATACAGTCCCGCTAAGTAACAAGCTGCTCAACAAGATGCAAAGAGACCTCGTAAGGATGCGAAGGTTAGGTGTCTTCCCAAAGGATATAAGACTGCGGAACTACAGAGGAGGCCTTCTCGTAGATATGAGCATTGCTATAATGGTACCCCATTATATCTTCGAGTTCGGAAGTGTGCGGAATACTGTATACCTCCTACGGGAAGACATGCATAGATTTCAAGCGATCAGAGACGAATCTGGGATCCAATCGTGGGACCGTACAATCAGGAACATTGAATATTGCAAGAAGCTTCGTGGTTGTCCTGATGGCAAGCCGAGAAGACACCGCTCCATAAAGAAGTAGCAGAGAGCATAGATTGAAGTGCCTTTCCCCGAGAGTTCTTGATAGTTTTGAACAACACCATCAATGCATTAGAAAGTCTTTCTCCTTCAATGATGTATCTCTAGATCAGAGATAAGGACCCGAAAATCTAACACAATCCCAAAGGTTCTCAAGGCTTCTAACCACTTCCCTTCAAGCATACATGCGGATAATCTTCAGAATAATCGACTATAATCAAGTCGACGGTCATGACAATAATTTACACATGCTCGTAATCAGCTTATCTTACTCGATCAGCGCAATGCCATCTCAAGGCTCGTTCTTTCATTCGCATCTCTCTCTTTGGCACAGTTCTTTGAATGCAGAATATATTGAAGAAAGTGTGATGACTGATTGATTCTCGATTGAAAGATATATTAAGATGCGAATGGCCTGACATCAGACGGGTTCATTTAATTGAAAGCTCTGATGCGGATCAGGTTTTGAAACATCCCCCATCCACCAAAAATAATCTGTTCACGGTTAGTTCGGGACGGGAACCGGAAGACAGAATCCAATGTAAGCACTCCTTTGTTACAAGGACGTAATCGGTCCCTACTCCAAATGTGTATCTCTGTTTCCCTTACCACGGATAAACTGCGTCGCAAAGGGAGGATGAACATACTCAGGCTAGTTCTAATATTCGGTATGAGCCTATATGGGGTGCCAAAATCCGAAATCGTACATAACAGGAATAAAAGTAACGTTATCCGCAGGCTGGCATGGCCTGAAGGTCACTTCGTCAGACCGTCGCGACGGCGAAAGACTGAATGGACGAAGGCAGCATTAGCAATGATCTCTTCCACACAAGAAATTCGGGACAGATGTGTCATCGATCAAGAAACAGAGGACGATAACCCTGAAGTGCATGTGGCGAACGATGACTCTTATCGCTGCCATCATGTCTGGACGAATGACATTCTATATGCTCATGTTTCTTACATGTATTGAAGTCTCGTGTTCTTGCAATTTCTGTAATTGCTGGCTGAAAACTAAATGCAACCTACTATCATCAGTATCGCGACCAGTTAATGCTACATAAGTCAGCCAGCTAAAAAGACTTATTGATCATCTTTATTACATCAAAATGGTCTGCCGCTCAACAAGCCGTATTCTACTTTAAAGCTAGTAGAATTTGCTGTTATTTTTGTACGAAAGCCGGGTACGAGATTTGAACCATAATCACTACAAAAACAATATTTTATTCTGGAATCAGCTGCTTATTGGATATTAGGAACAGATGATGTTTCGCTTCTTCCATTGATGATGTTTAGAACTTGACCCTGTAGAATCCGTTAACAATGTTGGCGGGTTGATTCGTCTGGCCTCTGCTGATTACAGCGGTAACAGCTTTTTCAATAAATTCAAGTTTGAGACTGTATATTATCGTTCAAGGTCACAACATGAATCGAAGCCGATGACCGTTAGGAAGATGATCCCACCAATGGATATGTTAATTATCTCTCCAGGACGCGCAAAAAGCAGGTCTATGGAATGTAATTAGTGGAGTTGTGAACATGCATGTTGACCAGTCAACGTTGCTTCAGGTCGTGGCCGCAACAGTATTCATGTTCTGACTACTAAAACATATCAGCTCTTATTGTGCTAGATCTTGCTCACATGCCTGAATAACGTCTGCGATATTTGGCCTGCATTCTGGATGCTCGGCTCTTCACTTGGTTCATTAAACTTCTCAACATTGAAAGACATAATTGTTAACATTCATACAGGCCCTTAAACGGTGAAATCGACATCATCGAAGGTGTAAATCATCAATCTCGTAACCTCATATCGGCGCACACCAGCGACGGCTGCGTTCTGGCCGGTGAATCCTGTTTCGTCAACGAAGGCTGCGGCATTCATGCCGATGACTCTGCCTCCTACGGTGACGGCTTCAATAACATCGGTGGTGGCGTCTACGCTACTGAATGGACCTCCAATCGCATCAACATCTGGTTCTGGCCCAGAGGCCAGGCCCCTCCTGGCGTCACGGGCGTCAACCCCGACCCAACGGCATGGGGTACACCCACGGCGAACTTTCAGCAAGGACAGGGCTGCATTATCGATGACCATTTCAAGGACATGCATCTGGTTTTTGACACCAATTTCTGCAGTGATTGGGGGGGTCAGTCGGCGGTCTTCGGCGTTGAAAGTCAGTGTCCCGGGACTTGCCAGTCTTATGTGCAGAACAACCCTCAGGCATACAAGGACGCATACTGGAGCATTAAATTTTTAAGGTATATAGCTTTCTTGATGGTGCCACCACTACTTTCCAGTCCCTGTGTTCGACGGCCACCATAACAGCCGTGGTAACCCCAATTGCCATCACAGCTGAGCAACGCTTGCAGCTGCTCATTGAGACGATGACTGATGGGCACTGGTATATTCTGCTGTACCTCTGAAGGGAAAGCGGCGGCTTAGATCGATGTCCGACAGTCGCTATTCTAAACCAAAGGCACCCATCCGAAGTGCTTTAGGTACCTACTTTAGCTTGCATCACGTTACTGCATTAGGCCTTCGTGTACCTGACCCTATGAATCTTGCTGTAAATGTTTACCCTAACTTTTCTGGACGAGAATAGACGTTAGACAGAACATTGACTACGCGTCTCTTCTCGTTGCTAGCGCACAGCTATACTTGAGTGAAACGTCTTACCCAAGCAGACGTCGCAAAGCATGACTCGAGGCAGCGATCTGATCGCTCTCCGGCAGGGAATTCATTGTGCTGAATCAATCGTCGGAACATCTTTCTTCAAGTTTCTAGTTATAGTTCTCGGCTGTAGAGTCATTTCCAGGCATGTTAAGCTGTGATCTGTGCTCGGAGATGCAGATTAAGATCGCAGACCAGCTTTCCGCCTTCGTATTTCGAGGATGATGTTCCACTCCATGGACATGAGTTATTTACTCATATTGTCTCTATCTGCCAGTCTAGCACACGTTCGGTTCTTTCCGACTTCCTGATCAACTCCGTAGGTTGTTAAGATTGTAGAATTGAAAGGGTGGGAGCTGTAGCTACTCTGAGGCGACGAAAGGAATATTCAGCTAAGCCTGTCAAGTCACTAATTCGACCTCTCACCCGACAAACCGCGAAGCCCCTGGCACTACTTGAGAAGCCATGAAAGCAAGTCAGGCGTACCATCGGATATGAGGAGCGTGACCGTGCTTCCAAGGGCGAGCGAGCTCTTTCGTGGTTGGGACACCAAGGATGATAGCGCAAGACGAACGACACGGGGAGTCATAGTTATGTTCAAGGAGCCAAGAAAGATGATATCAGTTAGAGGCTGAGCCTCGCATGGCCGCCCCGCCCCATGGCACCTGTGACGCCCTTTGCCAGAGTATTTGCTACTTATGCTGACATTGGGAAAAGCTGTCTTACCGATTCGTTGTGTTGATGGTCTAGCGAAAAGAAGGCAGAGCAATTTGTACAGAATGTGTGAATAGAAAGCTACGACCCAACAATAGAAGACTTATATAGGAAGCAGATCGAGGTCGATGTACATGATCGACAGCTTCTTGTTGAAATCCGCCCCTACTGACTTCAAATAGAGCCGTCAATGTATATTGTGGATATTAGACATCGCTGACACGGAACAGTTCAGTAAGCTACTTCTGTATCTTCTTTACTCGCGAGACGCAGCTGACGACGTTTCGTCCATAGCGGCTATGAGATACTCTTACCCTTCTTCCCATCATCTCAATATCTACCTAATTCCTTCACTTTTTCCAACAGAGAACTCTACATGAAATCCGATCAAGGCTTCCTTCTCGTCTTCTTCATCACCTTCCTCATCGAAGTAGCCGAACTTCGCGACCAGATCGTCCGCATCAAAGACGAAGCGTCCGTCCCCCTCGTCATCGTCGGCAACAAATGCGACCTCGGATAAGACCGCGCCTTCAGCGTCTCTCAAAATTGGGGCAATGCTCCCTATTACGAGACGAGCGCGCGGCGAAGAGCGAATGTCGACGAGGGGTTTATGAATCTCTGCAGGCAGATTATCCGCAAGGACGTGCGAAACCAAGTTGAGAATATGAAGAATGAACGGTCGAGAATCACTGGCATTCACAGCTACGCTATCCCAGGGGGCAGGAGATAGATTGGGAATGGCGGTGAGGTTGTACAAAGTACGAAGAACGCTTTGATTGTTTAGCATATGCCAGTTCATGTTTCTGGAAAAGAAAAGGCATTTCTAGAACCTAGTCACTTCTTGCAGAGCAGGAACGCGAGGTTCAGATTAAGAAGTAGAGGAGCAAGTAGCTGATGCTAAAGAATTGAGGATATAGTGTCGGCTCTTTCAAGCGATTACACAATGTACAAACAACAGGCTTCAAACAGCACGGAAGTGATGTAATTTCATAATGAAAACCATTGCCAAGTCTAACGCGATACCAGACAGGGGAGAGTAGGACAACAAGGCTGGCACCCATGCCGAAGTAACGTCGCCAGTATCAAATGAATCATGTATCTGGACCGCGGCAGGTTCCTTGGTAAAGCCTTGAACACAGATTCTTTCTCCCATTACTTTTCATAGATTACGTAGCTCTGTCATCGAAATCGTCCTGTGGCCGGTACCTCGACGAAGCCTCGAGTCCTGTCTTCGTTGTATGTATCCTGCTCAGCTAACTCTTAACGAGTAGAGGTTTGCCTTGATCAATTGCTGTTTCCGGATGTTTTGAATTATTCACTGTTGGTGCCATGTCTATGGTAAATGCTTTGGTATCTGAATCTCTTGATATTATCGGCTTCTCTAGAGTTATCATGTCGAAAGCCGAGTAAAATTTTTATCTTCCAGTTCTCATTGTATCTGAATCGAACATTTGCCCATCTGATGACCACAGGAAAAACAACTTTTCCAGCATAAGTGCGACCTTGAGCTCAATGAAGCTGAATATAAGAGTTTCCACTTTAGATGCTGTGGGCGGAAAGTTACAAGATACGCGATGAAAGAGAACCACAAGATCATATCTCGATTCTCTAAAGTATCAAACATCGCTTTCACCGTCTAGTTCATTCTTAAGATCGCAAGAATATAGAATCGAACTATCGAGTCCGCGAAGATCGCCAAGCTTTTTAACACGTCTTCTATGTTGCTTGAACTGCTTCATGTCGCCAGCTGCCACGCATTCTAAGGCTACCCTTATTTGCCAGAAATCGTCTTCAATTTTGTAGGCGCCTACAGGACTGTGAAGTATGCTGAATGAGGTGACATAGCGTTGAAGGGCGTGGCCCATGTTAGGCAAAGGCCATTCCGGTGGAAGACTTTGTGTTCCTCTGAATAGATCTGCTTTGTATTCTGGCGAGACGTCACCTTCAATAGCAACGTCATCCACATTAACCAGCCTTCCGATTGATGCTAACAAACCCAGGCTGGTGAATTTCATAAGCTCCCTTTGGTACCTCGTGACCCTAAACATCTGATAGTTACCAAAGTATGAAACCCGCTTATACTCTATCTCCAATCTCCTCAACCTACCGGCTTTTGATATGCACTCGCATATAGCCTCCACAAGCTTGTACTTATAAAAGTCTTCTGTGAGGTCCAAAGAAGCTCTGACTGAAATGCGACAATGTAATATCTGCGAGCCGTTGCAACTACGCAGAGCATTCAGAGCAGGGTCTTCCTTTTCTTGGTGGACAATGTTAAAGGAGAAACTGTTGACACTGTAAAAAACGAATCGAACTTCATCATGAACCTGGCGACATGTCCTCAATAGTGCCAGATAATTCTGTCGAGCGTTGAGAAGGTCAGAAGACTTTGGTTGTCGGTCCCATTGATTGATAGAGTCATTAGAGACAATCAGCTGCTGATAAATCTGACGACGTGTCTCGAGTGCTAAATCAAGAAATGAGGCCATAACAGAAGGTGCGTTGGTGTAGAAAGGTTTGGAACATAAATTATTGATGTCCGAACCCTTCCCCGCGCTCCGTATTTAACCCCTACCAAATAGCACGTGAACGGGTGGCTGGGGAGCGTCAAGGTGCGCTGGCAGGAAGTGGTACAGTAACTGCCAGCCACCCCGGCTGGTGAGCAACTATACCTATATAGGGCTAGAGCCCGCGCTGTCGCCGATGGCCGAAGCCAATGGGAATGAGGCTTGGCAGAAGCTTGGCAGAGGGGTAGCTGAGGATTCTGGAGGTGGCAATTATGGGGCCTTCGCATCTTTCCTAATCGGAGCCGGCCTAACTCCGGTGGCTTTTCGATGGGACTCTGAACGGTCCGGAGCGGCGGCGGCATACTGAGACCGGCAGCAGTCGCAGGGCTACCCTCAAGGTGGGTATAGCCTCGTGTATCTTCTCACACTGCCCTTACTGAAAACCCGGGAGGTCTTGGGGGCGCAACTTTCCAGCTAAAGGCGGGATCTACCTTCATTTAGGTGTAGCTTCAGTATGACTTTCGAGCTTCGCCAACCTTCCCCCCAAACAACCTACGCTCTATCTACCTACGCTCTATCTACCTACGCTCTATCTATCTACGCTCTATCTATCTACGCTCTATCTACCTACCTACCTACCTACCTACCAATTCAATTGCTTGTGGGTCATGTGACTATCTGAGCCCTAGAAAAGATCAATCCTGAATGGATAGCAGCCAAGGATCTCGCTACTCAGCCAATCACTGAAGGTCCATGTGACTGTGATATTTACATTAGATATGGACTTCCCTGCAGGCATTACCTCCTACGCGCTTGCATACAAGGATTTCCGATACCAATATCGCTTCTTCACCCTCGCTGACGACTGAACGGACCTTCTGTAGCACTGGGCAACTGACAGGCTAGATACTACGATGACTCCATCAATCCGGATGACGCAAATTCAACGAAATATCACGATGTTGATAAGAATAGATTCCTTCATGCAGCAGCCAGCTGCATCAGGAGCTATCACGTCAGCAGGCCGACCTTCTAGCCAATCAGCTGTCTACCTTCCACGCCAACGTGACTGTCACACACGAGAAGTTGCAGAAGATGGCTTTCCGTGACGCTTTCAAAACCACCCCCTACAAAGAAAGAAGTTTGAGCTGAGCTTCGTCAAATGATAGAGTCAATGCAGTACCCCGCACTAAGTCTTCGCGTGCGCTCCCCAACCAAATCACCACCCCACCTGCATCAACCATTGAACCATCAAATTCAGCTGGGGAACTTCAATATTTGGGCTAGTTATTTAGTAGTATATGACCTATGATTCCCCGATCAATATTTGGTATGCCAGCCCTCCGCTATAATTAAAGCTTCACATCTGCGTGGCATACTGGAAATTAGCCCCTCTATTACCTTCTCCCGTATGTTCATCCAGGCCTTCTGTAAAATCTGGAACAGTTGGGTTTCAGCTTCGTCGCCTTTACCCTTCAGCGAATCCAAATCCGGATAGACTTTATAGGCTTCCTTCTTCAGTAGGGCCCAGAGGTTTTCGATTGGGTTCAAATCGGGACTGTACGAAGGCCACTCCATGACTTCTATACCCATTTCCTGAAACCAAAGCTTCGATTTTCTGACTCTATGTATCGGAGCGTTATCCTGCATGAACACTAGTCCTGACTTTCATATGCCAGCCAAATTGTGATCCAAAATCTGAATGTAGAAGGCTGCTGAATAGCCGTGTTTCTTGGATTCGAAGTCCCGATCGAGCAGGTATAAATCTGATCTTCCAGAACCCCAAAAAGCTCCCCAAACCATAATGGAAAAGGGCTTTCCATTAGGCATTTCTGTTACTTTGCCCATTCCCGTGCTTTACCTGTTCCCCGAGCCACGGATGCCTCATCCGACCAGATGACTTGCCCCCATTGATCCACGGTCCAACCCACATGCTTTTCAGCCCATTTAAACCGAAGCAGAGCAACTTCAGATGTTAATTTCGGTCGTCGAAGAGCTAGTCAGTGAGAAATTCCGTGAGTCCGTAGTGTTGCGTTGAGAGTTCTCGCGTCCAAATCGATCCCGATGTTCATTTTCAGCTGTCTTCAGGTGATTTTAGGCTCCGATCGTAATTGACGTAACAGTATCCTAGCTGCTCGAGGAGTAATTGATAAGGACCTTCCTGATCTGGATTTATTAGCTCCGAAGGGTGTTGTTTGAAGCCTTCCCAAAACGCTTCGAACGATGCTTGGGGAAACGTCCAAACTTCGTGCTATTTGGATGAGTGTAAGGCCTAATTTAGCTTGTCCTGATATTTCACCTTTTGTGAGCAAAGAAAGCTTCTTTCTAGAAGTCTTGTTACCAGAAATTGAAGTTAACGGAGGTCTTCTGAACATGGTGGATGTAGTTGAAGAAGGTGAGTTGTTTTGAAGATACGCGATTTAACGTGTTTTCGCGATTTACATGAAGACTTAGTGCGGGGTACTGCTTGAGCTTTGACTGCAGCGAAAGCAGCTGAGCGAAATGCTAAGCAAAGGGATAAACAAAAGACGAAGGACAGTGAGGCTACAGTCTCACTGCCACCAGATCCTTCACCCTTCGCTTCACCCTTCACCATACTGGCGCCCAAACCCTGGGGTAGACTCAAAGGCAGCAAGAATCAAAACTTCCGCTGTCAGTACCGCTTTCGACGAACCGACTAGAACAACTAAATTTGGCCGTGCAGTGAAGGAAACAACTGTATGGGAGCAGAAGTCCCAGCCTAGACGCCCCCGTGGTCCTACATTGAAGGTAGTGGCTCTCAAGCCAGTGAGGAAGAGGTCTAAGCCTAATTTGATGGCGGCAGCAACATTGAATGAAAGAAAGTCTCAACAAAGAGGCTTATTGAATCGACTTTCGTAATAGAATAATATAAACTGTTATATATGTGCCACTATATACTTCTGTTTGAGTGCAGACACCATCTAATTTAATGTATATTAAGGTTTAGTGAAAGTGATGCTATTCGCAATGTGTGCTGAAAAGTTGCGTTCTCAAGACCTTCCGCTCAAAAAGAACGACTACATCTCGCCCATGAAGCTTGGAAAGCAGCAGCAGCTCATACTGATAACCCTCTCTCGGTTCGAAAGGTCGCAAAGTAATATGGTCACGGAGAAGTCAAAGTGTCGCAACCTGTCACCGTTCGTTGGGAATCTGAGTCAGCTATGGGAGTCCTAAAGTTTCCATCTTCGGATGATGACCCTTTCAAACTTTTATATGAGAATTGTCAGCTTGT
>JAABUH010001963.1_pt1 | contig 21013 bp, 25 predicted proteins | sample 5559121 | NCBI WGS metagenome assembly JAABUH01 (sample SAMN10711871, study PRJNA513364) | rock metagenome | isolation source: Antarctica rocks | place: Antarctica: Victoria Land, Battleship Promontory nord | collected 2015-12-28
CGACCACCGGCAGCGACCCGTGACATGGCCGGCTCCGCTCTCAAGCTGCGCGGCGCGCGCTGCGCAGGGCCCTCGCGCCCGAAGCGGAAACGCGATGCGGATGAGGAGGGCGCGGAGGAGGAGGAGGAGGAGGACGAAGATGAGGAGTAGGGCCGCGTACGCTCTCGCCCCAGGCCTCCCGGCGCCGGGTGTGCTCAGGCCGGCAAGGCTCCACCGCATGCTGCCGCCCCTGGGAGGTGCTCCAGGACGCCCCGGAGCGCGCAGGAGGGGGCACATAGATGCGCAAGGGTCCGGGACTGCGCAGCCCGCGCGAGCGCGTGCCAGGAGTCCAGGGGTACTGCGGTGCGGGGGCCCTGGAACGACATGCGGGGGCATGCACCAGCACGCCGAGCCTTGTGTTTGCGGCATGGGACAGAGGCGGTTCTTTGAAGCCGATGCAAGAGCCTGCCCTTGCATCGCGCACGGGCTGGGTTGCTGCGCATGCTTGCCTTCGGGTATGGCATGGTGCCGCCATGCGACTTGCCACGAGCATGAAGTGGCCACACACAGACACCGCGACGCGGTGGGTGTGTGTGGGGTTGCCTAGTTGTTCACCTGATGAGCTTTGAGCCATGCATACTGTTGATACAGCTTTGGCTGCTTGCGCTGCCAGCGCCCCATGTGCTCTGGTTGTCGGCAGCTGGCCTGTGAGCTCGCACCCGCCACCGCACGGATGCGCGTCCGGCAAAACGCCAGCCACGACACGGCATGCCGCCATGTTGCTTTGTGTCAGCCCGTGTCCATGTGCAGCGCCGTGGCGCGTTCCTGGCGGTCCTTCAGGCTTTTACGGGTGGCCCTTGGAGGGCAGATGCGGCTGTCAAATACCTCAGCGCAAGAACCTGGGGTACCGCGCATGGCTGAGGGCCGAAGTTGACGGCCCGGGCTGCACAGATGACGCCGTGATTGCAGAGGTTGGCGTAGGGGGCTGGCCACACGCGCCTGTGTTGACACCAGCATCGCAAGTTGCTAGGACCTTATGAAGCAGCGGTGCCTGTTTGTGAGGGCGCGTGCCGCGCTGGGGCGGCCGCGCGGTCTGCTTACCCAGCTTCAGGCTGCTTACTACCTCGTTTGACTTCGCGACTTTGCAGCATTAGCGTTAGTGTGATGCTGACTATGCGCTGTGCGTACACATGGCATCGTGTATGTGCAGTGCCTAATTTTGGCTCTCAGTTAACCAGCCCACTTTCAAGCGCTTTCAATTCCCAGCTCACAGGCAAGCAGAACGTTATGCCCGCAGGTGCGAGCATCTAGCGGCAAGCGCTCATTGTCTATGGCTACTTAGACGCAGGGGAGCCAAGGCCACGCTGATTGGCGCACCGTTGGCTCACACTAGCTCTCACCACGCCCCTCGCATGACACAGTGCACTCTGCTCTCCAGTTAAGTTTGCACTTCAATCAGTCCGCTGCATACTGCACACCCCCTCGCCTGCACAGGCCACGCCAGGCGCTGCAACCAGGCAGCCCGCCACGCGCCGCTGCGCAGCGCGCGCCCAGCTGGCTGCAGCGCGCCTACGAGGCCTCCAGCACAAACTTGACCGCGGCAAAGAGGGCGACCCAAAAAATGACCGCCTTGCCGGCGTCCAGCGCCTTGCCTGCCAGCGCGCCCGTGCCCTCGCGCACCCGCCGCACCAGGCCGCGCACCGCTGCAGGCGCGGCGCGCCCAGGTCAGCCCAAGCATTACCTTGAAAACATGTCCCGCACGGTGCACCCCAGTCACCAAGCACCTGCAACCCAGGCCAACGCAGGTCAAGCAGGAGCGCCACCACACGACGGGCAGGCGCGGGGCGGGGCGCGCGCGCGGGGCGCACCGAACACGCCGCCGCCGGCCGCCATGAGCGCGACCGCGGCCTGCAGCGCCAGCTTGGTCCGGGCGTCCAGCGGCGCGGAGCGCAGGTCCACGCCCGGCAGCCCGCCCTGGCCCACCACCTGCGCCGGCGGCCGCGGCCGCGCCTCAGCGGCCGCGCCTGGGCAGCGCGTGGCCGCTCCCTCTGTCGCCCCACCCGCGCGACTCCTCTGTGCTGCTGCAGGTGGCCCGCCGCTGCACCGCAGGACGCGAATGCCTGTCCTGAAAACGCCCTGAAAGCCCTGAAGCTGACCGCCTGCCCTACGCAGGGCCGTGCAGGCCCGCAGGGGCACGCCATGAACCGCACTTGCTCGCTCAGCTGCACGCCGTCGTCCAGCAGCAGGCCGCCGACGACCGCGGCGGCCGCCACGCCGCCCGCCAGCAGCAGCGGGCTGAACTCGCCCCGACTCCCTGCGCGGCCCGCCGCCGCATTTGCACACAGCGGATGAGCAGGAGCAGTCTGCGTGGTGAGGCTGGACTGCCAGTGGTGCTAAGGCCGCAGCTAAGGCCAAAGAACTTGCCCCACACAGAGCTGCGCAACTCACGCCGCGAGCAGTGCCTCGTGCCATGCAAAGGGGCGGAGAGCACAGACCGCACGCGGCGGCAGGTCGCAGCGCGGCTGCGCCCAGGCAGGCAGAGCGCGAGCTACGTCATGTGATCGCTGCCGGCATGGGCGGTGCCGCACGCATCGTCGCATCAGCCCAGCCCGACCTATCTGCGGCGGCGGGGGCCCGCACGCTGGCCGGGCTTCGCAAAGTTTATCTTGCCGGTCTCCACCAGCTGCTGCAGGCCGCGCTCGCCGCCCGCAAACCCGCCCGTGATGCCCGCTGCCGCGCGCGCGCGCCGGCCATCAGACCCCACATCGCATGCCGCGTGCGCGGCTGCCGCGCGTGAGGCGCCTATGGTGCGGGCGCGCCCACAGCGCAGAGGCACGCATGCATTCGCATGCAGCATGTCACGACACGGGCGCGGCACGGCCGAGCGGGGCGCACAGAGCGCCCCAATGCTCTCCTTTGCCGGGTATTTGTTGATGTCATCCTGTATGTAGCGCCCAGGCGCGCCCCCCCGCCGCGACTGCACATCCCTGCCGCAGCGGCGCGCGACAGCGTCAGCAGCCAGCTCACTGGCAGGGCGCCCGTGCCCAGCCAGCAGTCAATAGCAGCCTGCCGTCGCAGGCGCGCTGGCTCGGCACGCTCTAGCGCGACGCCCAACAAAACGATCAGTTGCTGGGCAGGGTACGTCAGCAGCGGCACATGTGTGCCTGCAATCAAGGCAAGCATGGAGATAACTCAGAAGCTGCGGAAGGGAGCGGGGCGCGCACTCCTTGTCGTAGCCGACATAGATCTGATCGCCCTCCTTGCGCACGACCACGGGCCCGCGCTCGCCACTGGCCGAGGCCTTGATGGGCACAGCCGCGCCGCCCTCTTTCGCGCTCTGCTCTGCAGCCTCCTGCGTATTGCAGTCCCGAAGGCTAGGTGGCGCAGTGATGCGCTGACCAAGCCAGAGTCTGTGCCGTCCCAGCCAAGACATGCACTTGGCGTCAAACGTGGATGCTCGACAGCACGCCTGTCGGCAAGCCGCCCAGGCGCCTGTTTGGCACTGGGGCTGTGATGGCGGGGCCTCAAACCACCTGTGCTTCAGATGCATACACAGCTGCGAGCACTGGCCCGGACTCGGGTGCCTCGAAGAGCTGCTTGGCAGCGCGCGGTGCTGCGCGGGCAGGCGCGCGCCTCCACCCACTTGCGCAGCCCGGTCTCGCCGCCGGCCCAGCCGCCGGACAGCTGGTTGCGCTCGGGGTATCGCCCGGCGTCGCCCTTCTCGGGCGCGCGCCGCGGCTCGCCGGTGGGGTTGTCCGACAGCTGCGCCGCCCGCTCTACCGCGCCCTCTGGTACGCCGTCCTGCTGGTTTGCGCTCTGCGCAGCACAACGCAGCGCGGTGAGGCGGGCGCAAGCTGGCAGCCCCGCCGCTGAGGGTGTGTGGGCTTGCAGCTGTGGAGTGGGGGGCCCATCCAGCACAGCCAGCGCGCCAGCGTGTGCAGGACACCTGCCGCACGTGCTGCCTCTGAGGTCTCAGCGTACCAGCTGGAGCAACTCTGGTTCTGCCCTAGCTCAGCGTCAAACAGACAGGAGCGGTGCGTGCCGCCAAGCACGCCTTCCGCGCAACATTACTCCAATTCTCTGCAAATACGTCTGTATCACACAGTGTACAGGAGGAGGGCTTGCGAGCCACTCTGTGCACAGACCTGTGCCTTTGCCATAACAGCACGTGACGGATGCTGCGCTTGCAAGAGAGAGCTTGTGCGCAAAAGGAGGCGTGGACATCTTGCCTGGCTGGACGCCGCGCGCACTCGCCCACACTGCGCCCGCCTGTACACCGGGCAGGGCGTACAGCGGTGGCTGCACCCGGGCTGCAAGGCAGGGCAGCCGGGCAGTGCGAACTGCATCCTGTGTGCTGCAGCGCAGCGCGCAAGCGGCTGAGGCGCGGCTTGCTGCCTGTGTCGGATATATGGATGAGTGGCACCGTGTAAGACAGAAAGGCGATCTGTGGGACAGCTCGGGCTGTGCACCTATCTGCTCACTACCCTACTTTCCACCGCAACTGCCAGACTGGTCAGGCCTGTGCGCACGGCCCACCAGGAGCATGGACATGAGCTTTACTTTTAGGTGAGCAACAGAAGTAGCTGAGCAGCACACAGTATGCTGTCAGGTCGTCTGCTGAGTCAATTTGACAGTAGGCCACCCCACAGCAAGCCTGCTGCCCTGGGACGGCTCAGCAGCACCCTGCGCTACTTTAGCTGTGCCCTGCCACACTCATACCTCTGAACAGAACCACACTGCGACCCAGAACCCCCACTGCTTCAACTCACCCCTGGAACCAGCCATGCGCGCCGCTCCATGCATCATGCCTCCTGCACGAGAAGCGCAAACATTTCAGTAGAGCAATGCACACTACGGCAACAGGCGAATGACGCAGCCAACGTGTCCTCGCACCTTTATGATAGTGTACTGTGGCGGCGGCGGCGGCAGCACCGGGTGCGTCGTGCATCCCACGTGCTTCCTCGCGCTCTCGCTGACCTGTTGGCACCGCACGCCAGTTCAGTGCCGCAGCGCAGGCGCAGGCCGCCTGCACTCCCAAGGCGTTCAGGCGCAGACGGGCCACAGCACAGGAGCGCGCCTTGCGCGGCCTGAACTTGGTCTTCTTCTTGACGACCTTCCACTTTGCGACGGTGAGCAGGCGCACGGGCGCGGGCGCGGGCGGTCGCGCGAAGGCGCAGGACCTGCTGCTCAGGACAACCTGGCCCATGACTGCCCCTGTGCAACCGGGCTGGTGTTCGCAGCAGCTTCACTCGCCCTCGCTCGTGACACCTCTGGTGGCCCTGCGTCAAGAGGTGGCTTGCTAGCCGCGAGGAAACTGAGCTGCGCTGCCGGCCACCTTTTGTTGCACCCTGCTGCCCCCATAGGTTAAAACCAGGATGCAAAAGATGCAGGCCAACTGCTTATGTCTGGAAACGACAGCCTCTCGTAACACCCCGCAAATCAGCAGCCACCCGCCCCGTTCAGAGCTTGGCTGTCCGAGCTCAGCCGCGCGCTTCTGGCCACGCGCGGAAGGCGCGTGCGCGCGCTGGACCGCTTCGGCGTGGAGTCTGAGCGCTTGCTCAGCCCTGCAGCCAGGCGCGCGCTTTGCCAGGGCGACTGATCCTATGTAGCCCGTTGCACCCTTGCCAAAGCGTCCAAGGTAGGCTGGCGGCATCGGATCCCGTCCGAGTTTGCGCGTGCGCGCCGACGCCGAGCACCTGCATTTCACAGGCTGCCTTGCTGTGTGCTTACGCTTGTGTTACCTGACTCGTTGCTGACGCTCTGCGGACGCTTATGTGCGCGCAGGACAATGAACGGCGTCCACTCCGCAGACTGGCGCTTCACAAGCCCCTTCTACTGGGAGACCGGTGCGCTCGTCGCTTCAGCTGCCTCGGCGCAGCCTCGCAGCGGCCGCGCCCAGCGTCCAACCTTGTCCTGAGCGCCCCTGCTGTCGTCCCGCCGTCCGGCCCGCCGCGAGCGCATCCTCCCTCTGCGCCTGACCGGATGCTGACCCCGCCGCGCAGATGGGCCCCAGCACGCAGAGGGCAAGCGGCCTTCGCGCGGCTCGGTAGTGATCCATGTTGCCGCCCGGGCCGGCTGGCCCGTGCCAGAGGGCAACCCTGCCAACCTCTGCGAGATGTTCTTCAAAAGGTGCCGCCAATCCCAGCGCGCGAGCCGCTCCAGCGCGCTGCAAGTTGTGATCCAGGCCGACAGCGTCGTGTGCGCTTGGCCCCAGGCTATGCCTGCTGCGCAGCCTCTGCCTGCCAGCGCGCTGCGCTGTCGAGCACTGTGCTCATACGCTGGTCGGTCTGCGCGGCAGTGTGCGCGTGTACCCCGGCAACCCTTGCCTCGGGCACCGGCCGGTGGTCGCCGGCAGCCCGCAGCCGTACGAGTGGCTGACCTATAAGCAGGCGCGCCGCCGCAGGCGCACCGCCTGCACCGCCTTGCCAAGCAGGGCGTGCGCGGCGGGGCCGTCTGCACAGCAAGGGGTGCTCCGGCACCCAGACGGCAGCGCGACCTGCTCAGCCTCGCGAGCGCTGCTTTCTAGTGGCTTGTTGGGCAGGTGCCGCCAGACGTGTGCTGCAGAGCGCCGGCCACAGGGCCGTGTGAGCGCAGGTGGGCGAGCTGGTGGAGGCTGTCGCGAGCGGCCTGGCGGCGGGCTCGGGCCTGGACAAGCCGGGCGCGCGCGTAGGCGTGTACGGCGCCAACTGCCGCGAGTGGATGGTCGCCATGCAGGCGCGCGCGGCGCCTTGCGCACGGCCTCTTCAGCAACGCCCTGCTGCTGCGGCCCAGTCTGTGTGCAGCAGGGCGGGGGCTGCCCGCACGGCGGCACCTGGCGCACACCACAGCGCTGAAGCGCGCTGCAACCATCTCAAGCGCCCTGCCCGGCGTGCGGCTGCCCGCTTCAGTGCGCGACGCTCATGCATGGCCCTGACACCTGCTCTCTATGGGCAGGCGTGCAACCGGCAGAACGCGTGCTGCGTGCCGCTGTACGACACGCTGGGGGAGGCGGCCGTGCTGCACGCGCTCAACCACTCGGATGTGCGCCCCCGCCCCTTGCCGCGGCCGAGGCAGCGGCACCGCCTCTGTTGCCGCAGTGGAGATAGACGCGTTGCCATTTGTGCTGATCGTCTCGCGCTCTATGACACTGGTGAGGCTGGCAAACGAGCGCCTCCTTCCAACGCGCTCGCAGTTGTGACGTCTCTCCGGCATCATCCTCGTGACCCAGGTGTTGGTTGTGCTGGGTCATGCCATAAGCTGTCAATCCACTGCACAGAATTCGGTCCGTGGCGCCTGCTTCGGCATGAGGTGCTTGCTGTCCTCAAACCCGTGCCTGCGGCACGCCCGCTGACGCCCCGGCGCGCGCCAGGTCTCCGTGATCTTCGTGTCCACCGAGAAGCTGCCGGCGCTGGTCAAGCCGCTGGGGGAGCTGCGCGGGCGCGTGCGCACGGTCGTCGTCTGGGGCCCTGGCGACGCGGAGGCGGCCTCTGTGCGCGCCCCTGCGTCGCCGCCCGACCCTGCCAGCGTTTGCTGCTCACACTGTGTCCCAGCTGCCAGGCGCTGCGAAAGCAGCCTGCCCAGCAACAGGAGCCTGCAGGCCTGCAGTTCTGGGTCGGCGGCCGTGTCGACCTGCGTGTGCCTGCGTGCCAGCAGACCTCCTTTCCAATTCGCTCACACCTGACAACATGCGGGGTCTGCGTCATGCGCAGCTTGCGCGAGGTGCGCGGAAGGAGGATTGGCGAGCTGTGCCCAGGCTCGGGTCTCGGCAGGGCGCGCCGAGTATTGCGCGGCGCGGCGCGCAGGCGGTGGCGACGCTGGGCGTGACCGTATGCGCATGGCAGCAGCTGGTGGAGGCGGGGCGCGCGGCGCCGTCCCCGGCCCTGCCCGCGACCGCGAAGGACCTTTGCACCATCATGTACACGAGCGGGACCACCGGCAAGCCCAAGGCGCGCCTAGTTCCAGTGCACGTGGGTAGGGTAGGGTTAGGGGTAGGTGTGTTCTGGTGCGCGGCGAGGCGTTCAGTGTACAAGACACGGATGCTCTGAAGATAAAGTGTGCTCTGGTCTGCGGCAAGGCGAGGACGCGGCACACGTGCGCTGACGCAGCGGGCTGTGGAGCGCGCGCCTGCTCAGGGTGTTGGCGCGGCTGACCGGGGCGATCAGCCGGGTGCGCTGACTGGCATAGCCAGCTTGGAGGCTGCTGCCGGGCATCCTGAGGCCCCAGGCGTGAGTGATCAACGTTCAGACACTCACGGGCAAGCCGGCCGCCGCCAAAAGCAGCGCATCCAAGGGCTGTGCGTGCCCCCGCGCCTGGCTCCGCTTGGAGGCTGACGGGCGCGCGCGGCAGGGCGTGATGCTGACGCACGGGAACCTGATGGCCGTCGTGGCGGGGCAGCTGGTGGGCATGGACAAGATGGGCGAGCAGATCGAGAGTCCGGAGTGTCCACAGCGCTTCACGCCGAACGACGTGATGATCTCCTACCTGCCGCTCGCGCACATCTTTGACCGGTGCGCGCTCGCACGAGAGTCACCCACATCCGCCACCCAGTGCCTGGGCATGACTTTCTCTGCATAAGCCTGGCCGCTTTGCAGCTCCGGCCAGGGCTGACAGTGCGCCGAGGCGAGCGCTCAGCACGCTGTGAGGGCTTGAGAGGCGGACGAGGCTAGTTCCACTCGTGTGGACCAGCGGGCACCGGTGGGTGTCTGTGCGCGGCGGCATGCAGACATTGGCCGACAGACTCAGCGACGTCTCAGGCTAGTTTCTGTTGTGTAAAACAGCAGGACTGGTGGGTGCCTGCGTGCAGCAGCATGCAATTAAGCGGCCCTCAGACTCGAGAGACGTGTTGCAGGGCGCTGGAGGAGCTGTTCATGGCGAAGGGGGCGCGTATCGGGTACTGGCGGGGGTCCATCACCGGGCTCATCGATGACATTCAGGTGTGCTCCCGGTCCCCCCGCGGCACGATGATGGCGGCGGGGTGGGACAAGCAGTGCACGCCCTTCTGGGGTGACCGCCGTGCTTGGCTGGTGTGCGCATGCGTCAGCATGGTGTCCGCTGCTGAAGGACTGTGGTGCCACAGCGATTCGTATGCCAAGCAGCCTACGCATGCTACAAGCCTGCCGTGGACGCTAGCGGCAGACGCCGCGCAGCGTGCCAGCGCGGACGAGACCGCTGCCAGCAGAGCTCTGGGCCGGTGCGGCTCACGGCGGAGCATGACGCGCCGACGTGCGCGGCCGCGCGCGCGCGCAGGCGCTGCGGCCGACGCTGTTCATCGGCGTGCCGCGCGTGTTCGACAAGGTGTACGCCGGAGTGCAGGAGAAGCTGGCGGAGCGCACCGTGATCGCGCGCGTGCTCTTCCGCCTGGCCTTCTTCTTCAAACAGCGCGCGCTGCTGCGCGGCGCGCTGTGGGACACCGTGCGCGCCGCCCCCACGCCTCGCGCGCGGGCCCCGTGCCAGGGGTCGTCTGGCGCTGATGTCCTTGGTGGTCCGCGTGCATGCATGCGCGCATGAAGGCGCTCAGCTGCTGGGTTGGCATGGCAGACGGGTGTGCGCACACGTGCGGCAGGCATGTCCGCTGGCGGATAAGGTGGTCTTCTACAAGGTCAAGGACAAGCTGGGCGGCCGCACGCGGCTGATGATCAGCGGCGGCGCGCCCCTCGCGCGCCATGTGGAGGAATTCCTGAAGGCGCGCGCCCCTGCGTGCTGCCCCAGCGCGCGCGCCCCGCGCTGCCGGCTGCACCACCTTGCATGGCGCGCGGCGCAGCGCCGCGCTCGGCCCTGCCAGGCAAGCGACTGCTGCTCGCGGCTGCTGCGCGAGTCGGCTTCGCGCAGGGCTCGCTGCGGCGTGGACTGTTTGCCTGTCCCTGCGTGCGGCCGCGCGGGCTGGCTGCCCCATGCTCGCAGCCCGCGCTGGCAGGCCCCCACCAGACGCGCAGTGCGCGCGCGCAGGTGGCCATGTGCGCGCCCGTCGTGCAGGGCTACGGCCTGTCCGAGACCTGCGGCAGCTCCTTCGTCGCGCTGCCAGCGCCGGTGCGCAGCACTGTTGCACACAGCACCTGCTGTGGCGAGCCTCAGCAGCCAGCTGTGGCAAGTGCACGCTCTGGCACGGCTTGGCCTGCTGCGCCCGCGTGCGCCGCCGTCAGGCTGCATGGCGACCCGCTGCTGGCGAGCGTGCATGCGGATGGCGGGCGGGCCGCCGGCGCCGCCGAGGCGCGGCCGCAGCCAGAGCGGTCGCCAAGCGCGAGCGCTGAGCCGGGGCCGCCGGCAAATGCGGCGGCGCGGCGCGCAGGCGTACACGCAGACGGTGGGCAGCCCGCTGCCGCTGCTAGAGGCGCGGCTGGAGTCGGTGCCGGAGATGGGCTACGACGCGCTGGCGGTGCCGCCGCGCGGCGAGCTGCTCATCCGCGGCCCGGTCGTCTTTCAGGGCTACTACCGCGACGAGGCCGCGACGCGCGAGGCGCGCCCGCCGTGGCTCCCCAGCCTGGGAGTAAATGCGGGCTGAAGTTTTAGGAGTCGCTGCGAAGGGTTCCGCTGTTGTCCGGAACATGCGACGAGGGTGCCGAGTAAGACCTTGGAAGCATTCAATCGGTCTTCCCCGCACTGAGGGCTAATCTGCCGCAAGTTGTGTCCCCGCCGGGGCGGCCGCTCTGCGCGCACCATTCCAAGCGCACCGCGCAGCGACGCCCGTGCCAGGGCGCGCGCTCGGCTGGCGTTGCGCACCGCGCAGCGCGGCCGCGCGGCCGCGCGCGGCCGGGGCGTCCAGCGGCGGCCGCGCCGCGCAGGTGCTGGACGAGGACGGCTGGTTCCACACGGGCGACATCGGCGAGTGGACGCCGGAGGGCGCGCTGCGCATCATCGACCGCAAGAAGGCGCTGTTCAAGCTGGCGCAGGGTGCGCCCGCGGCCGCCGCCCCGCCCGGCGGCGCGCCGCCGCGTTTGTGCGCCCGGGCTGGCCGTGACGGCGCGGCGCTCGGCGGGCTGCGGCCGGCAAGCAGTTGTGGCCCCTTTCTCGGCAAGCTAAGCTCTCTGATCACGTCCTCTCCTCGCAGTCACTGGACTCTTGGTGTCAGGCCACGTCGCGCGTCCCGAAAGGCTGGCAGGGCGACCGCAGGCTCTGATGTGCGCAGGCGAGTACATCGCGCCGGAGATGATTGAGGGCGCGCTGCGCAAGGCGGGCGCGGTGCAGCAGGTCTTTGTGCACGGCGAGCCCGGCGCGTCCGCGCTCGTCGCGGTCGCCGTGCCGAGCGAGGCCGCGGTGCGCGAGGCGGCGGGCGCCGGCGCCGGCGCCGCCGACCTGGTGGAGCTCTGTGCGACGCCCGCCGCGCGTGCGGCCGTGCTTGACGCGATGCGCACCGCCGGGCGGCAGGCCGGCTTGAAGGCGCGCGGTACCCCAGTGCTACGCTGGCACCGCGCATGCGCATGGCGCTGCATGATGTCGATGCATGACGCATGCTAGTGGCACACACATGTTGCACATGCGCTGTTTCGCTGGGTCGCGGCCGCCTGGACCTGTCCGAGACGCACGCCCGTAAAGCGCCTGGAATGACTCCATGCACGGCCTGTGCATTGGCACGCCTGGCGCGCAGTCTGAGGCAGGCAGCCGGCAACGCGCCGGGGGTTGCGACAGCCTGCGCTGATCCGCACTCCTCGTGCCCTGGGGTGGCACCTCATTGGTAAAACATTTGTTAGCCTTTGCCGGCCCGCCGAAGCTGGCGCTGTGGGGCCGCGCAGAGCTTTGAGCTGCCACAGCGCGTGCACCTCGAGCCGGAGCTGTGGGCGCCCGAGAACGGCTGGCTGACGCCGACGTTCAAGTTCCGGCGCGATCCGCTGCGCAAGCGCTACCAGGCGGCCATCGACGCCATGTACGCCGACATGGCTGCCTCGGGCGGCAAGCCGGCCACGCTCTAGTGCTGTCCGCGCCGGACATCCTGCGAGGCGCCGTGACGCGGCGTACTTAGATCCGCGCACGGGCTGCGCGAGGGGCTGCGCCGCGCGATGAGCCCGTCGCTCGTGTGCGATGATGGGCGCCTGGGTGTGGGTGGGGTCAGAGCTGCTGAGGGCAGGGGGCGGGTGTGCAGGTTGCTGCCACCTGTGGTGCGGCTTGGGGCGGGCGGGATGAGTCAATGGTTCTGCAAGCTCGTGGCGCAGCCTCTGGTCCTGCATGCTGTCTCGGACATGCTCAGCAAAGTCCTGCATCGCTGCGCATGTGTGTCGTGACAGTGACTGATGCCGCGCCTGCACCTCCCTCGGCGCCGCATCGTGCTCCTCGCAACGCGGGGAGAGGGCGAGGGGAGAAATGTGCAGCGTGCGATTATGCTCACCGTCTGTTTGCAGCAGGTGTGACCGCGGTGTGGCGCGGAGACTCGTCACGCACTGTGTTTGCATGCGTCGCCCAAAGCATATGCGTCCTGGGCTTCCATGCACTGGATAGAGGGGCTGTTGGGACACACGGGGGCACCTGCGGTCGCTCGACTCCTCTTTTTTTACGGTGCTGTGAGACTGCGTGGGGACCGCGCGGAGCTGTGCGCGGGCGTGCTGGCTTGGGTTGGTGCGGCCTGGCTTGCTTTTGCAGGGTTGCGATGTGAGCTCATGAGTCAACGCACATGAGCCTGAACCAGGTGGGTTCGTCTTTTGCCAGAGCAAAGACTGTATGGTCCACAGGGGTAGCATAGTACGGGGATATCCGAATGGAGACATGAAGGGGTCGGAAGCGCAGGCCACTCTCGAGGTCGTGCATGGAGCCTCCTGCATGCTCATGCATGCTCATGAGATTTTGCAGTGCTCCTAAAGTGGTTGAATGATGGTCTGGACGCTCTATTCGCTTGCACATGCGCTCGGGCGCTGCGCACGCTTTTTGTACACCATTGCCAGTCACTCCATACCTTCACAGACACAGCTTGAAGACTTGCAAACAGAGCGCCCGCCTGCGGCTGCCAATGCTGATGCGCTGCAAAGACTGAACCAACTGGCAAGAGGCGCCTGGTTGTTTTGCAGCTGGAGCAGGTCCAGCTTTGCAGGAGGAGGCGTTGGCGCTGTCACAAGCTGTTGCGTTGGCAGCGAGCGGTGCCAGTTCTTCAATGCTTCAGCAGCCATGCCCCTGCAGCTGCTCAGGGCGGGCCGGCCCGCACAGCGCTCCCAAGCCGGCGCTTCGCTCCCTGGCGGGCCGGCACAGCGCGCGGCGCATGCGCGCAGAGGTGGCCAGCACTGCTGCTCAGCAGCCTGTGGCGGCGCGAGCCGGCAGCGCACCCGGCCCTGCTGCAGCGACTATTGGAACACCTGGTCCTGCTGCAGCGACGGACAGAGAGCAGGCCGCGAATAGCGTGCCAGGGGACGGCGGCATCGTCGGCGGTGCGCAGCAGGCTGCGTGGACTGGCGAGGCTCTGCCAGAGGTCCTGCGGTCTGTCAGCGACGCCGGCCCGGCCAGCGGCACAGGCAGCGGCGGACGCGTACCTGAGTACTGGCAGGTGTGCTGTTGGTGCAGTCGCAAGACCGAGTGCATGTAAGGGGCAGCTCAGCGGCTCTAGACCACCTGCGTGTCCGTGTGGCGGTCGAGGAAGCCTGGTAGTTGTCCTGCAGTAATACACTCCCTATGCTTGTTTTCCTTGGCTTGGAGGGCTGTCGTGAGGCCGCTGCGCATGACAGAGTCTGCTATGGACCGCCGCTCAGTGACGCTGTGCTGCCACAAGCTGGTGCCACAGCTTACGGCACAGGGCCAAGCCGTCCGCGCCGCGCAGGAGCTGCTCAGCACGCCAGAGCCGGAGAGCGGCGTGTTTGGCGCGCGAGCGCGCAGCGCCTCAGACGCAGCCGTGCTGCGGCGGAAAGGGCACCTGAAGGAGCAGGACGCGCTGATCGACTTCCTGCTCCAGGTGCAGCAGCTCATGCGCTCAGTGCTGCGCTGTTGCAGCCCCGCCACCAGTGCTCCAAACGCTGCGCCTCCCGGCACGCATCACGTTGATACCAGAAGCCCGCTGAGCGGCTGGCCTCCTGCAGCCGGACTGGAGGTCGGCTCACCATTCCTGGGGCTCACCATCCCAGGGGATGCCCTGCATCCAAGGCCGGTGGCCCTGCGGCAGATGCGCTCCACGCACACGTGCCAAGAGATCTTCCAGAAGATGGACCGGTGGATCGTCGAGCACCGCCAGGCGCGCGCGGGTCGCGAGCCTGGCGCCGCCGGCGCGCGGGCAGCGCAGCGGCGTGCGCTGACCGCGTGCTTGTGGCGGGGCTGCCGGGCGCGGGGCCGCCGCCGGCGCTCGACCCCTGCGGCCTGCGCCCGCTGTTCGTGCATGTGGGGTCCCAGTGCGCTGGGGCTCCCGGCCGCCTTGCTTGCGCGGAGGGCGCGACGGCGGGGCGCCCGGCGCGCAGGACCCGCGGCGCAGCCGCCTCAAGCGCATGGTGCCCGACGTCGGCTCCTTCTTCACGCCGCTGGCGCTGACGGACGCGTTCCGCGAGTACGACGAGTTCTTCGCGCTGTCGCGGCGGCGCTACGTGCCGCCCAACTTTGCGGAGCTGCGCCACGTGCTCAACATCGCGCAGGCGGGGCCCCCGCCCCCTGACTCGCTGCATGCATGCCGAGGGTGCCGGTGTGGGTGTGGTGGCCTTGCCTGCCATGTTTGCGCTGAGCCGCTGGTGCCCCCAACATGGTCTGATCAGTAAATCTCCTGTGCTGCATGCCTGCGAGACATGCATGGGGGGCAGACTTTGCTTGGGTGTGGCACACTCTATGTGCCGTGTGGACACAAGGCGCAAATCACCAGACTTGTATACGAGGGCAGCGCATGCCACGGGCGGCCGCCGGGCAGGTCTTGGCAGACCCCTGCGGTTGGGCCGCAGGTGCACGCTTCGGCGCAGGGGCTCCGGCTGATCACCTTTGATGCGGACGGCACGCTGTACGCCGATGGGTGCCACATCGAAGTGCGCCGCCCGGGATCCCGTGGGCCCCTGCGGGTTGCCAGAGGCGCCGTTGCATGAGCGCGCCTGGAGCCCAAACCCGAACCTATTCTGTCCTGGGCAGGTCCACTGCGAGAGCACTGATGGAGCCAGGCGCAAGGTGGTGCGGAGGGTGGTGATATACCCCCGGCTGCCAAGCGCCCGGCTGTGCTCACATACTTGCAGGCCTATGGCTGAACGCTCAGGGACAGGCAAACGTGTCAGCATGCGTGTGCGCCCCCGGACTGACATGCATGCAGCGCCATGGTCAGCAGCCCGCTTGCTGGAAATAGGGGGGGCTCGGGCTGAGGCGCGCGTGCGCGCGTGCGCCCCCAGCACGACAACGAGGTGATCGCGCACATCGTGGCGCTGCTGCGGAGCGGCGTGCACGTCGCGATTGTGACCGCGGCCGGCTACCCGGGCCAGGCGGAGCGCTTCGAGCAGCGCGTACAGGGCCTGCTGGCCGCCTTTCGGGCGCTCCGCCTGCCGGTCGAGGTCACTGACAGGTGCGGCCGGCTAGGGCGAGGGTTGGGGTTGCGTGCAGGGCCTGCTGGCCGCCTTCCGGGAGCTGCGCTTCCTTGCCGGGGTCACTGACAGGCGCGGTTGGCCAGGGCGGGCGGCAGGGTCCGGACCGCTGCGCCAGCAGGGCAGGCGCCGTGCCCGAGGACTGTTGCAGTCGGCGGCTGTGCAGGCGGCGCTGTATCGGGAGCGGGCGGCCTGCTGCTGCAGGGCGCAGCACGCCACACCTGCCTGCCTGCTGGCCTGCTGCTGGGCTGCTACGCGGTGGAAGCAGGACGTGCAGAGATGCCTGCGGCGGCTGAGCAGCCGGGGTGATGCGCGGAGGCCCGCCACATCCGTGGCATGGGCGGCCGGTGCCCTGCCATGCCCTCAACCATGCCAGTGCCCCCTGAGCCCAGGACCCCAGCACCGAGGGCGCAAGCACTGCCCGTGCGGGCCTGGCCTGCCGCGTGTGGTGTGAGTGATGCCCGGACCCTGCGCGGCGCGCCAGGTTTCACATCATGGGCGGCCAGTGCAGCTACCTGCTGCGCGTGGCGGGCCCCGGCCGCGCGCTGCGCTTCGTGCCGGACGCCGAGTGGAAGACGCCCGTCATGGCCGCCTGGTCCGGCCCCGACATCGCCGCGATGCTCGCGCAGGCCGAAGCTATCCTGCTCGAGACAGCCGCGCGCCTGCGTCTGCCCGTGCAGGCGCGCCCCCCGCCCGACCCGCGCCCCTGACACGCCCCGCCCGCCCTGGGAGCCTCTCCTTTTCTGCGCGCGGGGGCGTCCGGTGGGGCTGCCGCTGGGGCTGCCGCGCGCCGGAGCGCGCCTGAGCAGGCCCGCCTGCCCCAGCACAGCCCTAGGACGAAACAACTACGGTGACCTTGGTGCATCTGCCTTGCTTCGGCCATGTTGCGGAAGCGCTCGACAGCGCTGCTGCTGGCAACAGGCGCGCGCCCTGCGCGTGCGCGTGCGGGCCCACGGCTGTTCGTCTTCGCTCGTGTGTGCTGCAGGACCCCCGCACATGCCCGGTTGGCTCGCCAGGCCGCTGCTCCGCGGGCGAGGCAGCGCGGCGCTGAGCGGGGCGCGGCGCGCGGCGGCAGGTCGTGCGGAAGGAGCGCGCGGTCGGCGTCGTCCCGCAGGCGCGCCCCGCCCCTGCCGGCCCGCCGCGGCCGGCCCCCATGGCCGCCGCTGCATGGGCCATCACAGCCGCATGTCGATCGCGTGTCGACATAGCGTCGGATCTTTAATGTGTGAGCGCATGCAAAGCACAGCAGCTCCTCGTGAAACTCGGGCGGCAACCTGTTCATCGTGGGCGTCGTCTGCACCGGATGGCCCAGCCCGGCTGACCGGCGCCGGCTGCCATTGCCGCAGGTGCCCACCGTGTACGAGGTGCTGGAGGAGCTGGCGATCACGGTGCAGCAGCAGATGAACGAGACGCGCGTGCCCTTCTGCGCCTTCAACGGCGCGCCCCCGCGCAGGCCCAGCATGCGCGCCAGCGTCCGACACTCGTGGGTGTCAGCAAAGGGGGTCTGCTGACGAGCAGCGCCGGTGGGGCCCCGCTCACGGGCGCCCTGGCAAGCAGGGCATTCCTGTGGCTCCGCTGCGAGCGCCTGGTTGGATGCGAAGGCGGGCGAGGTCCGGGGCACGGCAGGCTCTAAGGGCATGCACCCAGGCCGAGGGCCGAGTTTGTCGGTCGGGCGGAGCTGTTTCCCAGAGCGTGAGCCCAAGGCTGCACCTGCGCCGCCGCAGCCTGACGCGTTCCGAACGCGGCGGCGTGGGCCCCCACGCGCCTGCCTTTACTGGCGGCCGGCCGCGAGCGCAGGCGGCAATGACGTGTTTGTGGACGTCGGCAACAAGTCCTTCGGCCTGGAGGCGCTCATGAAGCACCTGGGCCTGCAGCCGTCCGGCGTGCTGCACGTCGGCGACAGGCGCGCGCCCCGCCCCCCGCCCCCCGCGGGTTCCGCGGTGCCTGCCGTGCCAGCGGCGTGCGCCAGGCGCGCCGTACAGCACGAACCTGCGTGTTTGGGCGCACCCAGGCGCGCGCATGTCGACGCAAGCAAAGTCTCCCCCCGCGGCGAGCCCCGCGCGCGGCGCGCGCAGGTTCACGAAGAGCGGCAACGACATGGCCACGCGCGACTGCGCGTCCATCCTGTGGGTCGCCACGCCGGAGGAGACCGACTTCTTCCTCAAGCTGCTGCTGGCGGACCTGCGGCGCCTGCGCGCGCAGCCCTACATCGAGTGAGCGCGGCGGCGGCCGCGGCCTGGGCCATGACTGCGCCGCGCGCCGCGCGGCAGCCTGCCTTTCCCCCCCCTCTGGCTCTCGAGTTGCTGGTGCCGCCGGTGAACCTGGGTCGCACCCCGCTTCATCAGTGGGCCCTGAGTGGGGCCGGGGTGTCTCTTTTGGGGGCGCTGTTGGCGCGGTGCAGGCCCCTGCACTGTGACTCGGGCATGCTGACCCATCAGCCTGCGTGCTTGGACGGTTTTTGGATACATTCTATTGTTGAGGGGTGCGCCCAGGTAGGATCTGGGCCACAGCGGTTGGGTTAGCCACTGGCAGCCCTCGCTGGGGCTGGCCTCCTAGTGTCTGAAGAACAGAGACCTACGAGAGGGCAAGTGCCATTGTGGTTCATATCACAGTGTCTGGCACGTGCCAAGAGACGCGAGCTACGGTTCCAGCGGATGTGGCCACATGTGCGAGCACTGTTGTGTACAATTATGTACCTGTCCAAACATGCTGTTTCAGGGGTTGCCACTGTGCCGCCCTTGGGCCCTGTAGGTCAGTTAGGGCACGGCATGAGTGATGTGGGCGCCAAACGAGCAGAGCAGAGCAGCATGCAGCATGTTATGTGGCCCGCTCACTCAGACATAGCGCTTTTGTGTGTGAAAGTATGGTAGGGCGCCGCAGTATGATAGGGCGCTGAGCAAGTGAAGATAGCACGCAACAGCGTATGCAGGGGATTCATCATACAAGCATCAGAACCATGCGACCACCTATGACAACAAAAAGGGATGAGAAAGGACCCATAAATCTATGCAAGCGCGACAAAACATATTGCGGCCAGCACTCCCCTGGCTCCAAAGACCCAATGAAACCCAACCCAACAACAATCCTGTTCTACAGGTTGGGCGCCTGAGCAGCCCGTTCTAACGGGCGGTTTCTGATACTGCACAACTGCGCGTTCGCATGACGCCGCCAGGACAGCGCACGCCAGCCCTGCGGCATGTTCAACGACCGCGTGCGCTTGGTTGTCAATGCACGCTACGCGGCTGCGCCCTGCGACCCCGCACATGAGCGCCTGCCAGCAAGAGGGGGTAAATGCTGAGCCAGGCCCTACTCCAGCGCGCGCGACAGGCCGTCCCAGCGCCCGAGCGTGCGCGGCTGCAGCGCGCGCAGCTCGGCCACCAGCGCGGGGCTGCGCAGGCCCGTCCAGTCGGACGTGAGCAGCCCCCAGGTCTCGTTGTAGTCGGGCACGCCCTCCCGCACGTAGTAGCTGCCCTGCGCGCGGCGGCCCGGAGAACGCACCTCACCTGTCAGGTAGGGCATGCTTTCTGGCCACATGCTGGCTGTGCAGGCAGCCCTGCTCGACAGCCCTGCCAGAATATCTCCCCAGGCTCCAGTGACCATGCATGCGCTGCTGATCAGCAGCCCTCCTGCCCACACCCTGGCTCAACTGCCAGGACAACCAAGCGCCCCTGCAGCCCCATTTCACATGTGCACTCCGGGGCCATGCATCAAGCCAGCACCTTGCAGAACGCCCCAGCGCCTGGACATGCATCCCTGGCTCCCCAACTCCGACAGGCTCCAGTGGGTGCGGCAGCAGGGCCACCTGCAGCGCCCAGAAGCCCCAGTCGATGTCGTGGCGCGCCATCCATGCGCGCATGCAGCGCCACCAGCGCGTGTCGTCGGCGCCGCCGTCCGCGGGGTCGTATTGGTCCACCGCCAGGCCCACCTGCCCCAGCGCAGTTGTTAAGTTGTTGCTCCCAGCGCGCGCTGCACGCCGCGCCGTTTGCGGCATCGCAGCGGTGACACAGCGCACTTTGGCCAACCCTCCCCCCGCACGCGCGCACCTTGTGAGGTGGGGGCTCGCGCAATGCCTCTGGCCCCGTGCCAGACCGGTGAGATCAGCGGCATACCCTACATGCGCACGGGGAGCAGCACTGCGTGGCCAGCAGGGAGCCCGCAATAAAAATACGACGCAGAGTCACACCAAGCTTCCCCTGCACTGCAGACACTGGCGGCCAGGACCGATCTGGCGGCGCCCAGGCGGGCGTCGCGTCTCCCAGAAACTCGGCTCATCAGCAGACCCACAGGGACCGCAGAACGGGCGCCAGGCAGGGGCGGGGCCCACCTCGGACAGCCAGACGGGCGCCGCGTTGGGCAGCGCCTCGTCCAGGATGACCGCGATGCGCGAGTCCAGGAAGCCCGTCATGATCGTGCACGTCACATCCTCGCCCAGCAGCCGCCACAGCGGCTGCACGTAGAAGCCGTTGTAGAAGTGCGCGCCGTACACCAGCCGCCTGCGGCGCCGGCGACCGTGCTGCATTTTGGTGTACGGCTAGGGTTAGGGTTCAGGTACTATCACGCACTCGCGGCCCGCGCGCGCGGCTCAGCTGCGGCGCTGCGGGGGGCGGCGGTCAAGCGCGGGCGCACTCATGGCCGGGCGCGCCGGGCGACAGCAGCGGCTGCGCGGCGATGTAGGACAGCAGGCTCTCCGAGTCGCTGCCGCCTGCGATGATCAGCGCGTCCGCATTGGCGCCGGCCACCGCGGCCGCCGCCGCGCCCATGTACTGGTACCAGTCGGGGATGGCGCGCCAGAACTCCAGGGTCAGCACCTGCGCGCGCCCGGGCTGAGCGGAGCCTGTGTGCTCGCACATGCGACGCTCGCAGGGCCACATCGGCCGGCAGGCAGCGCGCCGCCCAGCGCTCGAGCACCAAAGCGCACGCCGGCTCATGCAAGGGGCGCGGGAGGCAGCTGCAACTGCGGCCATGCGCAGGAAGACGCGACTACTTGACCAGCTCCTACATGAGGGCATGCCGCGTGTGTGGTCCCGAAACCACTCTGGCATTCCAATCTAAACTTCCCAGACGGCATCATGTCGTAGGACGCCAGGCTCTCCCAAGTCAGGTACCCCCTCTTGCACGGCATGCCACAGGTGCTCGGGCAGCCCGTCGAGGCGGCGCCCACCTCGTTGCGCAACCCAAAGCCGATGAGGTAGCGCCACTCCGGCACAGCCTGGGCCTGCGCTGCCGCGTCGCTCGCCACCACCCTGTGCCCGCCCGCCGCCGCCATGCTTGTCAGCATCATGGCAGCATGCGCTGCTCCTGAACAATGCCTGCAGCACTGGGCCAGACCATTGCTGTGACCATTGTTACGTGTCATCACGTAATGCGATGAAAGCAGTCAACTCAGTGTGCGAGTGAACACTCAGCCACACGCTGCACGACGAACGCGCCCTAATGCGTGCATTGCCCACACAGCCGCGATGCATGTCATGATTTAGGACGTCAACGGCTTCGGCGGAACAACCAAGCACCAATGTGCCGCGGCTTTGGTACTTCGGCCATGTTAACTATACTAGTGCACAACCCACGGTGCTTGATTATTCCACGCAAGCGCTTGACGTCCCCAGTCG